>ENA-ORDP01000302-ORDP01000302.1-marine-sediment-metagenome-genome-assembly--contig:-NODE-302-length-33381-cov-4.267629_pt1 | contig 33381 bp, 26 predicted proteins | sample MGYA00248627_ERZ508539 | MGnify/ENA primary metagenome ERZ508539 (study PRJEB26208, sample SAMN05571518) | marine sediment metagenome | biome: deep sea; feature: Hydrothermal vent; material... | reverse complement strand
AAGTCCGCTTATCCGCAGCAGGCTTTCTATTCTCGGACAGGCTCCTAGGTCTTATTATTGAGCCGGTGGCAAATTTTCATAAAAGGGTAAGTCCAGAGCAGGGAAGGTTAGTCCCATCTGCGTCAATACTGCAGTAATTTGACCACGATGATGCGTGCCGTGATTGACTACGGTAGCGACCAGCCAGCTAACAGGATGATGAATTTCCATTCCACTTGATGTTTTGACGATAAGAGTTTTATTTAAAACAGTATCTTCGGAATGACCTACAAAAGAAAAAAGCTTTTCTGCTTGTCGTGATAAAGCCACTTGCAGTGCTTCGCGGGTATCATGCAAGGTCATATCCAGGCCAGTCATGGTAAATGGAGGGCGCTGTTGCAGCAATCGGAAATACCAAAGAGTATCCACCAACAAGCAGTGATTCAGCGTGCCATGTATGGAGGAGAAAAAAAGTCTCTTATCTGCGAAATAATCGGTATCAGAAACGGCCTCTAAAGCGGAGAAAATACGTGCGTAAGCTTGTTGGTGAACTTGAACCAAGCCCAGCAGGTGATTTTTTATGGTCATTTTATATTCTTGATGGATTTGTGGAAAAGGTGCACAGTTTGCTCCCAAATTGACCTGGATTTCAAGTTTCTTTTAGCTCTGGCGGGCGCTAAAATTCATGGTCATGAAAACACTTGAATCTTGTATCGGCAATACACCACTGGTGCAATTGCAGGAATTGACTCACGGCTGTGGTGGTGGGGTGCTGTGGGTCAAGCTTGAAGGTAATAACCCGGCCGGGTCGGTCAAGGACCGACCGGCACTGAATATGATTGTACAAGCCCAGGTGCGCGGGACCATCACACCCGGAGACACCCTGATCGAAGCGACCAGTGGCAATACCGGCATCGCACTGGCCATGGCAGCATCGATCCGTGGTTATCACATGGTACTGATCATGGCCGAAAACATGAGTATCGAGCGTCGGGCCGTGATGAAAGCCTTTGGAGCAGAAATTATTCTGGTGTCGAAAGAGGGAGGGATTGAAGCGGCACGGGATCTGGCGGAAGAAATGCAGCGCCAGGGCCAGGGTAAGGTTCTTGACCAGTTCTCTAATCCAGACAACCCGGATGCGCATTATCTGACTACCGGGCCTGAAATCTGGCATGATTGTGAAGGAACAATCACTCATTTTGTTAGCGCTATGGGGACAACTGGCACTATTATGGGCACATCCCGTTATCTCAAGGAACAAAATCCCCAGATTCAAATCATCGGGGCACAACCGACTGAGGGTTCGCAGATACCCGGCATTCGCCGTTGGCCACAAGCCTATTTGCCCAGAATTTATGATCCACAACGCGTGGATCAATTGTTGGATGTCTCACAGCAGGAAGCAGAATCAACGACTCGTCTTCTAGCGATGAAGGAAGGGATTTTCTGCGGTATATCTTCAGGTGGTGCGGTGTGTGCGGCACTCAAGGTATTACGCGATGTTGGTTCATCCGCACGTATCGTTACCATTATCTGTGATCGTGGGGATCGTTATCTGTCAACTGACGTATTTCCATCTTGAACAAGCCGATGCCGGCCTGGTACTCGCCACTGCGGAGTTCGGGACTGCTGTACAGTGTTCGAACGGTGCTATGGGAAGATCAATTTTTCGATGGCTAAACGCAAAAACCGGGCCGAACTCCCGGTCAGCCAGGGAAGGGTAAGTAATCTCAGTCATGATGGCCGTGGAGTCGTTCATCTTGAAGACAAGGTGGTATTTGTTGACGGGGCACTGCCCGAAGAGTTGATTCGTTTTCAAATCACCGGAAAACGACGCAAGGTTTATCAGGGCCAATTACGGGAAGTTCTTGAATCCTCCTTGTACCGAGTAGCTCCGGAATGTCGTGTCTTTGGCACCTGTGGCGGTTGTGCCCTACAGCACCAGTCGATCACTGCTCAGCAAGCATTCAAGCAGGATGTACTTGTGCAGAGTTTGCAGCGACTCGCCAAATTGACACCACAGGTCCTATTGCCAGTGCTCCATGACCATGCCTGGCACTATCGTCGCAAAGCCCGGCTTGGGGTACGTCTGGTACCAAAAAAAGGTGGTATTTTGGTGGGCTTTCGGGAACGTGGCAAAAGCTATATTACCAATCTGAATTGTTGCCCGGTCCTGGATGAGCGCCTGTCTGCTCTGTTGTTGCCACTGCAAAAATTGCTGTCATCCTTATCTATAAAAGAAGCCATCCCACAAATCGAGGTGGCAGCGGCAGCTGCTACGGTGGCTCTTGTCTTTCGGCATTTGCAAGCGTTCACCACCGAGGATCGGCAGTTACTCAAAGATTTTGCTCGAACCGAAGCGGTCCAAGTACTGCTGCAGCCAGGCGGGCCTGATTCTGTGCAGGCTTTATGGCCGCCTTCTCCACAAACACTGTCTTACCGTCTTGATGATTTTGACCTGGAATTGATATTTACTGCTCTGGATTTTATTCAGGTCAATGCGAAAATGAATCAGAAATTGGTGCAACATGCGATAAACCTGCTTGCTATCAAAAGGGGTCAAACTGTTTTGGATCTATTCTGTGGCCTGGGTAATTTTTCTTTGGCAGCGGCACGCAGAGGCGGCCAGGTAACCGGGATTGAAGGTGATGCGGGCATGGTGAGTCGGGCACACGAGAACGCATGCCACAACAGACTTGACGGTGTCACGGCATTTCATCAGGCTGATTTATTTGAATCTCCCTTGAAGACCGCGATATGGCTCGACCAGCACTATGACGATGTTTTGCTCGACCCACCACGTTCCGGAGCATTCGAGCTCGTCTCACAAATGCAGCGCTGGCGGCCCGGGAAGATTGTCTATGTCTCTTGCAATCCGGCTACCTTGGCACGAGATGCTGCCATCCTGGTACATCAGCAAGGTTATCATCTGCGGGCTACCGGTATTGCTGACTTATTTCCTCACACCACACATGTCGAAGCAGTGGCCTTGTTCGAGCTCTGACCCATTGATCCCAGGTGAGTTATAGTGTGTACGATTACCGCGGCATGCTGGTACGCTTTGCGTTATTCTTTACTGTCCAAGCATAACAGTCTAAGTATAACTGTCTAAGTATCCGGAACGTATAACGCCATCCCCTTAGTAGGGTGGATCATAGTCATTACAGGAACTCCATGGAAACCAATTTGCTCGGCTATAGCCGATTGCACAACCGACATCTGAATAAGGGAACTGCTTTTACATTACAGGAACGAGAACGTTATCGCCTGCAGGGGTTGTTGCCTGCTGCGGTGTCAACGCAGAAAACACAGATCCAGCGTTCTTTGCAAAATCTGCGACGCAAGGGAAGTGATATCGAGCGGTACATCACCCTGCATGCCCTGTGGTCACGCAATGAACGGTTGTTTTATCGTTTGGTCATGGATCATATCGAGGAATTACTACCGATTATCTACACCCCAACGGTTGGCCAGGCCTGCCTTGAATTTTCCCATATTTTCCGGCAAACCCGTGGTTTATATATCACTCGGCACGATAAAGGGCGTATTCGTGAGCTATTGTGGAATTGGCCTGAATCTGAAATCAGGGTCATTGTGATCACTGATGGGCAACGCATACTCGGCCTTGGTGATCTTGGTGCCAGTGGCATGGGTATTCCTATCGGCAAACTCAGTCTTTACACGGCCTGTGCCGGGATCCCCCCACACCTGGGTTTGCCTGTTATGCTCGATGTGGGAACCAATAACCAATATTTGCTCGAAGACCCACTCTACCTCGGTGACCGGGTATCACGACTTGAAGGTGAAGCGTACCAGGAACTGGTCGATGAGTTTGTTGATGCGGTTCAGGAAGTTTACCCGGATGCCTTGATTCAATGGGAGGATTTTCTATCCCCCAACGCCTACTATTTGCTGGGCAAATACCGCAACAAGGTACTGTCTTTTAACGACGACATTCAGGGTACTGCCGCAGTGGTACTTGCTGGTGTCTATGCCGCCTGTCGAGTTCTGGGTCAGGATCTTCCACAAATGCGCATTTTGTTCCTGGGTGCCGGGTCTGCAGCAACTGGAATCGGAGACTTGATCCAGGAAGCATTGTGTGCCTACGGATTGACGCGTGAAGATGCCAGAAAACAGCTTTGGTTCGTTGACGTTAATGGTTTAGTCACTGCGCAACGAACCGATCTTCAACCGCATAATTTGCCCTATGCACATGACCATGAGGCTACGGACCTGATGGGTGCAATTCGAGCCATTCGTCCACAGATGATTATCGGAGCAACCGGTGTGGGTGGTACGTTTACCCGTGCGGTCATCGAACAAATGAGTCAGATCAATACCCGTCCCGTGATATTGGCATTATCCAATCCTACCGACCATGCAGAATGTACTGCCGAGCAAGCCTACACCTGGAGCAAAGGGCAGGCTATCTATGCCAGTGGCAGTCCTTTTGCGGCCGTTCAGTATGCGGGCAACACCTTGTACCCGGCTCAGAGCAACAATATCTATATTTTTCCGGGAATTGGACTCGCGGCCTATGTTTGCAAGATCTCAAGAATTACCGATGCCATGTTTTTAGTTGCGGCAAAAGTGCTTTCAGACCGGGTCAATGATACGGATTTGCAGCGAGGTGCACTCTATCCGGCACTGACCAAGGTGCGAGCCCTGTCCCTGGCCATTGCGGTAGCCGTTGCCGAGAAGGCCTACGATCAGAATTTGGCTGTTAACACCAGACCGGCGGATCTTACGCTAGCTCTGGAAGCCGCAATGTATGATCCTACGTACTAGGAGGCTGGGTTTTTGCCACTGGTGGTTGTGAAGAATCGGTGTGTTTCCCCTGAGATGCAGCCGGGACAAGTGGTTTGCTGGTTTCAATTTGCTGCATCACAGGCGGAGTTACCGGTTTTGCTGTTTTCACCGTCGTTTGTGCGGGGGCCAAATCAGTTGCCACTTTTTTTCTTGGTGCACGCCGCCTGCGGGTAGGCGTTGGATTTGCTTTCTCTTCGTTATCGGCACTTGTGATATCAGCTGGAGAAACCTCAGTTTGAGAACTCCCAGGCATAACAATCTTTTCTGGCGCTTTGCGCTTGCGAGCGGGTTTCCCGGCAGCCGGTTTATCACCACTGGATGGATTATCCAGAATAGGTAAGACATCTTGACGTTCAGGCACTTTCACCACATCCGGCTTGGCAATGTCCAGGCTCGGAGCCATTACTGATGGCGAGTCAGATTTCACGGGAGGTGTGGCCGTTGCAATTGCAGCTGGGGCTGCCGTGGGCAGTGGTGCTGTCTTCTGGGTTTCAACCTGGCTGGCCTGCCCTAAATCCTGTTTGTGCTCGACTACGGGTATTTGGCGATGATTCCCAGCTGTGGTTTCAGTATGGGCCGCCATAGCATTTGTCTCGACAGGATTTTGTGATTCGGCAGTTTTCGGCCGTCTGTTGCGACCACGATTGCGACCTCCACGTAATCCCCGGCGACTTTTTCGGACCGTGTTTGATGCTGTTTCAACTTCACCCGCTGTCCCTGTTTGGCTGCTACCCGATTGCCCACTCGCCACCTGTACAGTGGAATTCGGTGATGTTGCCTTGGTAGCTGTTTGCTGTGGCTTGTTGGCATCGTTTGTCGTCGTATCTTTTTGATAATCACGACGTTGTCGATTGCCATCATTTTGACGGTGACCACTTGGCTGTTTCGAAGATCTGGTTTGTTTTCCGGACCCGTTCTGGCTCTTCTGGTTGCGTGTTTTTTGGTCGTTTCCACGACCCTTATTTCTGGTATTTTTTGAAGCTCGTTTTTGGTTGGACGATGGGGTTTTTACTGCCACTGCTTGTGGCTTGAGCCGGGTTTCATCCGGACTTTGTGCTGCCGTATTAAAAAGTCGTACCCAAAGACGTTTGACAAAACTTTCGCTGCCTTGCAGGCTTGCCTCTGGTGTTGCCCCGACCTCTGCTTTGGAAACGATCTGGTCCTGATGAACTGCCGCCACTGGGGCTTTCCTAGCATGCCTGGCGAGTGGTGATTCCTCTTCATCTTCTGTATCGAATGAAATTTGATAACTGGCCTGAACAGGTTCTTCAGACAGGTCCTCAGCGCGTAGGCGTCTCAGGTGAAATTTGGGCACTTCAAGATTAGCACTAGGCAGGATAAAAATTTCAGTCCCCATACGCTGTTCAATAATATTGATTTCATGTCGCTTTTCGTTCAATAGAAAAGTTGCTGTATCAATGGGCAAATGCACATAGATGGCCTCAGTATTTTCCTTTAAGGCCTCTTCCTCGATAATACGCAGGACGCTCAACGCCAACGATGTGATGCTGCGGATTTGCCCGGTACCATCACAGTGAATGCAGGTATGGTAATTGGATTCATCCAGTGAAGAGCGCAACCGTTGGCGTGACATTTCAAGCAAACCAAATCGCGAGATACGACCAATTTGTACCCGCGCCCGATCAGCACGCATGGCCTCAACAAGGCGTTTTTCTACCAGCCTTTGATTACGCTGGTGCGACATATCAATAAGGTCGATGACGATCAGTCCGCCTAGATCACGAATCCGAAGCTGGCGGGCAATCTCATCTACTGCTTCCAGATTGGTTCGTAGAGCTGTCTCCTCGATATCTGCTCCTTTGGTAGACTTAGCCGAATTGACGTCGATTGTCACCAACGCTTCGGTATGTTCGATGACCAGTCCACCCCCTGCCGGCAGGGTGATATCGCGAGAAAATACCGACTCGATCTGATGTTCAATCTGGTAACGTGAAAATAGTGGGACAGGGTCATCATAGAGCTTCAGGCGCGCTTTTTGTGAAGGCATAACCTGTTTCATGAAGCGCTCCGCACGCTCATAGACTTCCTTATTGTCGATAATGATTTCGGCAATATCATTACGTAGATAATCCCGGATCGCACGTACCACGAGATTGCTTTCCTGAAATACCAGGAATGGCCCCGGTCGCTGCGCGCACGCATCATCGATTGCCTTCCAAAGAGCCAATAGATAGTCGAGATCAAGTTGCAGGTCTTCGGTGGTCCGACCGATACCGGCAGTGCGAACGATCAGGGAATGTTCTTCCGGCATGATCAGGTTGGCTACGGCCTCGCGTAGTTCAGAGCGTTCTGCTCCTTCGATACGACGGGAAATACCGCCTCCCTTGGGATTATCCGGCATCAATACCAGATAACGGCCAGCCAGTGCAACAAACGTGGTGAGTGCAGCACCTTTATTGCCACGTTCATCTTTTTCAATCTGAACAATCAGTTCCTGGCCTTCCTTGATCACATGCTGAATACGGACCTGAGACATTGGAGTCGCATTCGAGAAGTCCTGAAACAGATGTCTGGAAATTTCTTTGAGCGGCAAAAAACCGTGCCTTTGGGCGCCGTAATCGACGAATGCCGCCTCCAGGCTGGGTTCTACCCGGGTAATTACGCCTTTATAAATATTGCTCTTGCGCTGGGTCTTGGTTGCTGTTTCCAGGTCGAGATTAAGAAGCTTTTGGCCATCAACAATCGCTACACGCAGTTCCTCCTGATGTGTAGCATTGAATAACATGCGTTTCATTATGTGTTCTCCGAATCCTGTATTCTTCGGTAGAGATGCAAGCATGCACAAGCACGCACTTCAAGCGCGGCCTTATATTGATTTGTGACACGATCATTGCGTCATTGATCTCCAATAGATTGCAGGAAATTCATTAAAACCTGTTACCCGGTTATGTGTCATCGAACACATGTGCTGCTATGCACGGATAACAGGTATTTGTTTGTAATAGCCGAAGCCTGCTAGATAGGCTGTTACCAAGCTTCGGACCGAACCTGTTCGGATGCTGCTGTTTTCTCACATCCGTTATACTGTCATACCCAGGGTGGTTGTTCTGGTGTCGATTACTCCGACCGTCTTCACCTCGGGAAAAAACGAGGCAAATTGTAACAATTTTGTCAGCTCTATTCAATGAGAATTTCTTTGTAATCAGACTTTTGTAGGTCACAAACACTATGTCAGAAGTGCGCTATGTTGAAGTGGAGACTAACCATTCGGGGCAACGTCTCGATAATTTTCTCAAAACCCTTCTCAAGGGCGTGCCATCGAGTCGTATTTACCGCATCATTCGCAAAGGTGAAGTACGAATTAACCAGGGCAGGGCACAGCCATCCAGCCGCTTGCAGATCGGAGACATGGTGCGTATACCACCAATTCGACAAAGTAAATCCTCTGATTTGTCAACAAATCCGCTGCTAATACGGTTAGCACAGTGCTTGAAAAGCCAAGTTATTTTTGATGATGATGCAATCCTGATCATCAATAAGCCAGCCGGGATCGCTGTACATGGAGGCAGTGGACTGCAAGGAGGAGTGATTGAGGCATTGCGTCTGCAAGCCGCTGACTCGCCACTTCTTGCCCCACCCTTTGTTGGCCCGGCGTATCTGGAATTAGTTCATCGACTGGACCGACAAACCTCGGGTTGTCTGCTGCTTGCACGCAGCAGAGCGGCCTTACTCAATTTACAGCAACAAATGGGCGGAAGTAAACGCTCGGCAACAAAACACTATCTGGCGCTGTTGCAGGGGTGCTGGCAAGGAGGCGACCGTCGGGTTAGTTGCAGATTGCGCAAAAATCAACTGTTGTCGGGGGAACGTATGGTGATTGTTTCAGACGCTGGAAAAATTGCAGAATCACTATTTAGCCCCATCTCCTGTTCGGATATCGGCAGTCTGGTAAGAATTGAATTACTTTCAGGGCGCACCCATCAGGCACGAGTACATGCTGTGGTTTGCGGGGCGCCGATAGCGGGGGATGAAAAATACGGCAATCACGATTTCAACTGCCTGATGCAAGGTTATGGGTTGCATCGATTATTTTTACACGCATCTTCCATCCACATTCGTCACCCGGTTACCGGAAAATCCATGCATTTCCAAGCCCCGCTACCCACTGAATTACAGCATCTTATCACGGCAATGGGATTGGATTGCTCAGCCATCATGGGACACTGACTCCAGCCTGATCAAGCATCTCCACCAGGCGAATGAGTGGCAGACCGATCAGGGCATTGGGGTCGTCTCCTTCAAGACGTTGCAACAGCGCGATCCCCAAAGCATCTGCCTTGAGACTGCCACTGCAACCGTAGGGCTGCTCTTTTTGCAGGTAGCGCTCAATGATTTGATCATTCAACGTGCGAAAATGGACGATAAAAGGAATAACGTCAACCTGAAAGGATCCGGTTTTGGCATTCAAGAGACAGAGTCCGGTGTACAGTGTGGTGCTTTTCCCCGACGCGCCACGCAGTTGCGCTACGGCATCGGCATAATCATGAGGTTTGCCGACGATCTTGCCGTTATCATGAACAGCAACCTGGTCAGAACCGATAATCAGTGCCTCTGGATAACGGTCGGTTACCGCCCGTGCTTTGGCAATGGCCAGGCGTTGTACTAATTCAACGGCTCGTTCGCCAGGCTTGGCCGTTTCATCGATGTCAGGGCTGCAACTGGCAAATGGGAGTCGTAGCTGCTTAAGCAAACGCTGCCGAAAAGGGGAGGAAGATGCCAAAACCAGGAATGGAGGATAGTTCATAATTTTTTTACGGGTCAGATCCTAACTTGGTGTAGTTTTTTTTGACAGATCGTGGATAGATGGCTAGTATTCGCCGGTTTCAGGAATCGAAGGGACTTCGATCCCCCATGTTTCGATCCCCACGTTATCTTTAGCACTACTTATAAAGGTTATCACATGGCTGTTCAGAAAAGTCGCAAAACCCCATCAAGACGTGGCATGCGCCGTGCACATAGTGCGCTTGAGGCTGCTACACTGTCGTTTGACCCCGTCTCTGGTGAACTGCATCGCCGACATCAGGTTACCGCTGAAGGATATTATCGTGGCAAGAAAGTCATTGCTGATATCGTAGAAGACGAAGAATAGCCTGGTAGGCTGCTCGAGAACAGGAATCAACCGTTTTGTTGTTCCTGCAAAACTGCCACTTCCACCCTTCATGGTGGTCGTAGTGAGGGAAAGCTGCTTTGAGACAGATTTTTTCATGATTTTAGGCGGACACTGGTTGTATTTAACGAGAATCGGCGGGGAATCTGTCCACGGACAGCATTCCCTCGGCAGGCTCTGCGTTCTCAGACAGCCTCTTACATCATTATTAGTCTGTCAAGCGGGTTACTCTATCCTAACACCGTACCGAGAAATCTGTTGATTACCACGATTGCTGTTGATGCTATGGGCGGTGACTTTGGGCCGCCTGTGACGGTTCCGGCAGTACTGCACTGTTTGCAACATAATCTGAAATTACAGATTATTCTGGTAGGCCGGACACCTGAATTACATGCTTGCTGGCCTGCCAGGCACGAGCTTGAGCTGCAACGTGTCGAGTTTCTCCATGCGGAACAAGTTGTGGAAATGAATGAAGCTCCGGCCCAGGCAATGCGGGCAAAAAAAGATTCATCCATGCGTGTTGCGATTAATTTGGTTCAGGAATCTCGTGCAGACGCCTGTGTTTCGGCCGGAAATACCGGCGCATTGATGGCAACCGCCCGCTACGTGCTCAAAACTCTGCCGGGTATTGACCGTCCAGCGATCATTTCTTCCTTGCCTGCTATCAAGGGACACACTCATTTACTGGATTTGGGTGCCAATATTGACAGTTCTCCGGAGCAACTGCTGCAGTTTGCAATCATGGGTTCGGTATTGGTCAAAGCAACGGAAGATATTGCCGCCCCTACGGTCGGTTTGTTGAATATTGGTGTTGAAGATATCAAAGGCAGTGAGTCGATCAAGGCTGCTGCCAGGTTAATACGCAATACCTCTTTGAACTACCAGGGCTTTGTGGAAGGCGATGGAATTTATCACGGCGTGGTTGATGTCGTGGTTTGCGATGGCTTTATCGGCAACGTTGCACTGAAAACGAGTGAAGGACTGGCACAGATGATACGTCGCTCCTTGCACCAGGAATTTAAACGCAACTGGTACACACGCCTCGCCGGGCTGGTGGCTATGCCCGCATTGACGGCCATGAAACGGCGCATTGATCATCGTCGTCATAATGGCGCAACCCTGATAGGTTTGCGAAAAACCGTGATTAAAAGCCACGGTGGCGCTGATACTTTGGCCTTTCAATATGCCATTAACAAGGCCGTTGCAGAAGTCGATCGTCAGGTCACTGATCTGATCCAGAACGAGATTCAACAAGTATTGCAGGAGACCGGTTAGCCGTGGCACAGATATTCTCCCGTATCGTGGGAACAGGGGGGTATCTTCCAGAAAAGGTTTTGACCAACCATGATCTCGAATCCATGGTGGATACTACCCATGAATGGATTGTGGCCCGTACTGGCATTCATCAGCGGCATATTGCCGCTGAAAATGAAACAACTTGTGATCTGGCCCAACAAGCGGCGTTACAGGCGATGGATGCTGCAGGAATACGGCCTGAAGACATTGAACTTATTATCATTGCCACGACGACTGCAGATCAGGTCTTCCCCAGTACTGCCTGCAAACTTCAACATCGCCTGAATATTCCTCAAGGACCTGCTTTCGATGTACAGGCCGTCTGTGCCGGTTTTATCTATGCACTGGACATCGCGGATAAATATATCCGTTCCGGGACCGTCAAGCGGGCACTGGTGGTAGGTGCTGAAACCTTTTCACGCATTATTGACTGGACAGACCGAAATACCTGTGTCTTATTTGGAGATGGAGCAGGTGCTGTTATTCTGGAAGCGGCTGCAAAACCAGGTATCATCGCATCCCATATCACTGCCGATGGCCGATATCGTAACCTTCTGGAAGTGCCGGGTGGTGTTTCCAGCGCCTATCAGGATGTTCAAAATGGTCGGGCTTATGTGCGTATGCAAGGGCATGAAGTGTTCAAATGGGCCGTTAAAGCCTTGGGTAACGAGGCACAGGATATGCTGGCTGCGAATCATTTGAGTGTTGATGAGCTGGACTGGCTGGTTCCACACCAGGCCAACATCCGGATCATCAGTGCAATGGCAAAACGCCTCCATATCCCCATGGAACGAGTGATTAAAACCATACATAGGCATGGCAATACTTCGGCTGCATCGGTTCCATTGGCGCTGAATATGGCGGTGCGCGATGGTCGCATTCAAGCGGGACAAAAAATTTTACTGGAAGCCTTTGGTGGCGGTTTTACCTGGGGATCCGTACTGATTCACTATATATAATTGTGAAAATATGAAAACAGCCAAAATAGCCTTCGTCTTTCCCGGCCAGGGATCACAAACTGTCGGCATGCTGGATGCCTATGCCGACAGTTACCCGTTGGTCGCCGAAATTTTTGAAGAGGCCAGTGATGCCTTGGGGCGTGATCTGTGGACACTGGTTCATAAGGGGCCTTCTGAACAACTGGCACTGACCGAGAATACCCAACCGGCCATGCTGGTCAGTGGCTATGCCGTCTGGCGCATCTGGCAGTTACAATCGGACCTGCGACCCATCATCATGGCAGGCCACAGCTTGGGGGAGTACACCGCCCTGGTTGCCTCCGGTAGTTTGGCATTTGCTGAGGCGGTCAAACTGGTGGCCGATCGTGCCCGCTATATGCAAGAAGCCGTGCCTTCCGGACAAGGCGGTATTGCAGCGATTCTGGGTATGCAGGATGCTGCAATTGAGCAACTTTGTGTTGACCTGGCAGGGAATCAGGTTCTGCAGCCAGTCAATTACAACGCGCCTGGACAGGTTGCTGTTGCCGGACACCAGCAGGCTGTACAACGCCTGGTGGAAGCTGCGCCCAGGGCAGGTGCCCGCAAAGCAATCGTATTGCCGATCAGTGTTCCCGTACACAGCACCCTGATGACGCCAGCCGCCGAACGCATGGCCCAACGCTTGCAGACAGCCACGATTGTGTCACCAAAAATTCCGGTACTGCACAACTATCACGTGCAAACAGAAAAGGATCCCGAGCAAATCCGACAGGTTTTAGCGCATCAAATTAACTCACCGGTACCCTGGGTAAAAACCATTTCTTCGATCTGTGAATCCGGTGTAAGCTGTCTGCTAGAATGTGGTCCTGGAAAAACATTAACCGGGCTCAACAAACGCATCAACCGTGTTATTCCAACGTATCCGTTGGCTACACCGGATCTGCTGGTGAAGGCATTGCAGGCTGTTTCTGAACTGCGTACAACAGCTGAATATAATCTGTGAGAGGGACATTATGCTAAAGCATCAAATCTGTCTGGTAACGGGGGCATCCCGAGGTATAGGCCATGCGATAGCAGTGGCCTTGGGTCGGCAGGGAGCCACAATAATTGGCACATCGACTTCACAAAAAGGTGCAAATTACATTGGTGAATCATTGAATAATAATGACATTAATGGTTTTGGCGTGGTTATGGATGTGACTGAGAAGCAAAGTATAGATACTACGGTCCATGACGTGATCGCCACACATGGCACCCCTTCGGTGTTGGTCAACAATGCCGGCATTACTCGGGACGGGTTGCTGATGCGCATGAAAGACACGGATTGGGATGTGGTGATTGACACCAATCTGAAATCTGTTTACAGACTCTGTAAGGCCCTGTTACGGCCAATGATGAAAGCTCGCTTTGGCCGGATCATCAATATCAGTTCCGTGGTTGGTGCGATAGGTAATGCCGGACAGAGCAACTATTGTGCCAGCAAATCAGGCCTTCTTGGTTTTACCATGTCGCTGGCACGCGAAGTTGCGGCCAGAAATATTACCGTCAACGCCGTGGCTCCGGGCTTTATTGACACCGATATGACACGAAATTTGGAACAAACCCAAAAACAACAGCTGCTTTCACAAATCCCATTGGGCAGATTGGGAACAGCGGATGATGTTGCCCAAGCAGTAGTATTTCTTGCCTCTCCTATGGCAAACTATGTTACCGGTAGTACTCTGCATGTCAATGGTGGCATGCTGATGGCCTGAATTTTGGTAGTTTTTGCTGTACACCAGCGTCCATAGACCGCATAATTAGGCCCATGATCCTGCGTCGGCATGCCGTTATGGCAGGGATTTTCAACTTTTTTGGAGGGTTCACAACTCATGAGTAGTCTCGAAGAACGTGTCAAGAAGATCGTAGTTGAGCAATTAGGTGCTAGCGAGGATCAGGTAACCCTGGCCGCTTCATTTGTTGACGATCTGGGCGCTGATTCACTGGACACCGTTGAACTGGTTATGGCTCTGGAAGAAGAGTTCAATATGGAAATTCCGGATGAGGAAGCCGAAAAGATTACTACGGTGCAAGAAGCTGTTGACTATGTCAAAAAGAATAGCGAGGAATCCGCCTGATAAGTACGCAAACACAATTCGCAGTATGATTGCTAAAACCGCCACCTGGTGAATGGTGGCGGTTTTTCTGTGACTAATGCGTCATGACTATTTGCCGAAAATCATATTTTTTAGGGGCAATTCGATTACAGAATGGATACTGTAGGATTTGCTACCCACTTTAGGTGGCTGATGATTGAAACCGGAGAGGAATAAAATGAGCAAACCTCGCGTCGTCATTACCGGAATGGGTATCATTTCCCCTCTGGGTACAGGACTTTCTATCAATTGGAGTAACATCACGGCCGGGGTCTCCGGGATTCGAAAAGTTAGCCGTTTTGATGCGACCGGGTATCCAAGTCGAATTGCCGGTGAGATCCCTGATTTTGAACCGGAACAGTTTTTCCCTAGCAAGGATGCCCGCAAGATGGATCGTTTCATCCAGTTGGGTATGGTGGCGGGTATGGAAGCCTTTACAGACGCTGGTCTCGATATCGACCGACAGAATGCGGAGCGCATCGGTGTCTATATCGGCTCCGGCATCGGTGGTATGGAAAGTATTGAACGATACAGCTACGTGTTGCGTGATAAGGGCCCACGCCGGGTTTCCCCTTTCTACGTACCGATGAGCATCATCAATATGATTTCGGGAAATCTGTCGATTCGTTACGGGTTGAAAGGGCCAAATCTATCCATGGTTACGGCTTGTTCAACTGCGACCCACGCTATTGGTGAAGCCTCCCGCCTGATAGAGTACGGTGATGCAGATGTCATGATAGCGGGTGGCGCAGAAGCTGCAATCACGCCCACTGCCATGGCCGGTTTTGGTAATGCCAAAGCATTGAGCAGGCGCAATGATGAGCCGGAGTTTGCCAGTCGGCCCTGGGATTTGGAACGAGATGGATTCGTGATGGGGGAGGGTGCCGGGGTGGTTGTACTGGAAGAGCTGGCGCATGCCCGGGACCGCGGGGCGACCATCTACGCTGAGTTATCAGGGTTTGGGATGAGTGCAGATGCTCACCATATGACCAGCCCGCTGCCTGATGGTGAAGGTGCCTGTCGCTGCATGAACAACGCCCTGCATAATGCCGGACTGAATCCCGATGACGTTGATTATGTTAACGCGCACGGTACCTCAACCCCGCAGGGTGATATCGCAGAAACACTGGCCACCAGATCTGCCCTCGGACACCATGCTGACAAGGTGGCGGTCAGTTCCACTAAATCGATGACTGGCCATCTACTCGGAGCCGCTGGTGGTATTGAAGCGATCTACACGATAATGGCCATTCATAAGCAGATTGCACCACCCACCATTAATCTACGTTCACAAGATCCCGCATGCAATCTGGATTTCATTCCCAACGCGGCCCGGGAAATGTGTATTCGGGCAGCCATCAGTAATTCTTTTGGATTTGGTGGCACCAATGGCTCACTGGTGTTCAAGCAATACCGATAAGATGATGCAAGCGAACCGTTCCTATGAGGGCAAACAGACAGAATAGCAGGCATGCGCCCAACCTTGCTGAAAACCTTATTGTTCTCAATGTCTCTGATGCTGTTGTTCGCAGCAATCGGGATAGGCTATCTACTGTACATCGGTAATCGACCGATCTCCTCGCCAGCAAAGAGCACCACACAGCCCTCAGTAACAGTCACTTTGCAAATACCGTCAGGACAAACATTACGTCAATTTTCACGGATCCTGTTTCAGAAAGGCTGGGTTCCGGAACCTTACTCGGTCCGGATCTGGGCAGCGCTGGATTGGCCGGGAAAATCCATTCGTACCGGCGAATATGCCATTGCTGCGCATGATTCAATTCGCAAAATCTTGTGGGCCGTAATCAACGGACAAACAATCCGTTATTCATTAACCGTTCCGGAGGGCCGTACCTTTCGACAATTATTGGAGCTACTCGCCAAAACACCCCGCTTGCAACACGAACTTGTATCCAGAAGCGACAAAGAGATTATGACCCAATTGGGGCATCAGGACGAGCTCCCGGAAGGGTGGTTTTTTCCAGACACCTATCGTTATGTCGCTGGAATGAAAAGCCTGGAGGTACTGCGGATCGCCTATGCGCGAATGCAGACCATTTTGCGAGAGAGCTGGTCACAGCGTCAAAATAATCTAGCCATAAAAACCCCCTATGAAGCATTAATTCTGGCTTCGATCATTGAGAAGGAAACTGCAGTGGCCCGTGAACGCGCTATGATATCTGCAGTATTTCAAAACCGCTTGCGACGGCATATGCGATTGCAGACAGATCCTACTGTTATCTACGGTATGGGATCGAAATTTCAGGGCAATCTACGGCGGCGTGACCTGCGTCGTGATACCGCATACAACACCTACACCCGGTATGGTTTGCCACCGACACCCATCGCCTTGCCAGGCAAGGCATCCATTATAGCGGCCTTGCATCCTGCTGATACCAAGGCCTTGTATTTTGTGGCCATGGGCAATGGACGCCATTATTTTTCCAATTCATTGGCGGAACACAATCGGGCGGTTGACCGCTATCAGCGCAGTCGTCGACACAAGCCCGCCAGTATGCACCGCTCATGAATTCACTACTGGAAATATCTTGCCAAGCCAGAGGTTATTTTATTACCATAGAAGGTCCCGATGGTGCCGGTAAAACAACCCAACTTGGACCTATTGCTGACTGGATTGAGCGACGTGGTTTTACCGTTTTACAAACCAGGGAGCCAGGTGGTACACAGCTGGGTGAATCATTGCGGGAAATTCTTCTCCACAGTGATACGGACACCATTGAAGCGGAAGCCGAGTTATTGCTGATTTTTGCCGCTAGAGCTCAGCATTTGCGGCAAAAAATACTGCCTGCACTGAAACAAGGCGTCTGGGTGCTGAGTGACCGATTTACGGATGCATCTTATGCTTATCAAGGAGGAGGGCGGGGCCTGGGAGCAGACCGGGTACGTATTCTGGAAACCTGGTTACAGGGCAATTTCCGACCGGATTTGACCCTGTTGCTGGATATTCCCATTACCGTCAGTGCGCAACGCACAAGGTCCAGAGGTCAGTTAGATCGTTTTGAACAGGATACCGTGCATCTGCGACAGGCCATTCGGGATGCTTATCTGCAACAGGCTTGTGCGTATCCTGAACGCATCAAGCGTATTGATGCTTCAGGGTCTCCCGCACAGGTACAATACGCCATTGCAGACAGCTTGCAGGCATTTTGCCAGCGCCTGGGACGATAGAGTTTACAACAAATGAAGATACACCCATGGAATGAACCCCAATGGCAATCGCTTGTGCGATCACACCACGACTTGCCACAGGCCATGCTGTTCTCTGGCCTTTTGGGACTGGGCAAGAATACCTTGGCATTGGCGCTATCCATGGCCTTGCTTTGTCAAAAATCCGAGCAAGGGCAGGCCTGTCAGTGTTGTCGCAGCTGTCATCTTTTTTTGGCTGGAACACATCCGGACTTTCATGTGCTCAGTGCGGGTGAAAAAGCCTCCCTTCCTGAGCTGACACAGGGTTATCGCAAACGCTATGAACAGGATGAAACCAAATCGGCCAAGGTAAAAATGCAAATTCCGGTACTCAGAATCCATCAACTGACCGATGCTCTTTTTTCGAGTGCCCATACTTCCGAGTGCAAGGTGGCGATCATTAGTCCTGCTGAGCGGATGAATCTTTTCGCAGCCAATGCATTACTCAAGTTTCTCGAAGAGCCTGTGGGTCCGACCTACCTGTTGCTAGTTTCACATCAACCCGAACAATTACCAGCAACGATCCGCAGTCGCTGTACGCCAATTCCATTTCGAGCCCCGTGTATCGCACAAGTAATGAACTGGTTGCAGCAGCAGCTGCCCGGGCTATCGCAAGAGGTATTGAAAAGTTTATTCGTCCGGGCCGGGCAGTCACCGCTAACCGCTGTGGCACTCGCAGGACAACAACAGCAAGCAACGGAATGTGCCGAAGATATTAGCCGATTATGTAAGCAGCAAATCACCGCTGCGGAGATCTCAGAGAAATGGCAACGGAAAAAATCTGTTATCGAAAATTTACAGCACTTGCAAAGACTGTTGGCACAAGCCATCCGAAATGGTTCAACCGGTCAAGTAAATTCTGGAAATCCGCAACTACCAATGAAGCTGACGAGCATGTTTGAGGGCTATGATCGTACCAGCAGGGCCATCCGGGATGGACAAAGTGGATTGGATGTCCGTCTGTTGATTGAAGACATATTGCTGACCTTAACCGCATAACTATTTTCTTCTGCAGGCGTGCGGTGGCATAATGGTGTAATGGAAGAGAATAGCAAGAATATTAATCGTGTCGAAGAAATAGCTGGAGCGCAAAGCAGCAAGCGGCCGACCGTCATTTCGCTGACGATACGCGATAAAAATGCCTTGTACGCCGCCTTCATGCCTTTTATCAAGGGCGGCGGCTTGTTTGTGCCCTTGAGTAAACCCTATAAAATGGGCGAGGAGGTCTTTTTACTGCTCAACCTGCTCGATACCCGGGAGAAGATTCCGGTGGCCGGCAAAGTGATTTGGTTGACCCCAACCGCAGCCCAAGGGAACCGAGCCCCGGGTGTAGGCATACAGTTCAGCGAAAAGGATTCAGGGCTGGCACTCTCGAAAATTGAAGCTATTCTGGGTGGGGCACTCAAATCAAACCGTCCAACCCATACCATGTAATTTTGGCCATAAATACAAATCTATATAATAGAATATTAATGTATTATATTAGAACGCATTAGCATGGGAAATACTTTGTGGAGTTGGTAGATTCTCATTGTCACCTTAATTTTCCGGAGTTACTGGAAGAACGGAATCTTGTGCTCGAGCGTGCACGTGAGCGTGGAATTTCCTACATGTTGTGCGCAGCTGTAAATCTTGAGGATTACCCACAGGTACTGTCATTGGCCAGAGAATTTCCTCACATTTTTGCTTCCGTTGGCGTGCACCCCAATGAAACAGAAGGCAAAGATCCTGACTGTGATGAACTGAGTGCGTTGGCCGCAGACCCGGCTGTTGTGGCCATCGGTGAAACCGGACTGGATTTTTTTCGCAGCCAAGGTGATCTGCAATGGCAAAGGAAGCGTTTTATCCAGCATATCGAAGCAGCGAAGCGGTCTCAAAAACCACTAATCATCCATACCCGTGATGCAGCAACCGAGACACTGCAGATTATGCAAGACCATGATGCAGGAACAGCCGGCGGCGTCATCCATTGTTTTACCGGGGATTGGGCCATGGCCAGGCAATGCCTGGATCTGGGTTTTTATATCTCATTTTCCGGAATTCTAACCTTTAAAAGTGCCCGGCAAATCCAGGATGCCGCAAGCAAAGTTCCATTGGACCGGATATTGGTGGAAACAGACTCACCATATCTTGCTCCAGTACCATATCGTGGCAAACGCAATGAACCGGCCTATGTTTATGATGTGGCTGTTTTTCTCGCCAAGTTACGTGGTGTGTCATTGGCTACGATCAAAAAATCCACGACAGAGAACTTCTTTAGCTTGTTCTCCCATGCCCATCCTCACGGGGCCAGCAAAGTAAATTTGACGATGCCCGGCATGAGAAGATAGAGAACCCATTGCGGATAAGCGGGCTTTGGCCTGATTTTGCCCCTATGTCGTTACCTACGATCATTTGGTAATACTTCGCATAATGTATATTATGTTAAATAGCGCAAATGTACCAGTAAAATGCTAATCCACCTCCTGCTGTTCGACAAGACACTTCCCCAACAGCTGTTCTATATCGGCATGTCCTAGGTCACGCGCTAAATCCAATGCTGATTTTCCAGCCATATTGTTAAGGTCTACCGTAGCTAACTCGTCGGCGAAAGCCAGCACGGTATGCAGCGAATTGTCCAGTACCGCCTGTATTAACGGCGTATTTCCCTGACAATCCCGTGCATCGATATCGGCTCCGGCATCCACCAATGGCTCCACCAGAGCATCCAGGTGGTGCTTTGATAGCAGATGAAGTGCCGACTGCCCCAGCTCATTCACCGCATTGACATCCACTCCCTGTGCCAACAAACTCTGTGCAGCTTCCAGGTTACCCAGTCGAATGCAGCGAATCAGTACGGTTTCACCCCGATCATTGCTCAGATCAGGATTGGCAGAATATTCACAGAAAACTTCAATATCAGCGGCATCCGCACTCCCGGCCAAGCGATGCAAGGCGGTATTTCCCGTACGATCCTGAATATTGGGATCAACCAGCTTCCACTGTAAAATTTGTCTGCAGATTGCGGCGTTGCCATGCAACGCGGCTACTATCAAAATAGAAAAGCCATCTTTATTGACCGCTTCAGGGTGGTCCATGGCTACAGACAAAGGATGAATCAGCTTATCGTGGCCTTCCATGCAAGCCATATGCAGTGCTGTATTCCCGGCGAGATTAGTGATGTCCGGGCTAATGCCTGTGTTCAGTAATTTTTCGACCATGCTGCGACTACCACCCAGTACGGCCCAATGGAGTGCAGTTCTGCCATCCTCATCCTGGATACCAGGATCCTTTGCGCCTAGGGTTCGAGCCTGTTCCAACATGACATCAAATAGCGCACTACTCCCCGAACAAGCCGCTAGCATAAGCCCTTTATAGTTAGATAATTCAGGCCATTTAATGTTAAATTTCAGTAGATTACATACTGTTTCTAAATGGTTTTCTATAATTGCCTCACCCAGTCCGGAGTTCTCTCCGGGATTTACTGCAGTATCTACAAAGCCTCGTTCCAGCAAGATTTCAGCAATAGTGGTTTCACCATTTCTGCACGCCTGGGCGAATGCTGAAGCCAAATCCGTGACTTCATCGTTTTGCAGGATGGATAGTAATTTAGCCAACTGTCCGTGGCCACCGAGCACGGCATGATGCCTGGCGGTTAGTACACCACTTGAATCGGCCAGTTCGGCATTAGCGCCAGCCTGAAGGAGCCGCAAAACTGCTGTCAGATCACCCAAATGTGCGGCATAGTGTAGCGCTGGCAGTTGGTCTTTGCGACGTTCGGCGGTCACTTCACCAGTTGAATAACAAGGTAAATACAACAATACAGGTGCTAACGATGATTGCGGTGGCCATGCTGGTGAGTAACAAGGATCGCAAATCACGCAAAATAGTAATAATTTCAGTTTTTTGCTGTTTGTTTGGGGCGCTTTGAACAAGCACGATATTGGTTTCAGGCAATTTCTTGGGCCCTTATTGATTGGCAAGTATAGGATGAAAAGGAGTAGAGGATGGCATCTTCCCCTCGGCAACTGCGGATGGCAGTGATTGATTTGTGGGCGAGTTCATGATGGCATGGTCGACCGCGATTATACGGCATAAGTGGTCCGTTAATACGCTCTGGGTGCTCATAAAGTATTTCGTCTGTAAGTGGTATAAAAATCTGTTTTTGCATAATAATTCCCCCATAGCTGGTTAGCTACTAACATTGGTTCTCGACTATCAGTAAAACCGATTCGCATGGCAAGTGATGCGTGAGAGTATGGTGAAAGGCTGGTAAAGCAACGGGATTGTGATGTAGGCAAGGATATCTCCTCGGTAGCGCTGTATCATATGCTCTGGAGCGGATCACATTGTAGGAAGTACTGTTCACCTATCAGGAGAGAAGTATGTCAAGAATTATCGCTATTGTTGAAGATGAAGAAGACCAACGGGAGAATTATGCAGACGCACTTACCGCAAGGGGCTTTACGGTACAGAGCTATCGTAATCGGCGCGAGGCCAGTGCTGGATTTAATCGTTGTCTGCCAGATTTGGCGATTCTCGATATCATGCTTGAAGACGAAATGGACGGTGGCTTTGATCTTTGCCGGGAGTTGCGGGCAAGATCGCCACGTCTGCCAATCATCTTCCTGACCTCCCGTAATAATGATATCGATCGGGTGTCCGGGTTGCGGCTTGATGCCTGGGACTACATCACAAAACCCGTCAGCCTGGAGTTTTTGGCGGTACGAGTCAGTTCACTATTTCGAATTGTCGACATGGTCAAGCATCCGGATCCTGAAGACAAAGTCCTGCGGATTAGTGAGCTGGAACTCGACCCGGACAGCATGTCGGTAAGCTGGCGACAACAGAATTTGAGTTTGACCCTTACTGAATTTTGGCTTGTTGAAGCGCTTGCCAGGCGACCGGGTCAAGTCAAGACCTACGACGTATTGATGCAGGTCACCCGGCAAACCTATGTCGAAAAAAATACCATCAATGGGTATGTACGACGGGTTAGAAAAAAATTCAAGGAAATTGATAAGGAGTTTTCCATGATTGAAACCGTGTTCGGCATCGGTTATCGCTGGAAACCTTCCTGAACAATGGCTGTACGTATTGCGCTACGTGCTCGAATCCGCAAACGACTCAGGGCTGCACTCGGTCGTTTGCTGGGCATGTTGTTCACAGCAAACCTGTCAAATGAACCGATACCCCAAAAACAGCTCCGCAGAATACTGATCGTACGCACCAATCACCGGATCGGTAATTTATTGTTTTTGACGCCACTGCTACGTGCTTTACATGATCTGCTTGCCAACTGCCAGATTGACCTGGTTATCGGTCTGCAGGCTGCACGCTCGTTGTTGCAGCCACTTCCTGGCATCGACAGGGTCTATGTTCTGCCGAAACCGGCTTTATCCACCCTGCCCGGCATGCTGCAGCTGCTGCGCCGCTTGCGAGGTAACCGTTATGACTTATCCATCGACCCCAACGGCAAATCGGCCAGCGGCAGACTGGCTCTAGCCTTGGTGAGCTCCCGGTGGAGGCTCGGTTTTCGTGTCGAGGGCTCATGGTCTCCGATAACCCACGGTGTCACCCTGCCCCAACAGACTCTGCATGAAGCACAGCGACCGTTGCTGCTGTTACAGGCCCTGCAAGGGGGCAAACAGGCAAAACAAATGATAGCAACGGCGACATTGCATCTGGCCCTGCGTGATGAAGAAAAATGCAAAGGTGCCCAAACCTTGCAATCCTTGTTGGCCGTCAAACCAACTCAGGATAACGAAACTCTTGTTCTTGGTTTGTTCAGGCACGCCAGGCGCGATAAAAGAATCGCTGATGAATGGTGGTTATCCTGGATACAGGAATTCCACAAGATTGCTCCTCAGGTTTGTATGTTGGAGGTATTATCACCGGATGTCACGAAGCCACTGCTTGGTGATGCTGCCACCTTGCAAATTGCTGATCTACGTCTGCTGGCAGCGGTATTATCACAACTTGATATTTTTGTCTGTGCTGACACAGGCCCCATGCATCTGGCAAGTGCTGCCGGGGTACCAACCATAGCACTGTTCAATGCGACCACCCCTGCTTTGTACGGCCCGGTAGGAGCAGATGATTTGGTACTGCAACAAAATCAGTTGTCTGCCAAAGAGCTCGCCGAGGCGGTATACAAGCACCTGCGAAAGCTTAGACCACTGCATTTTGGCACTGTTACGGTTCCAGCAGAAGGTATGGGACCATGAAGTGGTACAAACCGATGTATTTAACGATTCGCTCCAAACTTTTGCTGGTAATTCTGGCGCTGCTGCTCATCCCCTGGATGGGCTATCACTACGTTCGGGAGATGAAATCCTTCCTGTTACAAGGCCAGGAGGATGTATTGTTATTGACCGCACGTGCCGTCGCCACTGTTCTGCATGGACGTGACAAACTGTTTTCCAAGGAAACCGGTGTGCCGAAATTGCTCGGCGATCAAACCAGTCTGTATGCTTATCCATTGACTAATCTCATTGTGCTCGATGGTAAAATGGCTGATTGGGGCAAAGCGATGACCAAAGCGCAGCGTTATGTGGATGACGCCCCTTTGCAGTGCACCGCTGCTGCGGATCCTGATAATTTTTCTTTCTACCATATTCTGGGGTATTACAAGCGCTACATCTACGCATTTTTTGAAGTAACGGATGACCAGGTTGTATTGCGGGATCCTGCCCTGCTCCGACTGGATAACAGCGATCAGATTCGGCTGATTGTCGAAGATTCAGGCGGTACGCTACGTCGCTATTTACTGGTAGCACGCAAGCCCGGACGGATGAGTGTCTACCTGATGGATAAATCCTGGAAATATTCGATTACCGGTGAGCCATTTTACGACATCGCAGCAGTGCTGATCCGAACTCAAAATGGTTATACCGTAGAAGCGAGAATTCCTCGCTATATTATCAACGCCTATTCCAAAGCAGCTTTTCGTGTGGTGGATGTCGATGACAGAAAAAACCGGAAAATTGTTCGGGAAATTACTACTTCTCCTGACCCGACGGGTCAACATATGGGGCGTGTGCTACTGCATTCACCAGAGATATCCAATATTCTGATTGGCCTTAACCGCCCCAGTGCCAGAATCTGGATTTTGGATAAACAGCAACGAGTTCGAGCCGTGGTTGGCGGTTTTTCTTCTGGCGCCAGTCTTAAAATCCCGCTGCTGGAAGATCAACAACCTTGGTTGGTACGCTGGTTTGGCAAGCTTATGACGCCATTGTACCATCTGATACTGAATTCACCACCGGTTGATTTCAAGGACATACCCGAGGAATCAGAATTTCGTCGTGATCCTGTATTTACGGATGTTCTGGCCGGTAAAACACGAGTACAGCGCCGCCCTTCTGTTGATGGAAAAGCACTTATATTGATGGCGGCTCATCCGGTTTGGTCAGGCGGGAAGGTGATGGGGGCCGTCATTGTCGAACAAAGCAGCAATGATGTTTTGGCTCTACAGGAAAAGACGCTCGAGAACATGACTACCTTCAGCTTACTGGTATTTTTGTTTCTGGCCACGGTATTGTTGATGTTCGCCTGGCGTCTGACCATGCGTATCGCCAAGATGCGCAATGAAACTGAAAAGGCGATCAGTCCGGAGGGCCGGGTTGTACAATCCGCCTTGAGTACCAACATCCTGGTCAGAGACGAGCTCGGCGACTTATCGAGAAGTATCTCCAATATGCTGGGGCGGCTTTCACAATATACCCAGTACCTCGAATCCATGCCGGACACCCTGGCCCATGAGCTTAATAATCCATTGAATGTCGTACACTCTTCTCTGGAAAATCTGCTCAAAGAACATGCGGATATCGGTACCAGCAAATATCTGAAACGAGCCCAGAATGGCGTGACACGATTGAAATCCATTCTGGTACGGTTGACCGAGGCCATGAATCTGGAAGAGGCCATACAAAACGAGGACCTGGAAGTATTTGACCTGGCTTCACTGGTAAAAAGCTACCTTGATGGCTATCGATTAACCTTGCAGAATCGTTCCATTACCCTGCAAATCAATGATGAACTACGTTTGCCGATTGAAGGTTCTCCGGACCATATTGCGCAGATGCTTGATAAGTTAATCGACAACGCAGCAGAGTTTGGTAGCGAACACGAACCGATCGTGGTGCGAATGGAACAGCAGGAAGCCTGGGTTTGTCTGCACTTCATCAACCAGGGATCACCCATCCCCGAGGATCTTCTGGAACATATTTTCGAACCCATGATTTCGATCAGCAGACCCAATGCCCTACATGCACATCTGGGTTTGGGGCTATATATCGTCAAGTTGATCGTCAACCACCATCATGGCACTGTACAGGCCAAAAATGTCGGTGACCCGCCTCACGTGGAAATTCTTGTTCGATTCCCGGTATTCAGTAGCTTGACGGTATAATCAGGCGGTGAATACCCGAGTAGTGATGGTTCTGGCCATCCAGGAGTTGTTTGATGGGCGTTAAAGATCCCACAGTTCTGGCAATTGATGGCAATCGAGATAACCTGATCACGTTGCAGGCCGTGCTGCGGGAGGCCTTGCCCCGAGCCACTATTCTGACTGCCAGCAATGGCCCGCAGGGACTCAAGCTGGCTGGCATCGATGACCCGGACGTGATTCTGCTGGATATCGTTATGCCTGGTATGGACGGTGTTGCGGTCTGTCGAAAACTCAAGGCTAGCGAACAACTGAAATCGATCCCGGTCATTTTCCTGACCACACGCAAGACAGACAAGGGAAGCCGTATCGAAGCCCTCGAAGCGGGTGCGGAGGGCTTTATTACCAAGCCACTGGATGAAATCGAATTGGTCGCCCAAATACACGCAATGACCAAGATCAAGGCCGCCAACCAGCTTCAACGGAGGGGGAAAGAAGCACCGACGGCACCAGTGACGGCACGCACCCGCGAGCTGAAAAAAGAGCTGTCAGAGCGGGCGCTGCGGGAAAGTGAGGAGAGATACCGTGGCCTTTACAACAGTATCAGAGACGCCATTCTGGTCGCAGATACCCATCGAAATATCATTGATTGTAATGCCGCGTTCACCTCATTATTTGGTTATACCCAAGATGAAATACTTGGCCAACAGACCCTCGCGGTGTATGAGAATGAGGCGAATCATGCAGCCCTGGGCAAGGCCTTGCAAGCGCATTATGGAGATCATCCATTCCTGATGACAGTCAATTACAAGAAGAAAACGGGAGAGATCTTCCCCGGGGAGACCGGTGTTTTCTATTTAAAGAACGATCAGGGGCAAGTGACCGGTTTTATTGGGCTAATACGCGATGTTACCACGCGCCAGAAGGTGCAGCAGTCACTGCAGGAGAGTGAAGAAAAATTTAAAAAAACCTTTTATACCAGCCCGGATTCGATCAATATCAATCGCCTGGAAGATGGGATGTATATCTCCATCAATCATGGATTTACCCTAATCATGGGCTATTCTGAAGCAGATGTTATCGGCAAGACTTCTGTCGAGATCAATATCTGGGGCAACCCCGAAGACAGGAATACATTGGTCGCCGGCTTGAAAAAGAGCGGGGAAGTGCAAAATCTTGAAGCGAAATTTCGCAGGAAAGATGCTAGCTTTGTTTATGGTCTGATGTCTGCAACCGTTATCGATTTACAGGGCGTTCCGCATATCCTCAGCATTACCCGCGACATCAGTGAGCGCAAACAGAACGAGCAAGCCTTGCAGGAGAGCGAAGAACGCCTTCGCAGCCTTTATGAAAATGTCACTCTAGGCCTCTATCGCACCACACCGGATGGACAAATTCTGCTTGCAAATCCCTCTCTGGTCCACATGCTGGGATATTCATCTGCCGAGGAATTACGCCACCGGAATCTAAACCAGGAAGACTTTGAGGCTGGCTACTCCAGAAGTGAATTCATGGAGCGTATCGAACGAGAAGGGCAAATCGCCGGATTGGAAAGCACCTGGAAGTGCCGTGATGGTCGCGTGATCTACATAAGAGAAAGTGCCAGGGTATCCAGAGATGAAGAAGGCAGGGTCCAATATTACGAAGGGACCGTGGAGGATATCACCGAATACAAGCGGGCGGAACAGCGCTTGCGTCAAGCAGAACAACGCTATCGAGCGTTGTTCGAGGAAGCGCCGGTGATGTATGTTCTCACCCGCAATGTCAAAGGTACACCCGTGATCGCGGACTGCAACCAACTCTTCTGGCACACATTAGGCTATGATCATGATGAATTGGTGGGGCGATCACTTGCAGACTTGTACACGCCCACCTCTCACGCCGAATTGCATGAACACGGCGGCTACCAGTCCGCCTTGAATGACACATTTACGGTACAGGAACGCGAACTCCTGACACGCGACGGGCACGTCATCTTCTGCTTGTTACAAGCCATGCCAGAGGTTGATGCCACAGGGCAGGTATATGGTACCCGAGCGATGTTCGTGGATATCACCGAACGCAAACGGCTGTCAACGGAATTAGCGTCCGAGCGTGACAAATTTAATTTCATCCTCAATGAACTTCCAATTGGGGTCGCTGTGACCGATGCGAATCACAGGATCATCTACATCAATCCAGCCGCGACACAGATCGATGGCCATCTGCTAAAGCCACAAAGCCTGCTGGGTCAGCAGGTGATCGATATTCATCCCATATCAGAGAGGAAGAACGTCGACAAGCGGTTGAACGATCTTGTATCAGGCCACAAAACGACTGTCACCAATCAAGCAAAGCGGGGAAAACGCACGGTCGAGGTTTCTTATCACGTGCGCCGAAACCAGCAGGGTGATTTTTTGGGGATGGTGCGTCTGGTCTCCGACGTCTCGGAACGGGTACTTGCGGAACAGAAATTACAAAAATATGCTACGCAACTGGAAACCCTTGGCACCGTCACAGCCGCATTATCCACCTCCCTGGATGTGGATAATGTGCTGAAATTAATCCTCAATCAGATCGCACAAGTGCTACCTTTTGACAGGGGGGCGCTTTTCTTGTACGAAACGGATGAAGTTCGAGTGGCAATCGATATAGGGATCACACCTTCGATCAAAGGGCAACTTTTCTCCAATGAGAACGAACTTTTCAAAGAAATCCAGCAGACAGGCAAACCGCTTGTCCTGAATCATGTGAAAGATGACCCCCGCTTTCGCAATTGGGACCATTCCGGGAAGATAGCAAGCTGGATGGGCATTCCGTTACTCATTCGTGACACCTTGATCGGTATCCTGACGTTGGATAGTTCCCATTTTGACGCCTACCCCCCGGAACAAACCCAAATAATCCTGTCATTCGCCGCACAAGCCGCTCAGGCCATTGAGAATGCCCGCCAGTTCAGCATTGCCCAACACCGGATGGATCGGCTGACCGCGCTCCGCAAGATCGATCAGGCCATCACCGACGATTTGGATCTGAACCTTACCCTGAGTGAATTACTGAAACACTTGCAGGCACAACTGGAAGTCGATGCTGCGGTAGTGCTACTCTATGACAATACACTGCAGACCCTGTCCTATGCCCAGAGCCAGGGTTTTCGCACCCCGGCCCTGCAGCATACAAACCTGAACTTGGACCAGGGGCTTGCCGGCAAAGCGGCCTTACTAGAACACCCTGTCTTTATTGCCGATTTGAGCGAGTCCAAAGTCGATATTACAGATTCTCCCAGACTCAAAGAAGAAGACTTCGTATCCTATTACGGTATTCCCCTTATCGCCAAGGGTTCCTTGGTCGGAGTGCTGGAAATTTTCCATCGTTCGACTCTTAACCCGAATAATGAATGGATCGATTTTCTGCAGGCTCTGGCTGGCCAAGCCGCTATTGCAATTGATAATATCCAGCTATTCGAAGGTCTCGAGCACTCAAATTCGGATTTGTCCAAGGCATATGACGCTACCATCGAGGGCTGGTCGCGAGCCATGGATTTGCGCGATAAGGAAACGGTAGGCCACTCTTTTCGTGTCACCGAGATGACCGCACGACTGTCAAAAGCCATGGGCATTAGTCAGGCCGAACGGGTGCACATGCGCCGTGGCGCGTTGTTGCACGATATGGGAAAAATGGCGGTACCGGATAAAATCCTGTTCAAGCCCGGGGCATTGACCAAGGAGGAATGGCATGTCATGAGCCAGCACCCGCAGTTTGCAAAAGACATGCTCTCACCGATTGCCTATTTGCAACCAGCACTGGATATCCCCTATTCCCATCATGAAAAATGGGATGGTAGCGGCTACCCGCAGGGACTGAAAGCTAAGCAGATCCCCCTGGCGGCACGCATCTTCGCCATCACAGATGTATACGATGCCCTGACCAGCGACCGCCCTTACCGTAAGGCCTGGCCAATAGAAAAAGTGCTTAAGCACATCCGTGAGCAGTCCGGAAAGCATTTTGATCCTGATGTTGTTGATGCCTTTTTACAGATTACTGGCAATAGCGTGACACAGGCCTGATACCTCCGAAAGATACCTCCGAAAAAAAGCCAGCAATCACAACGATTGCTGGCTTATTGAGCGTGCTCGGACGCACATATGGTACCGGGGACGGGACTTGAACCCGTAAGTCCTATCGGACGCAAGATTTTAAGTCTTGTGTGTCTACCAGTTTCACCACCCCGGCACATTATGAACCGGATTATAGCCTATCTCGAACGACGCACAATAAAGATCCGCTGCGGCGTGTTTGCTATGGTCACAGCCATGAATTTGCTGACTGGTTACTCATTCAAGGACAACAACGAAGCATTACCGCCCGCAGCCGTGGTATCCGTACTCACAGAACGTTCAACCGCAAAGCGATAGAGATAGCGTGGACCGCCGGCTTTGGGCCCGGTACCGGAGAAACCTTCACCACCAAACGGCTGAACACCGACGACGGCTCCGATCATGTTGCGGTTGACATAAATATTTCCGACCCGTGCGCGTGAAACAATCCGTCGTACGGTCGATTCGATCCGACTATGAATACCCAGGGTCAGACCGAAGCCGGTGTTGTTAATGACATCCACAACCTGATCCAGCTCGCTGGCTTTGTAGCGAGCGATATGCAGCACCGGGCCGAAAATTTCTCGTTCAAGGTCGGTAATAGAGTCGATTTCGATGACCACAGGGGCTATAAAATAGCCCGCAGTGGTCATTTGTGGTGGTGGAGCAGCATAAATTGTCCGCCCTGCTGCACGTTGTTGCTCGATATAGGCGATGATGTGTTGCTGCGCTTGTTCATCAATAACAGGCCCCAGATCGGTATTGAGCCTGGCAGGGTCGCCTGTGGTGAGTTCAGCCATCGCACCTTTAAGCATGGTGATCATGCCATCGGCAATATCTTCCTGCAGGTAGAGCATGCGTAATGCCGAACAGCGCTGTCCAGCACTTTGAAAGGCCGAAATAATGACATCGCGTACCACCTGTTCGGGCAGTGCGGTAGAATCGACCAGCATCGCATTAATGCCTCCGGTTTCCGCGATCAGTGTGGCAATCGACGCTTTTCGGGTACTTAAGGACTGCTGGATTTTCATGGCAGTTGCCGTCGAGCCGGTAAATGCCACACCGGCCACCCGTGGGTCAGCGGTCAGCTGGGCCCCTACCCTGCCATCACCAGGCAACAATTGCAGTGCAGTCCTGGGGACGCCGGCCTCATGGAATAATTGAACAGCCAAACCAGCGATCAGTGGAGTTTGCTCCGCAGGCTTGGCGAGCACGGTATTTCCTGCTACGAGTGCCGCGCTGACTTGGCCGGTAAAAATTGCCAGTGGGAAATTCCAGGGGCTAATACACACAAATATGCCCTTGCCGTGCAGTGACAAGGTGTTCTTTTCTCCAGTTGGGCCGTGTAGATGCACCGGCCCTGCAAAATTCAGGCTACCACGCAAGGCGTAGTAACGCAGAAAATCTACCGCTTCACGCAATTCTGCCACCGCATCAGCCAGTGTCTTGCCAGCTTCACGGATACACAATTCCAGTAGTTCATCACGATTTTCCTGATACAGATCAGCAGCTTTGAGCAGGATTATACTGCGATCGTGACCACCCACAGCATCCCATTGGGCTTGGTACGCTGCAGCAACACCAAGTGCCGCGGTGACGTGTTCGAAGGTAGCATTGCTGACCTTGCCAGCAGGCTCAGACAGATGAGCGGGATTTTCGACCGTCTGGTACACAGGCACAGGCAAGCCCTCAGCAACCAGCAAAGGTACAGCCCGCCAGCTTTTCCTGGCGAAGGGCTCACAAGCCAGGGCAAGTTCACTCAGTACCTGGCTATCAGCAAGATTCAGTCCTTTAGAGTTTTTTCTTTGGATGCCATATAAATCACCCGGTAGTGGTATCGAAGGATGGCGATAGTTCGTCAGCATCAGGGCGCGCAGTGCTGCAGCGGGATCGGCTACAATCTCTGCAATGGGCAAAGTTTTGTCCACCAGACGATTGACAAAGGAGCTGTTGGCGCCATTTTCCAATAAACGACGCACCAGATAGGCCAGTAAGTCCTTGTGCGCACCGATCGGTGCATAAATTCGACAGCGTTGGCCACGTTCCTCAACGACCTGATGATAAAGTGCTTCCCCCATACCATGCAGGCACTGAAATTCAAAATCATTACGCCCTTGAGCATAGTGCAGAACCGAGGCCACGGTATGCGCATTGTGGGTAGCGAACATGGCATAAAAAGCCTCCGGCCGGTCCAGTAACTTACGCGTACAAACCAAGTAGGAGATATCCGTGTTGAGTTTACGGGTATAGACAGGATAGTCTCGGTAACCCAGCACCTGTGCGGCTTTAATTTCAGCATCCCAATAAGCGCCTTTTACCAGGCGAATCATGAGTTTTCTTCGACTTTTTAAAGCTATTTCAGCAAGCCAGTCCAGAACCGAAAGCGCACGTTTTTGATACGCCTGGACGACAAAACCCAAACCGTCCCAGCCTTGCAATGCCGGATCCTGCGCCAGTGCCTGCAGGATCACCAATGATGGTTCCAGTCGGTCTGCTTCCTCAGCATCAATGGTCATGCCGATGCCGGCCGCCTTGGCTTGCTGCGCCAACATTCGCAGCCGCGGCATCATTTCCTTAAAAATCCGCCCCATCTGGGTGAATTCATAGCGTGGATGTAGCGCAGAAAGCTTGACAGAGATACCGGGATTTTGCTGACACGCCTCCTCCGTGGTATTGTCACTGAGCAAGGTAATCGAATCGTGATAGGCTTGATAGTAGTGCTCGGCATCTTCCGCCGTGCGAGCCGCTTCTCCGAGCATATCGTAGGAATACAGAAAGCCCCGGCTTTCCAGTTTGCGGGCTTTTTTCAGTCCCGCAGCCATCGTTTCGGCGAGGACAAACTGATGGCCCATGATGCCCATAGCCTTGCTGACTGCCTTGCGGATTAATGGTTCCCCACTGCGCGATGCCAGATGCGTCAGGCTGGCTGTCAGATCCTGTCTTTCGGCGTTGTCCATGGCAATAAATTTCCCGGTCAACAGCAACCCCCAGGTGCTGGCGTTGACAAACAACGACTCACTTTTGCCCAGATGGGAACGCCAGTCTGCTGTGGCTAATTTGTCCTTGATTAAGGCATCGGCTGTTCGCCCATCAGGGACACGCAACAACGCTTCAGCCAGACACATCAGAGCAATACCCTCGCGGCTGGAAAGCTTGAATTCCTGCAAGAAGGCATCCAGTCCACCGTGTGCAGTCTTGTCGTTGCGGATCGTCCGGACCAATTCTGTTGCAATTTTCTGGATGATTACCTGCTGGGCTTCATTATCATCCAGGGTTGTCAGCAGCCGCCGCACACAGTCGGATTCATCGGCATGATAGAGCGCAGTAATGGCTTTTCGAAGCGGTTCGTCGGCACCGGGCAATGGATCATATTTCATGGTAAAGATTCTCGGTAACTATTCAGCGCATTCATCTTTTGTCCCATTACGGCGTGTGTTCGTACTCG
>ENA-ORDP01000301-ORDP01000301.1-marine-sediment-metagenome-genome-assembly--contig:-NODE-301-length-33392-cov-10.831539_pt1 | contig 33392 bp, 34 predicted proteins | sample MGYA00248627_ERZ508539 | MGnify/ENA primary metagenome ERZ508539 (study PRJEB26208, sample SAMN05571518) | marine sediment metagenome | biome: deep sea; feature: Hydrothermal vent; material... | reverse complement strand
GCTTGCTATGGTGGCTTTGGCTGCGGCTTTAGTTGCAGGCTCGGGCGGCGCGGCAGCACCTGCGCTTGCTAGCATTATGGCAGCGGTTGGCCTTAGTGCATTGACATTTCCTGCAACTGCGGGCGAGTTATGTGACCCAATACCATTGGGTTTTCATAAAGGAAATGACCCAATTCACAATTCATGTGCTGATAACCATCCTATTGGCAACAATGAGTTCTATGGAAGTGACGTATGTGTTGCTGCTGCTGGTGTTGGGCAGAAAAACTTTGATGCCATATCAAATGGTAAGCACGTTCTTTGGGAAGTTAAAACCTATAATTTTGACAATCAGAGCTTCCCAGGGGTATTTGCACGATTTTTACTTCCACAGGATATAGATGACGCGATTTTTGAGCGATCAATCGCCCAAGCGTGTGGATTAAGTTACTTTTATGCCGTTGGGGACTACAGGCACCCGATGGCATTAGAAAGCTTGCACCCTGGTTTCGTACCAAATGTTGCGGAAACCATAGAGGTCGATCCAGTTAATTGTCTGCAGCCTAAGAAATAGTCTTCTGCGTCCGGCACAAAGATGAGTTACGTTTACTTTTTGGTTAGGCTAAAGAAACCGCCAATTTCATCGCTACGAGAATTAAAGGATGATGTTGTAGACGATTGGGATTTTACTGTAGATGACTTGCGCAATAAGCTATCAGAACTCTATCCCAGTACAAAGTGGGAATGGAGGGAAGTACGTTATGAAGTAGGACCGATGTCTGTGCTACGCGGGCAGGTAAGAGGTGCGGCGAGTAGGTTTGAGTTCGCTATAGAGACCTGGCCATTTTATAGATTACGCATCGATGGTTCTTATAACGTTGATCAAACTCAAGAAATTATAGAATTAGCCAAAAGACTAGGTCTTTCTGTGATTGATATGCAAACTGGTGAGCGAATATATTTGCAAGATAAGTAAACGAATTTACCGTAGTTCGGTTATTCACAACTTTGCGTGCAGGCCACGGTCTGAACAGTGATCGTATTTAACTGACAGTTGTGAGACGTTTCCTTCAAGGCGAATAATAAAGAACAAGCCCAAGATCAAAAAAGACGCCTTCCGCTCCGCCGGGTGGCACGGCAGCAGCTGCGCTTGCTATGATTATGGCAGCGGTTGGTCTCAGTGTATTGACGTTCTACGCGACTGTGGGAGAGTTATGTAATCCGATTCCTCTTGGCAGACATTTGGGTGGGGATTCTATACATAATCAGTGTGCCGATACTCGTATAGGGAATAAATACCCTGGGAGCGATGTATGTGTATCAGATGGAGTAGAATACAAAAATTTTGATGCTTTTAGTGGTTCTATCCTTTGGGAGGTGAAGACTTATAATTTCGACAAAGGAAATGCAGGGAAGTTTTTAGTGCCTATGGATCAACCTGAATGGCAAAAAGAGAGCCGTATAGCGAGAGGTTGTGGATTTAGTTATTGGTATACAGTTGGTGATACGCGTCACCCTGCAGCAATAGAAGCTATTCAATTGAACTTTGTACCTGTGATCGCAGATAATTTAGAGATAGACCCAACTAATTGCTTGCAGCCATAGAGTAGATGAAAACACAATGAGCTACAGTTATATGCTTGTATCCCTGAAATATCCTATTGAGAAGTTCAAGGATCTCCAAGATGAGAATCTAGTTATACCGAAATTTAGCTCAGACCAAATCAAAATAGTTATTTGCGAACTGCACCCTGGTGTTGGTTGGTTGACTGAAGGAGAAGGGGTTTACTTCGGTTGTACTCGCTGTGGTGAAGAATATATGCTTGAAGTGTGGATCATGGAGAAACCATTTTTTTCATTGAAAATTATAGCTAAGGAAGATGTGGTTATAGAAATAGCAAAAAAGATAAATTTAACAGCAATCGATGTACAAACCGGGAAGATAATCACTATACAGATATTTTAGAAGGTTTTGCAAAGCATATTGTGCCACCGGCGATACTTGAACATGCTGATTCAGACTAGGCCGGATTTCGTACCTAGCTTGGCAGACAAGTTGGTTCAAGGTCCACCCAACTGCGTACAACCTTAAACACATATTTAAACATAGCCTGGACATAACATTATGTCGTTTGACTATTGGTGGATGACAGCTCTTATTTCGCATCAAGAATACATGCGTTTTGCCCCAATGTTTGAGGAAGCAAATCACAGGGTAAAGCAAACTAGAGCAGGAATTGATGCGGTTAAAAAATGGCAATATGACCCTGGCCTTATACTAGGTGCCAGCGAGGAGTGTTTGGAAAGACAAACGCAAAAGTTTCGTAATGATTTTACTACCGCGTTTTGCATTGATGCTTTTGAAGAACTGTGGGATAGTATTGTCGGGGATATTTATAAACCTTCAAATGAGAACGTTGTTAAGTTCATCATCTACCCGAATGTTCCACCAGTTTCAATATTATTTGTTTGTTTGGGTCCAGAACGTGCAGTACACCTTCCAGGTCAAATGGGAAACTACATATTAAGTCCCGAAGAATCTTATAAGATGCATGGGAATCTATGTCAAATATACGATAAACTGGATTTTGATGTCGCTAAGAAGCAGGTCAAAAATTACCTATCGTATGGGGCATGTTCATTTTATGAAGAAGACAAGGTCAAGGAAATAATTTATGTAATCCCTGAAGCGCTAGATGCCGCAAAAAGAAAAGCCACAGGCGTTTTGTCTATAGCTGTAAGAATGCGTTAATAACGGGCGTTTATTTTTCTCGGACAAACTTATTGAGACTCAGTATCCAAGCAGTGATATTTGTGTAAACGGCGTTGCGTTTGATGCATTGACGGGTTCGATGCTTTGGGAAGTCAAAGTTGACGCCTTGAGTTATGGAACCGCTCGATGTAGTCAAAGACACCGGTCCGGGTGACTGTGACCCTCCCCACCGGGGTCACGGTCATCAATCCGGGTGATGCCCAGCCAATCGACAGTAGCCTGCGCTGGGACTTCACCCTGGCCTTAGATGAACTCGAACCGTGACCTTCTGGGTGCGCCTGCCCGCAGGGGTGCCCACAGCACAGTTTGGTGCTGTGGTTAAGGCCGGACCCGGACCCAGCGGCGTTGTCGATCTACCGCGAGCCCCAGTTGAGCGTCGATATCCCTGCCCAGGAACCCTTGGCGTCGATCATCACCGATCTCGAAACTCTGGCGGGTGTGAGCCCCGACCACAAGGCCCTGAAAAAGAGCCTAAAATATCTAAAAAAGGCCCAAAAAGAATTCGATAAGGGCAATCTCGAGAAGGCCTACAAACAGGCCCTCAAGACCACCGACAAACTCCTGGACAGTCAGGACCCCCCGGTCCCCCCTCTGCGCCAGCGGCTGGACCACTGGATTCGTTGGTTGGCGTTGTCGCTACCGATCAAAAATGAAGAACAGGACGATGATTGACATGCGGACTGTGAATAACAAACAGACCGTACCACGCGACGGATCATTACATACACCGGGAGAGTACTAAGATGGACTGCGCGGCAATAGGGTATATCAATCGATCGGAAGGCTTGATCCGTACCGTAGCAGCTACGGTCATCGTGACCTTCTTAACCTTTTATTTTCAGCCACTGGCCTTGGCCGTCAAGGTGGCGAAGATAAAAGATACCGCCACCAACCAAAGCGCCCCCCGTGCCCCACGCCCACAATCTGACGAAGAAAATCTCGCTCAGACCCTGGAGAAAATAGAGCGCAAACTCGAAAAACTCGACGCTAAGCTCACGCGAAAACAGGATGCGTCCCTGGAAAGGCGTGATCTCAAAAAGCTCCACCACCAACTTCTGGCCCTGGATAAAAAGGCCATGGCGGGTTTTGACAAGCTGAAGGCGCGTCTAAAGAAAAAGAAGTTTTCCAATGTCATTATGGACCGTCACGAGAAGGCCGTTAGTAGCTATCGCAACGAAATTCAGGTGTTAAAAACGAACCTATTGTCGTTGGAGTCTGCAACAGACCCTACTCAGGAATTGGCAGCCTGCAAACGGGCCGCCAACCATATTCAGAAAAAACAAACCAAGAGAGCCCACAGTCCGCTCGATCCCAATAACCTGCCCTTTGGCACGCCTAAGGCTAAGGCGCGTAAACCCGCCATGACCAAGCAAGATTTTCGCAAGCTGGGTTTGGTGCAAGAAGACAAGCCTATCCAATTGGCCAGCACCACCTTATCGCCGGGGATGCTGGTCGCCCAGGCCGATAGTCCCGGTCCTGAACATCTCGCACCCACCGAAGATGTGCAAATCACCCAGGCCATCATTGATAAAGCCCAGGAACTCAATAATAACCCCGTGGAAATCTATAACTGGGTTCACAATAATATCGAGTTCTTACCCACCTACGGCTCTATTCAAGGTTCGGACATGACCTTGTTATCCAAGCGGGGCAATGCCTTTGACACGTCCAGCTTGTTGATTGCCTTGCTTCGAGCATCAGGAATCCATAGTCGTTATGTCTACGGCACCGTGGAGATCCCCATCGATAAAGTCATGAACTGGGTAGGTGGTGTGGAAAAACCCGAAGCGGCGCTACAACTACTCGCCCAAGGGGGGATACCGAATACGGGGCTGACCAGTGGTGGCGTATTTAAAGCCGTGAGAATGGAACACATCTGGGTGGAGGCATGGGTGGACTTCGAGCCTTCACGGGGCGCCAAGCACAACAGCGGCGATACTTGGGTGCCCATGGATGGGAGTTTTAAACAAAATGAGATACTGGGGGGGATTGATACGGCAACGATCTCGGGTATTAATATTGCTCAATTAACGCAAGACTTCTTAAGTAGTGGCATTATTAACGAATCTGAAAGCTGGATGAGTGGGTTCAATCCGATGATTCTGGGAACTTCTCTCAATCAGGCGCAACAGTTGTTAGACAATTACATCAAAAATAATCTGCCAAATGCCACGTTGGAGGATGTGATTGGTGGGGAGAAGATTGTGAAGCAGGTCTGGCCCGTCCTGCCGAGTGGGTTACCTTATATGGTTGGCACAATCGGCGCGCGCTATAGCACATTACCCGGCAGTTTGCGTCATCAAGTAACCTTGGAACTCTACACTACTAAGCTCAATCAAAAATTAGGTTCCCCCGCGCTTCAGCATACAATTTCCTTGCCCAAGATTAGCATGAAGCGCCTGGGAATCTCATATATACCCACCACTTCAGATGATACAAGCGTCATACAAGCTGCTGTTGATTCAGGTTTTGAGGCTTTACCACTCTACTTAATATCTGTAAAACCGGTAATAAAACTTGACGACAACGTAGTTGCTATTGGAAGTCCTGTCACAATGGGAAGTGATCAATACTTGGACGTCGCATTATCGTCGCCTATTGAAAATAGGCGAGTCTCATACAACCAGATTGCAGGTGATGAGATGGTGGTGAGTATAAACGGTGCTGGACTATTTCCTCAGAACATTCAGCACCGAAGAGCGACAAATACTGACATGAGTGCATCAGAAAACTTACATATTATTGCGCTGAGCTACTGGGCTGAGGCAGATGTGTTATCCCAGGCTGCAAGTACCACGTATGGTGTAAAGTCTGTTCGCCTACCGTCGATCGGGTTATTCTCATCACCACTATCAGTAACGTATAATTTCGGGTTCCCTTTTAAGGGAAACTATATCAACCGTACAGTTGATATCAAGCTTAGTTTGCTAGCTGTAGCGGGTGGTTTACCGAGCATTAATAAAAAATATGTCCAATATGTTGGGATCCTGCAATCTTATCTTGAAGGCTCTATTCTTGAGCAGGTAATTTTCAATTGGCAAGGTACCGGCCTCTCGGCGGCACAAGTGATGCTGGATTCGAATCAGCAAAATATAAAGATATATACTGTTAACGCAAGTAATGCCTCACAAATAATTTCTAGGCTCCAAATTTCAAACGAAATAGTCTCTGATATTAATTCAGCACTTCAGCAAGGTTTTGAGGTGATCGTGTCGGAGAAAATTCCTGTAAAGGCGGTGGGTCGTAGTGGTATTGGCTATATAATTACGGATCCAAAGACTGGTTCAGGGGCATATCGCATATCTTCTGGGTTAGACGGTGGCGAAGGTGAGGCACCATGCGCAGAGCCTGAGTTGCAGCCATTGGTGCAGGCGATAAAATATATAGTGCTAACTATTGTGGTGCTTGCTATGGTGGCCTTGGCTGCGGCTTTAGTTGCAGGCTCGAGCGGCACGGCATTACCTGCGCTTCCTTCCATTATGGCGGCGGTTGGACTCAGTGCATTGACATTTCCTGCAACTGCGGGCGGTTTATGTGATCCAATACCATTGGGTTTTCATAAAGGTGGTCCGCAAGGCTACCGATCGGGATTATGCGCGGATACTGTCATTGGGAATCAGTTTCCAGGCGGTGATGTGTGTGTGAACGGCGTTGCGTTTGATGCGTTGACGGGTTCGACCTTGTGGGAAGTTAAGGCAATCGATTTTTCGGGTAAACAGGATTTCATTATCGATTCGCAGGTAAACAAAGACTTTGAGCAGCGAGGCCGGCAGTTGGGGGCAATTGCTTCATGCCCGACCTATTCTTTAGGCTGGGCTATTGGTGATGGGCGTCATTTTCAGAGACAAGTGGAACGGCTTTTTCCTTCACCGCTTGTCCAGCACAGACACGTTCCAGAGTGTTTGCTTCTTCCCAAGGCACCATAACCATGAGCTACGATTATTGGGTAGTAAGGCCAAAGAATCTTGGTCGTGAAATAGAAAAAATAGCAGGTGAGAGCGACTTGCTTCCAATTGGAAACACTACATATATAAAGATTTCTATCAGTAAGATTTTCCCAGGTATTGGTTGGAAAAGAGAAGAGAGTAGTAGAGGCGTAGTCCTTTGGGGCGACATGCCGCCCTCGTGTCCATATTTAAGTGTTTTATTCGAGGATAACTGTGAGGGTGTACTTCAGGTGCACGTCTTGACATCGAGCAGACGAGACACAACATATGATGTACGCAAGATCGCGAAGGCACTAAGGGCGAGCATGGTGGATATGCAAACTTGGCAAGTATGGCATTCTCCAAATGGAGTAGATAATAGCGCCTAGCTGATCCGTAGTGCGTTCGTACCGAGCCATTATTTAGCTGCTACGCCACCCTGACTGGGTAAGTATCAGTATCTACAGCCTAAGAAATATTGTACAGGACTGGTTACCCAAGATGAGGCGACAAGAAATCTAGCAACAGCAACAGCAACGGTAACGACAACGACTGCGACCCAGAATTACCACAGCCTGCCGATGCGGTAACCACCTATGACTATGGCACCGGACAGGCCGTGTTCGCAGGGTTTGACCTCTGGCTACCGCCACCCGGGACGGAACCGATAACCTGTTGTCGCAACTCATCGCGGGGGCGTTGAACCATGTTCATCCGGACGCGGTGGTCCCGTTACCAGCCACCGTTATCCCCCTCGGCCTCCAAGTAGTAAATCAAGGCATTGCCACACAGGTCAGGGCAACGCTAACGATCCCCACCGGGGTCGCAGTCATCGATCCGGGTGAGGCCCAGCCAATCGACTAGCTGAATAAGAGCTGATAAGGGGTCAAATCTTGACTTAACATATTAAAGGATCTAGTGTTGCGTTATGGCAAGGCCCTTGCGGATAGAATATGAAGATGCTTATTACCATGTGATGAATCGAGGTGGAGGCAGGCGGTGGATATTTCCTGATAGGGCATTTTATGAAGATTTTCTCCGGAGTTTAGAGGAAGCGTGCCAACGTTTTGGTATGGAAGTTCATGCCTATTGCCTGATGGGTAACCACTATCACCTGCTGTTAAAGACCCCTCGAGGTAATTTAGGCCGAGCGATGCGGTATATAAACGGGGTGTATACCCAGCGGCATAATCGTCGCAAGCACACCGATGGTCCCTTGTTTCGTGGTCGCTACAAGGCGATTGTGATTGATGCCAGTAATTATCTATTGCAGGTCAGTCGTTATATCCATAGAAACCCTATTGAAGTGAAAAAGCCACTGGTCAGCAAACTGGAAGATTATCCTTGGTCAAGCTTTGCGGCGTATATCAACAAAGACAAGGGTTTGGTTGGGTTAAACCGTGACACGGTCTATGGTGAGTTGGGGAGTGTGCAGCGTTATAGAGCGTACAAAACCTACGTTGAGCAAGGTAATGACCGTGAAACCGAGCGATTTTATCGGTTAAAAAATACCCCCTCGATTTGGGGAGATAAATCGTTTAAGGACTATGCCTACAGTCAGGCCCAATCCTTAGATGCTGAAATAGATCAGAAAGGTTTAAAGCACCCGGTTCCGCTGTTGAGGATTATTCAAGCGGTAGCGGCGTATTATGACTTATCGATTAATAATCTCCTGGTAGCCAAGCGTGGGCAGGGCAAGAAGAATGTTCCCCGGTGGGTGGCTATGAAGTTATGCCAAGGCGTGGGGGGTGCTAAATTGCTGGAAATAGCGACTGTATTTCATGTGAGGCATTACTCGACAGTCTCGCAGACCATAGGGCGATTAAACCAATTACTGCTGAATGATAAACAGGCCGTTAAGGACTTTAATATGTTAAGTCAAGATTTGACCCCTTAAACCCCTCTTAAACGCTTACCTTAAACGCTTAAACGAGGGGAAAGGTGTTGCGCCAGCAACCAGTTGGGCTTCGGTACGGAGTAAGGCGACGAAGTTTTTCGTAATGGTCTTTGACTGACCCATTTTCCCCGGGAGGATTCGCTTTAGTTCTACTATAACGGATTCTGAAATGAGCAAATCGTGGACTTGTAAAACAACCTCGAAGAGTTCTGTGCACAATCCTCGCGCGGTCAGTGCGCTCACCAATGCATTGGTGTCGAGAAATACCTTCACGAAATATCGCGGAAGACATCTTCGTCAGTTAGGTATCCGGCTGCTTCAGCGAGTGGTAGTGCTTGGCGTTTTAATTCGCGGAATCGCTCCACGGCAACGCGCTTGCGTAACATATCACGAGCCAGATCACTCTTCGTACGATGTAGGGCCTTAGCGAGTTGGCCAAGGTCTTTTTCGAGTTCATCGTCGATGCGAATGGTCAGAGTGCCCATAGTTTGCTCCAGGCGGATCTAGAGGGTATGTATTACATCGTAATACAGCTAAAAGAAAAATGAAAATTGCTAGCAAGGCTCGGACCGATATTTGAGAGCCAGATTCTCCGTGCAATGGCCTTGGCGCCACCGGGCCTAGCGAGCCTGAGGGGTAGGGTGAGCAGATGCAGCAACAGGATCAGGCCGTTTTTCATTGGGCCGATCATACCGATCATTCGGGGTAGGATAAGACTGTAATTTGCGATGCACAGGCGTGTAATCGTATAGGCCTAGGCGCGTTGGGGCACGCTGTCGCGGGTATAGAGGTAGACTCGGTTACGACCGGCCTCCTTGGCCTCGAGCAAGGCCTGGTCGGCGCGCCACAGTACTTCGTCATAGGTGGCGTCGTGGGTCTCCATGGCGCTGAGCCCTCCGGTCCAGCGCAGGATGTGGGTGGCGCCGGGTTTGAGTTCCAGGGTCTTGGGTAATTTGCGCCGCAACCGATCCGCCAGACCGCTGGCGGTCTCCAGTTCAGTATAGGGAAAGATAATACAGAACTCGTCGCCCCCCAAGCGGGCCACGAAATCGGTATCACGTATCGCCTCTTTGAGGGCTGCTGCAAATTTAACAATCAAGGCATCACCGGCGTCGTGACCATAGCTGTCGTTGACCTGTTTAAAGTAGTCAATGTCGATCATGAGTACCGACATGGCAAATCCGGTCCCGGATTGAATAAACAACTGCTCCAGGCGATCCTCAAAGGCACGACGGTTAGGCAGTTGAGAGAGGTGATCGGTGAGCCCAAGGTCTTGCAGTTTGCGGCGTTCCCTGACCAGTTTGCCCCCGGAGCGTGCGATGTAATTGAGCAAGTGTCTAAACTCATCAAGTTGTATGGGGTAGTTTCTATGTAGTCTGCCGTCGCGGATATCCTTAAACATACGGGCAACCAGCTTGATGTCATGATGCAGCGCCCTCGCGGTAAAGTTAAATAATATGCGATCACCCAATAGCAATAATAAGGCAATGACCGAAAAAATGGCCGCAAGTGTATTGCGTAGGTTGGATGGCTGGGCCGATATCCGTTTGCTGGGCCAATAACCTATGCTGAGCTTGGTATTGGCTATTTTCATTGTCAGGGCCTGGGCGGTGTCTTTGAGATCGTGTTCACCGCTGTTGGCGACCACCCGTTGCCCAGTATGGGTGGCGCTATACAATTCTGCATATCCAGGCTGCCCTAGTTGTTGCCAGGCACTATCCAGGAGTTGGGCTGCATCCAGGTGTAGGTGCAGCACCGGTGCGCTGGAGGTATGCAGGATGATACGATTTACCAGGGAATTCATCGCAATGGACTGATTGGGCCGCTGGTGTTGTAGCACAGCCCCAGGGGCAAACAGGGCGCCCAATGCCTTGAGGTGTTGTTTTCGCTTGGTTTGGCTGCGGCTTTTGAGCGTCGCCACCAGGGGCGGAGAAGTTTGTATTCTGTTCAGCAGAGACTGTTGCGTTTCAACCTGGGCTGCGATGAGTGTGCCAAGTTGATGTACCGCATCTTGAGAAGTCTGAGCTTTGTTCTGAGCTATATTTTTTTTCAGCAACTGATAGGACCCCAGACCCAGCAGGCCCAGGGCGAGTATGGACAGGGCTAACCTGTAATAATTGTGGCGTCGATGAGAAACCATTAAGTACAGCACTCCACCTATCACAAACGATCATGAATAACTAACGCTTTGAAACAGTATAGGTTACTTAAAATGAGCACTTCTTATTAATAGTCCCTTCTACCTCAGGGAGAAGGTTGGGATGAGGGGATAGTAGAATTTACAGCACGCTATCCTTGTTTGACCCCCTCACCCTAGCCTTCTCTTGGGGTGAGAGGGGGTTGAGAAGTGCTCTTGACTAAGCATATACATAGATTTCCAGGGGATAGGGGGTATGCCATAGTATGCCGACGGGAGGCCATGACTTACTGACGTCCGGTATGACCGAAACCTCCATCACTTCGGTGGCTTTTCTCGAAGTCTTTAACGACCTCAAATTCTGCCTGGATCACTGGCACGAATACCAGTTGGGCAATGCGGTCCCCCGGTTGGATCACAAAGTGTTCCTTGCCACGATTCCAGCAGGACACAAATAACTGTCCTTGGTAATCGGAATCAATGAGTCCCACCAGATTGCCTAAAACAATACCGTGTTTGTGGCCCAACCCAGAACGGGGCAACACCACTGCGGCCATCTGGGGGTCGGCGATATGGATGGCGAACCCGGTGGGGATGAGGTGGGTATCACCGGGATCGATATGCAGGTGTTCGTCCAGGCAGGCCGTCAGGTCGAGGCCTGCGGAACCCTCTGTACCGTAGCGGGGCAGGGGGAATTCATTGCCGATGCGCGGGTCGAGTATTTTGAGTTGTATTTTTTTCATGGTACCTCTGGGCGATTTCAGAAATGAGTTCTCGGGCCAGCCGACTCTTGGTTTGTAGCGGTAATGGGGTGAGACTGTGCTGGTCTATGAGTGTGAGTTGATTTAAGTCCGATTCGAACCCACTGTGGCGGTCCCCCACAGGGTTGGCGGCGATGAGATCCAGTTTTTTGGCCTCCAGTTTCTTTCGGGCGTGGGCCTCCAGATCGTTGGTTTCAGCGGCGAAACCCACTGTATAGGGGGCAGGATCAAGGGCGGCCACACTGGCGAGAATATCCGGGTTGGGTACTAACTCGAGCGATAGGCTGGCATCTGATTTTTTGATTTTACGGGCTGCTGTTTGTATCGGCCGATAGTCTGCTACCGCCGCCACGCCGATAAAAATATCGATGGGGTGGATATGGGTGTGTACCGTGTCGTGCATCTGTTGGGCTGTGGCCACCCGTAGGGTTTGTATCCGGTCCGGATCGACCAGGGTCGTGGGGCCTGATACCAGAATGACTTGAGCCCCTGCCTCCATGGCAGCCTGAGCCACCGCGTAACCCATTTTGCCCGAACTGCGGTTGCTCAGGCCCCGCACCGGGTCGATGGGTTCCCAGGTGGGACCGGCGGTGACCATGATCTGCAGACCATCCAGGCTACCCGTTTGGAACAGGGCTGCGGCATGTTCAGCCAGTTCAGCAGGTTCCAGCATCCTGCCAGGACCGGTTTCGCCACAGGCCTGGCTACCGCTATCCGGCCCCCAGAAAGTGACCCCACGCTTTTTCAGGCTGATGAGGTTATTCTGGGTGCTGGCGTTGGCCCACATTTGTTGATTCATGGCCGGGGCCACGGCAACTGGGCTCTTGGTGGCGAGGCACAGGGTGGCCAACAGGTCATCGGCCCGGCCCTGAGCCAGCCGGGCCAGGAAATCGGCCCCAGCGGGTGCGACCAGCACCAAGTCGGCCCAGCGCGCCAATTCGATATGACCCATGGCTGTTTCGGCCCCAGTATCCAGAAATTCACTGTGGACCGGGTGGCCGCTGATGGCCTGGAGGGTAAGGGGGGTGATGAATCGGCTTGCGGCCTGGGTCATAACCACGCGCACCTCGGCGCCGCGTTCGCGCAGGCGCCGTATTAAGTCCGCGGCCTTGTAGGCGGCAATACCACCGGTGACACCGACCAGGATACGTTTGTTGGATAGTGTGGCCATGGGGTGTAGAGTCTACTGACCTAAAGGTGTGTTTAAAAATAATTTCCCTATTATTTTTAAACTCGATTCCCGAAAACGTGGTTTTCGGGAATCTCCAAGGACTATAAACCACATTATATACAAGGAGTGTATATGACAATTCGAGACTGGCCCCAAGGCGAGCGGCCTCGGGAGAAGTTGTTAAACCGAGGATCGGTGGCCCTATCTGATGCCGAATTGGTGGCAATCTTTCTACGTACCGGTTGCCGGGGACACAGTGCCATTGATCTTGCCCGGCGTCTATTACAGCAATTTGGTGGGCTCCGGCCCCTGTTGGCGGCCCCCCGGGAGCGAATTTGTGCAGTGACCGGAATGGGGACCGCCAAATATGCCCAACTACAGGCGGCCCTGGAATTGGGCCAGCGCCACTTGGGTGAGGTGCTGTTTCGTGGGGCAGTGCTGGATTCACCCCAGGTCGCCCGGGATTATCTGCATGCCCGCCTGCGGGACAGGCAGTACGAGGTGTTCTGTTGTCTGTTTCTGGACAATCGTCACCGGGCACTGGCCTTCGAGGAGTTGTTTAAGGGCACCCTCAACGGTACCAGTGTCCACCCCAGAGAGGTGGTCAAACGGGCCCTGGGCCATAATGCCGCCGCAGTCATTTTTAGCCATAATCATCCCTCCGGGGTTGCTGAGCCCAGTTTGGCCGACCAAAGCCTAACCCAACGGCTGGTGGATGCCCTGGCCCTGGTAGATATTCGGGTGCTGGATCATCTGGTGGTGGGGGATGGGGAAACCGTGTCTTTTAGTGAACGTGGGCTGCTCTAGCCGGAGGCTAGATCAAAGGGGCGAGGGACGAGCAGATTATTGTGCTCACCTCTCGTACCTCGAGCCTCGTATCTGAGAAATGGGGCTACCTTTGCGAGCCCGGTTCTGGTATAAATGCGCGTCTTTCTCGCCCCAATTGGGGTATTTTGGAGGTTTTTACCATGCCTAGGGTTTGTCAGGTCACAGGCAAGCGGACCATCAGTGGGAACAATGTCTCCCACGCCAACAATAGGACGCGGCGCCGTTTTTTGGTCAATCTGCATTATCGAAAGTTTTGGGTTGCCAGCGAAAATCGGTGGGTGCGTATGCGTATTTCCGCGAAAGGTATTCGTATCATCGATAAGAAGGGTATAGATACCGTGCTCAAGGAAGTGCGGGCCCGCGGCGAGAAGGTGTAGCCTGATGAGAGATAAGATCAAGCTCGTGTCGAGTGCTGGTACCGGTCACTACTACACGACTACCAAGAACAAGCGTACCAAACCGGAAAAATTGGAAATGAAGAAATATGACCCGGTAGTACGCAAACACGTCATCTACAAAGAAGCCAAGATCAAGTAGGGGCAGTCCTGTAGGTGCGAATTTATTCGCACAGCAATAAAATCGGAGAGGGGGTTAAAGGCATCCTTGTATGTGGCTATTGCCCCATTTGCCCCAAACTCCAGATTCTTTTATCCCTTCACCATGCTGACCTGCATCTTCTCAATGATGGGTTTCAGAATTAATTCCATGGCAAACCCCATTTTGCCGCCGGGGATGACGATGCTATTGGGGCGGGACATAAAAGAGTCCTTGATCATCTGCTGTAGATAGGGAAAGTCCGCGCTGTCTGGATTGCGAAAACGGATCACGATGACGCTTTCATCCGGGGTGGGGATATCCCGGGCGATAAAGGGGTTGGAGGTGTCAACCAAAGGCACACGCTGAAAGTTGATGTCGGTGCGGGAGAACTGTGGCGTGATGTGGTGGACGTAATCATCCATGCGGCGCATGATAGTGTCGACGATGGCCTCAGCAGAATAGCCACGTTCCGCCCCATCACGGTGTATCTTCTGGATCCATTCCAGATTGACCACCGGCACCACGCCGATGAGCAGGTCCACGTACTGGCTGGCATCGGTATCGCCATGTTTTACCCCGCCATGCAGGCCTTCATAGAACAACAGGTCGGAGCCCGAAGGAATATCTTCCCAAGGTGTAAACTGACCTGGCCCCAAATCTGTCTTCAAACGCGCATTGTGCTGGGCCGCTTCTTCATCGCTGTGCAGGTAGTAGCGCTTCTTGCCACCACCGGTCTCGCCGTATTCTTTGAAAAGATCCGCGATCTTGTCGAAGTGGTTGGCCTCGGGCCCAAAATGGCTCAGGTTTTTGTTTTCTTTTTCTGCGGCGGCGATGGCCTTTTTCATATCTTGGCGATCATAGCGATGAAAACTATCACCTTCAATGACTACCGGGTTCATGTGTAAACGTCGAAAGATGTGCTCAAAGGCCACTTTGACGGTCGATGTCCCAGCGCCGGATGAACCGGTGACGGCGATTACGGGGTGTTTTGCAGACATAGTGCTCTCCGTGAAGCGTGAAATTTTTCAATGCACAGTGGCCACACCGTGAAATCAATGAGTATTGATTTAAGGGCACTTCTATTTATTCCCTCTCCCTTCGGGAGAGAGAATAAAACAAGGTTTAAGTTATTGATTTCTAATATCCCCTCATCCCCACCTTCTCCCGGAGGGAGAAGGATTATCAATTAATAGAAGTGCCCTGTAAGGTACTGGCCGTTGGCAAATAACCTGGATTCTGTGATCCGCTGGTTATTCCTGTAGGCGAACCTGCCGGGAGGGGCGTACATGAGGCGAAATGTATATCAGTCAAGGACCGATTGCCAGTAAAAGGTGGCCCGATAGACGTCATTTTCCTCTCTATCACAGTTAGCCATTCCCATTCGCGGCCGTCTGGCTTGCAATCGTCGGCGAAAATTGGTTTGCTAAGGCCAAACTCGGTTAAATACATTAACTTAGAGAGGATTATTAACGCTACGAGGTAGCTATGTACGGACTAGAGCAACAGGTTTTAAGAACGGATATATCCGGTATGCCGCTGGAGTGGATTGGTTTTCGTGATGCGGTACGCCTCTATCACGCCGATCAGGTGGCCTATAATTGTGGCGTGTTGCTTTACCGTATCCATGGGGGCTATAACGCTATCACGGGAAGGCGTAGCGAGATTGATGTGACGTCTATCCTGGCTACCAGTAGTGACGGCTATGCTTCCTATCATAGTCACCGGGATTACGTGCCGCCACTCAATAACCCGGCGCTATTTAAGCGTGACGCCAATCTGTGTCTATATTGCGGCGACAGCTTTGAGGATGGCCGACTGTCGCGAGACCATGTGACACCATTGAGTCGCGGCGGGCTGGATGATTGGAAAAATGTGGTGGCCGCCTGTAAGCGCTGTAATAACCACAAGGCTGGGCGTAGCCCCGAACAGGCTGGAATGAAGTTGCTGGCGGTGCCGTTTGCACCGACTCATGCCGAATATGTCTATCTCCGCAGCCGCCGGGTGCTGACAGATCAAATGGAGTTTCTGCGCGCCCATTTCCCCCGCAGCAGTCCCTTGCATCAGCGCTTAGTGGGCCTAAAGGGGTAGTGGCGTCAGTACAACGGCGCGGGCCCGGTAAGGTTAAAAAAAAGGCCCACACCGCGGGGGTATGGGCCTTAATCCTACAGAGGAAGGTAGGGCTTAGGGTCGGATGTAGCTGAAGCCCTGGTCTTGCAGGTGGGCAATCTCAGCGACACCGCTGGGTACGATGTCTTTCTCGTCCACATCAAACATCTGGGTCTTATAGTCGATCTTTTTGCCACGCAGGGTATTGGCGCAAATATTGAAAGATACACCCTGGTCCTTGAGGTTACTGATCTTTTGTTGCATCGCCATGTCTTTATTGGCACGGGTCAACAGAGTGTAACCACCACTGTGCATAATGACGCGAATGTCCAGATTTTCTTTGCCTACAGCATTGATGTGGTTCTGGATATTGCGCAATGCCGCGCTTTGGCGCTTCGGATCTTTGTAGTTCACATGGTAGATCACTTTTTGCTTGGAATATTTACCGGCTATGGCTGCGCCAGCGCTCAAAGTAAAAATGGTTGCCATCAAAATAGTTAGTAATTTCTTCATATTTCTCCTCCTGATGAGTATCAATACAGTATATTTAGACAGATTAGTTATTGAATGGTGGGCTATACTTGAATATAGGCCCATCCCTGAAGTTGGCGCCGCATAATCTGCGCCACAGCAGAGTCGATCACGACCGCTTCGGGTAGAAGTACCAGGTTGATGTTTTGCTCACGTTCGAGTCGATCAATGGTATTTTGGCAGGCAACAAATGCCAAGTTGTTCCAATCCCGATAGAGTCGTTTAATACGCGCCGGGTCGGGCGAAGTGTCTGCACGTAGTAGATTGATGCCGCCACCATTGGTGATGATTTCTACCCGCGCAATCTGGTTGGTTTTCTTATAGAATTTGAGCAGACTTTCGGCTTCATCCAACAATTCGTTCATGCGCTCCGGATCGCCGCTATTCAAGTGCAACAGTACCTTGATGCCTTTCGCCGGTAGCGGTGAGGTCAAGGCGCTGACCTGGTGGCCGGTGGGTGCAATCTGATGCGGGGTGGTGGTGTGCAGGACCCAACCGATGGCTATACCCAGCCCCAGGATGCTGGCAGCAATGGAACGGAATCCAATGCGTGACCATAGGCCGCATCGTTCCGATGCGCCGTGTATGGGAGGGGGTGGCGGGGCAGTACAGGCCAGCTGTACCAAATCGCGCACTTTACGCAGTTCACATACGCGCCGATTGAGGGACTCATCCTGGCTGATAGCGACGAAGGCGTCGCTCTTTTCTTCCGGCGTGAGTTGGTTGTCAATAAAAGCATTAAGAAATTCGTCGGAAAATTTTTGCTCTTGTATCATTTCACTCTCCGAAACCGTGCCGGCCGTTTGGTTGCGGTGTTGAATTCCATGCCACGTAGCAGGCGGTCACGTAATGTGTTGTGTGCCCTGCAAAGTCGGCTCATCACTGTGCCGACGGGTATTTCCAGAATGTGTGAGACCTCTGAATAGGTAAAACCTTCCAGGTCCACTAGCGTCACCACCCGCCGTTGTCCCTCGGACAGGTTAATGATGGCGTCACGGACCTTTTGGATGAGTTGCTGTTCTTCATGGCTGCTCTCAGGTGTGGTCTCGCTCAGTACAGACACATTTTCGATATCTTCGGCCTCTTTGTGTTTGCGCAAGTAATCACGCCAGCAATTGGAGAGGATACGAAAAAGCCATGCATTCATGGCCTGGGGGTCACGTAACTGTGAGGCTTTGCTAAGGGCCTTGACCAGGGTTTCCTGGGCAAGGTCATCAGCGAGAGCAGCATTGCAGGTCCATGCATAGGCCATGCGATAGAGCCGCGGCCGACTTGTTTCGAGTTTCTTGGTCAGTTCCTGCGAACGGCAGACCAGGTTCAATAAATTCATAAGCTTCGCGAATACCTTCTGTTAAGGTAATTAAGGAGACGAAGCGGGGAACGAAAGTATTCCAATTATTTTGGGTGCCTCCCTAAGGAGAGGCGGAAGGCATTAATGATTGATGCGGTATGCCCTATCAAAGACACAAAACTGTCATTTCAGGTGCAAGGAAGAGAAAACCCGAAGTTCGGAGTGTTTATCCAATACAAGGAATGCCCAATAAGGAGATGCTTTAATGTGTGCGAATAAATTCGCACCTACACCACGTTTGTAGGGTCGAATTTATTCGATCAACCTATAGGGCTAAATTTGGATATAGGTCCAGCCCTGCTGCAAACGGATGAGGATCTGGCCCAGCGCCGAGGGCGCCACCAGGGCCTCTGCCAGTAGTTTGGCATCGGTGCCGGTTTCGTACTTGAAGCGTTTAATGGCGCGCTGGCAGGCCAGGAACGACACATTATCGTAACGCGCCAGCAGTGCCTGGATATGCGCGACTTCGCTGGAGACGTCGGTGCGCAGCAGGTCCAGGCCCTTGCTGTTGACCACCACTTCGACCGGCACCGGCTTGCCATGGCGGGCATAACTCTTTAGCAGGGCCTCCGTCTTGACCAGGGTTGCAACAAGTTTGGCCGGGTTGTTGGAGTTGAGGTGCAGGATGACCCCGGGTGGTTGTTGCGTTGGGAGCTTGTTAGCCGTTAATTGCAGGGTCATGGTGGCGTCAGAAACCACAATTTGGTCCAGTTGCGACCCTGACCCCAATTGAGTATGGCCTACCCAGCCCAGCCCAGCGCCGATGAGCAATAGCAGTCCTGCGGCCAAGGACGGCCACAATATATGGAGACGGCACTGGCGCGGTGCGTCGGCCAGCCGCTCAGGCATCTGCACTTGCTGGTAGGCGTGTTTTACCATCTCCTGCAGGGCGCGGATTTCACAGATACGCTTACCGAGTGCCGGGTCGTCGTTGACGGCCTTGAAGACGCGTTCTTTTTCTTCGGCACCGAGTTGATCGTCCACGAATGCATTCAGGCACTCATCGGAGATCGGGTCAATGTCCTTCATTTAACTCTCCTGATACTTGTGCTTGCGGGTTGTTCCGATCTACACGTTTGAGTTTTAACAAGAAGTTTCTTGAGTGTTTTACGAGCTCGGCACAGACGGCTCATTACCGTGCCAATGGGGACCGCAAGTATATCGGCGACTTCCATGTAGGAAAAACCCTCTAAATCAACCAATGTGGTTACTTGACGTTGGCCCTCTGATAACTGTGATACTGCAAGCAGGATTTCGTTAATCACTTCGTTCCGATTGTGAAGCGATTCGGGGGTCACGTTATGCGTCAGATTCAAGTCGTCAATGTCTTCCATGATCCGGTTGCGCCGAAAGTAATCGCGCCAACAGTTGGCAAGTATTCTGAACAACCATGCATCCATGGTTTTAATGTCGCGTAACTGCGCCGTATGACGTAATGCCTTGGCCAGTGCCTCCTGAACCAGGTCTTCAGCCAGGGGTGGATTGTGGGACCAGGCAAAGGCCATGCGATAGAGCCGCGGTCTGCTGTCTTCCAGCTTGCGCCGGAATTCCTTACTGTGCTGAAGCAAAAAAGATGCCATGGTGACGTGTGCGTAATGTAAAGATCCGATTATCTGATATAGACGCTATAACGCCCTGCAATATTCCCGTAGCCGGTCCTGGGCCCTTGCGGGAGCAGTATATTAATGTTTTCTTATATTTTCATTCAAGGGATCAATTACGGAAAATGCTTATGTAGTGAAATTGTAACGAGGTGTCTTAGTTATAAGGCAAGTTCCAGTGTGTCCGCAGTGTAACAAATAATTATATTAGATTCAATGGCTTAGCTAAGAAGGTGCTGTGGTCAAGCAGGCGCTTTGGCCCATGGGGTGGGTTGTTCGAGGAAGATTTTGTGGTTAATTCGGAATAATTAGTGACTTTTTGCGTCTCTCCCTACGAGCATGGTGCAATCTGTATAACAAGACGCTATGCCACAACGGGGTATATCACATAAAAAACGCTCGTTGTTGTCATGGGGTGAAAATTTTTTGATTTTCACTTTGTGTTTAATCTGTCAAGGAAACTAAAGCGTTCTTGAGGGTTTGCCTAACCGGTTAAACCGAGCAGGTGATGTGTCAATAAATTCAATTGATGGAGGCAGTTATGAAGAAGTTGTTTGTATTAATGCTGGGGGCGATGCTGAGTCTGAGCATGGCTACGGCGAGTGCCGATAAAAAGCCCCAAAGCAAAAATAACCCGTTTGCCGAGCATTTTGTTGTATTTCATTTGTCAGCGGGGTCAGGCTTTGAACAAAAGCTCGTACTAAACAACGTATCGAACCTGAGGAAGCACTGGGGTGATAAGGTCGCCATTGAAGTTGTGACTTATGGTCCCGGTCTGCGTCTTTTATTCAAGGAAAATGTTCAATCCAAGCGCATCAAATCACTGGCTGCCGAAGGGGTGACCTTCTCTGCCTGTGGTAACACCATGAAAAAAATGGGTCGTAAAAAAGGTGATTTGATTAGTGTCGCCAATCCGGTTCCAGCGGGTGTGGTGCGTCTCGTGGAACTACAAGAGGCGGGCTGGAGTTACATTCGCCCCTAGCAGGGTGTTGTCAGCGCCTGCTAAAAATCGTGACAGGCTTGTTGCATTTAAATTTGGTTGCGATTCGGCAGACGTCCCGTTTTTATAAATAAAATTTTAAGTACACCTTAATTAGGAGGATGGATTGATGAAAAAGAACAGTCGTTCTGTACCTAAGTTGAGTCGGCTTTCGGCTGCCGTTACTGCCGCGACCATCGCATTCGGCAGTGTCGGTACTGCGGAAGCGGCCAACTGGTTCAAGTTGCGCGGCACCGAGCCGGGTGGTACCGCCCATACCCTGCAGGTATGGGGGTTTTTGCAACCCACGTTCGTTAATTACGATACTAGTGCGATCTCCGGGGCTGTGGGCAAGGCGTCACCTTTGAATGGCACCTTGCCGATCCCGGGCACGGTTCCGCCGCGCCGCACGGATAAATCGAGCTTTTATCTACGCCGGGCCCGTATCGGTATTCGTGGCACCATGATACCCATCAGCAACGATATCGATTACTTTATCCTCACGGAGATGGGTCAGAACGGGATCACCCGTCCCGATCACAATATGACCGTATTGGATGCGTCGGTAACCTTCAACCAGTTGGCCGGTAAGCGTCGCGATGATGGCAGTAAGGGCCTGGGTATGCGGTTTCGCATGGGTCAGTTTCTGTTCTCCCAGACATCTGAAACCTTGTCCAACTCCACACCGGGACGCCGGGTGCATATCTGGATGCCGGAGGCAACCTTTCAGAACGCGCTGGGCCGCCGTGTCTATGATCAGGGCCCCGGCAACTTTACCGGCACCAAGGTTGATGGCGCCCGTGATATCGGTCTTGAGGTCTTTGACTGGACGGAGTTTGGTGATCCCAATTCACCCTATGAGTTCACCTATTCTCTGGGTGTCAGCAATGGCGATGGTATCGGGATTCAGAACGCTGATCGGAACTATCGTTATTATGGCTGGTTATCTTTTGCCAAGTTGTTTGACAATACCCGTGGCCCACGCCGCCATGACGCGCAGGTCTACGGTTTCTACCAGACGGGTGATATTAGATTCAACAACGATCTCAATGGTGACGGGGTCCCTGATCACAAACAAATCAACCCGGTGACAGGTTTGGGCGGTTTGGCTGCTTGTGGTGGTGTGGACGCTTGCCGGATTGCCAATGCGGGTAATGCCAAGGATATCAACCAGAAATATTGGGGTATTGGTGTTCAGTACTTCAATAGGCCGTTTAAGGGTTATGGTCAGGTTCGATTTAATGCCCAGTACGAGAAGGCACAAGGGCTTACTTTTGATGGTCAGCAGGTGCCTTCCGCTCTTTTCTCCGGACCGTTATTTGAGAATTTCGGCCTTCGATACAATCCGGACGGTGTAAATGAAGGTTTTTACATTGATGCGGGCTACGATATTAACAAGCATCTGGGCATCAAGAAGCGGACCACCATCAACCTGCGTTACGATGAGTATGATCGCAACAAGGGTAATGCTGGACGGGCCATCCATACCGAGCAGTTGACGCTCACCGGTGAGTATTTCTTCCACAAGAAGGCCCGCCTGACCCTGTCCTACGGCTGGCGCAAATGGGATGCCAATGACCGTACCGCCGGAAAGATTATAGGTTCCAGCGGTACGCCCGCCAGTCGGCATAATGGTAATGCAGTACTGAGCGGGGTGGGTAACCGTTTCGGCGCCCAAGTGACCTTTATCTTTAAAAATGTCCTCCTGAGATAACGGTTAGCGATAACCGAGGTAGTGTTGGGGCCCCTTTATGGGGCCCTGTTTTTTTCTGTGCTGGGGCTTTCGTTTAAACACTAGAACAGGAGTATCATGACTAGACAGTGTGCGGTGAATGTAGGAAATTCAAAGAATTAAGACTCAACCGAGGACAGGGGTGACCATGATTGGCAAAAGAAATCCGATACTCCTTTTATGTCTGGGCCTGGTCCTGCTGGCGGGTTGCGGACATTCGGCAGACAAAAAGGAAAAGCACTCCAGCAAGCGTATTTCCGATGCCGGTGTGGTGTTGCCGGAATACAAGGAATCGCAAAGCGAACGCTATACCACCCGGATTGACCACCGCCCTCATGGTGTAGCACTACAGGTCCCGAAAGAACCTGCTGTGGCCTGGGAGACGCTTATACGGGCCCTGCATCGCTTTGGGGTACCGGTGGTTGAGAACAACGGCGCCTCGCGTACCGTGATCACGGAATGGATCAGTATGCGATACGATCCTGCTACCGGTGAGGTATTCACCCTGCCCGGGATACTGGGCCGGATCAGCCTAAAGGATTTAAACCTGGAGCGGCATCGTTTTCGTTTTCAGGTCCAGGCGGGGGGCAATGAGAAAACCAGTCATATCGGTGTGGTCGATGCCGTGCGCCAGGCCGAGATTGATCTATACCCGGACAGTATGGCCTCGTTCCTGGTCTGGCAGGACCGCCCCCTCCAGCCCGGTGCGGCGGCGGCGTTTTTAAACCGGTTGCAGGGGAGTTATGAATCCGCCATGGTGTCGCGTCTGGTGGCGCCACAGCAGGCTGGCGGGGCTCCAGTGGTACTGGCGAAGGCGGGGGCGATAGTTGCTGCGCCGATGAGTAACGCGGTGACGGTACGGGCTACGACGCCAGCCGAGGCCTACCATCCCGGTAAGGCGGCTGGATCCATTATACAGGCGCCAAAGGAAGAGACCGAGACCCAAGCCAGGCCCCAAACGGTATCGCCCAAGCAATCTGTTGTTGGTGGTAGGGCCGATGCGAAAGCCAGGGCTGCAGCGCCTGCACCAGTAGTGGCCCCCGCGCCCACTGGCGCCGGAACAACGAGCAGCAAGTGGCTGCTGGTACGGGCCGGTCCCCATGTAGCCTGGGCGGCCCTCAAACGCGCCCTAGACGATCAAGGAGTGAGATTCGTGTTGGATCCATCTGGTCGTTATGCCCTGACTACTGCATGGCTGAGGCTTGACTACAACAAGAAAAAGGATGCCTTGCGGCCACCCAAAAAGGGGCCTCAATGGGGCTTTAATGCCAAAGGCGACGGCGCCCAGCAACACCGCTTCCAACTGGCGGTGATCAAAGATTCGCGTGGTGGTCATGCCTATATTCAGGCTTGGCATGTAGGCCATAAAGAGCAGGTCGATTTAACCCCGGATGCCTCCATTACCAGCCTGTCATGGGTAGAACGACCCACCCAGGCCCGCATTGCTGATGCTTTCTTGCGTGAATTGCGGATCATTGTCGCGCCTAAATAGTGAACAAATTGCGCCAAGTGACGTCAAACATTCAAGTATCCGGTCCTGCCCGCGTTATCGCGGGCAGGGTTCACGACTTTAAAGGGCTGATGAAATGAAACAATTCATTTTCACTATGGCACTGTTGGTTGGCTTGGCGGTGCCCGCATGGGGTGATTACGAGACCGGTTTGATGGCCTATAGAAATGCGTATTTTGAAGAGGCCCTCAGGAACTGGACACCGTTGGCCATTGATGGCGATGCCAGAGCGCAATTCTATCTGGGTGAGATCTATGTAGACGGCATGGGTGTGCCCATTAATCTACATAAGGCGGTTCGGTTTTACCGGCAGGCGGCTGAGCAGGAGCACCCTGGCGCCCTGGCGCGCCTCGGTATGTTGCGCGCAAGAGGTAGGGGCGTGTCACAAAATTATGCCAAGGCATTGGCATGGTATCGGCGCGCTGCAGTTTTGGGAGATCTGGATGCCCAATACCGGCTAGGATTTTTGTATGAAGCGGGGCGGGGTACGCAGCCCAATTTGGAGCACGCCTTCAAGTGGTGGGCCATTGCAGCACGTTGGGGAGACCCCGATGCCGCCAAGGAGCGTGACCGTATCAAGGCCCAGGTGAATAGCCAGGTTCTCGATTCCCTACAGCAACAGGTGATGCTGTGGCGCTCCAGTGGCGGGGATATATACAGCTACTAAGACGCACGCGACAGTCAAGATGAACGCCCGATTAAATTTGCGCGCTTGGTACGGAACCAGTCTATTTGTGCTGCTCGGTTTTTTGGGTGGTGTCTACTTTACCAACCAGGTCCAGGTATTTTTTGCCGTGATCATGGAGGGGCGGGCTCCGGCTCTACCCTTGGCCCTTGGCCTGATTATCCTGCATTTCGATCTGGCGGCATTGCTGGCCACCCTGGCCTTGGCCTGGATTACGGTGGACCGGCCGTGGTGGGTTGCCACCCTGGTCGGTTTGTTGCTGCTTATTTACCATGGCTATTGGACCCACTATCACCTGGAGGGTAACTGGCGATGGTGGTATCTGCTGCGAGTATTGTTGTTACCCGCGTTTGTGCTTGCCGGAATGTGGTTGGGCCGATTATGCAACCGGGGCGCGGTGTCAAAGAAAGTGCTCATGCTTGTTGGGTACGCAGTGCTTGGCGCAGCCTCGGTGGCTTACCTGATTCCTTTGGGACGACAGCTGATCGCGGCATAATTCAAACAAATTATGTTTTAATCTTTGAGGGTTGTGTTCCCACGGCTTGTCGTGATTAATATTGAACCGCCAAGACGCCGAGTGCGCCAGAAAAATATGTTTCCAATACCTTTGGCGCTCTATCCCACAAGCGGCACCGAGGTTGGCGTCTTGGCGGTTCAGGTTATTCTTTAGCGTTCTACTTTGACCTTGAGGCGATTGCCTCCATATTCGTGCTGACTATCGTGACCTTCAATGAGGACGTATTCCGTGTCGGCAGGGATTTTCAGGGTGTAGAGCCCCCGGGTAAAGGGCTGTTCGTCCACATGGGGATGGGCCAGCACCCGTCTGCCCAGCTCCTCGCCTTCCAGGGTGAGTACGCGCCAATGATTGGCATAGTGTTTCCAGCCCGTGTCTTCATGTTTGAGGGTGACCTTGGCTGAGCAGCGTTCCTCCTGACACTTTACTTCGGCCTTGACTACGGTCACTTCACCGGCTTGCACCGGGGCAGTTAGGACGAATACTGCAAGTGTGAGGTGACGGACTTTAAGCAAAGGGAGTCAAATCAGGCTCAACGGGCACGATAGGTAATGCGGCCCTTGCTCAAATCGTAAGGTGTCAGTTGCACGGTCACCTTGTCGCCGGTGAGAATACGGATATAGTGTTTGCGCATCTTGCCGGAGATGTGGGCGGTAACCACGTGGCTATTTTCCAGTTCGACGCGAAACAGGGTGTTGGGAAGGGTCTCAATGACCGTCCCCTCCATTTCAATGCTTTCTTCTTTTGCCACAGTATGCCTTACACAATCTCGGTTAATAGTTTGGGGCGGGAATCCCGGTCCGGGTCCCCGCAGCGGCCTGTATGATGCCGTAAGCCAATGTGGGCGTAAAGGGAAAACTGCACAGAATAATACGGCCATCTGTTGACTTCCTCTGTTCCTCAAAGGGATGCCAAGGGGTGCCGGAGGGACCTCGGTGCCCCCCTTGAAGGGTAGAAGGGTCGGGTTGCCCAAGATACGCTTGAGGACCATGCGGGTAAGATCTTTGGCAGTAAACGTCGCCTGGGATGCAGGTGGTCGTGGTTCTGCTAAGGAGTCTTGATTTTTCGGAAGCCGCTGGTAGCCACCACCTCGCCGGCCTTGTTGATCGCGATCGTCCGCCAACGATAGTCACGCCCTGGAACCAGACGATCCTGGGCCAGACGCGTGAAGGCGACTTCCCGTTGACTGGCCGGTACCGCCAGTCCGGCCACCAGCTTGTCGCTGCCCGGTTTTGCGCTCTGTTTCGGATACACCTCAATCTGGATATAGGCTGCTCCGGGCACAGGGGCCCAGGCAAAACGAACGCCGGCCGCGAGGAGTACATTTTCGGCAGGTGCGAGGATGCGGACCTTTTTCTGGGTGCGTGGATGGCGCTCCGTCACGAAATAACGAATGTAGGGGATGTCGCCTTGCAGTGCCGGGCTATTGATGCGCAGGCGCACCACGTACTGTCCTGCGGTGGGGACAGGTAACTGCGGGCTTTCCAGCTCCACGCGGCCAAAACCGCTCAGGTATTTGCGCACCAGGCGCAAGCTCTGAAAAATCAGGGCCCCACCGCTGGTGGCAGTGGTGGCGATCTCCCAATTCGCACTCAGGAGCCCGCTGCCGCCGTAGGTGATGTCGGCAATCACCTTTACGCGTTCGCCCCGATCGACGACTCGCAGTCGCTGCCTGTCCGGGAACATGAGATCAATACGGTTGATGGTGAAAACGCCGCCGCTGCCGCCGGTGATATTCAGCGCCACGGTTCCCGTGGCGGTCGTGAAACCGTCCGTGAAATCGCGGGTTAGCAGGAAGCGGGCGTTGCCCAGCTTTTGGGCGCGGTAGATCACATCCCGTGGCACCTGGATCGTTTCGTTGAAGCTGACGCTGGACCCCGTTACCGGGCGCGAGAGGTTGCGCGAGAAACTACCCAGCCGCATGCCGCTGGACGTGGTGAAACTGCCGCCGCTGGAACTGACCGTGATGGCGCCACCGATTGTCCCGGCCAACTGGCCGGTCCACCTGACCGTGATGTTGGCGGAGCGGCCCGTGGCCACCTGTAGTTGCGCCGGATTGGCGTCGACCTTGGTGAGCATGCCCTTGATGTCAAGGGTCAAAAAGGCCTCGTACTCGGTGCCGTCGATGAGGAAGATGCGTTGATAACGAAATTGCTTGAGCCCCCTACGCAAGGCCGATATGACGACGGAGTTGGGAACCGACAGGCTCTCGCTCAGTCGCGTACGGATGGTCGCTGTGGTTGAGAGGACGGTAGGTGCGCCGATGCCGAGACTGCTCCCAGAGGGGGTGACAAATTTGCCGCCGTTGGAAACGATAGAAACGGGTGCGCCGGAAGTCACGTCCACCTCCCAGGAGACCGGGATGGTAGTCGTCATGCTCGGTATGACCGTTGCCGACGCGGGGATGACCCGGATCCTGCCGATAGTGGTGGTGTCGAGTGTGATGGAAGCGGTTTCTGATTCGACGGGCGACGTGCCTGTGAAGGTTCGCTTATATAGTATCTGGCTTGCGCCTGCCGTCGCTGCCGCAGTGATGACCGAAGTCGGTACTGTGATTGTTTCCGGAAAATTGAGAGTTGTGGGCGCTACTGTGGCAATCCCAGACAATGGGATGGAGACCGTACCCAGGACGGTACCCCCGAGGGTGGTGTAGGTCCCCTGGGGAGACGATACCGTGGAAGGAGCGGGGGACGGGAATTCTACGACAGACCAAGTGAGGAAAACTGTGCTGGCGGTGGTCGTGATGGATTTGCTGGTCGGCGATACTGCGACGCTGGCCAGCGACCAGGCCGATTCCGCGCGCAGAATGCCGGTCACCGCCGCGAGGAGGATTACCGTTATTTTTATCAATTGTTTCATCATTCGTCCCTCGCTTAGTAGGTCGCACGGTAGGTGGTGGGCCAAGTCACGGTGGCCCCCAGGAAGATCTGGTAGGGGCTGGTATTCTGGCTGGTGTTGACCTTGTCGTTGATATCCTGGTACTGACCCTGCAACCATATGGAAACACCCGGCCGGTTCTGGCGTGCCTGGCGGGCATACCAGGTCAGGTTGAAGCCCACGGTTTGTGTGATCCGGTCAGCACTTAGGTCGGATATCTCTTCTGTGGTGTTCACATAATTCAACGTACCGATCAGTTTGTTAGGAATTAAGGTCGCAGAGGCATTGAGCCCTGTCAACCAACTGGTGGTATCAATGTTGTTGCTTTGGTCGTTGATGACGTTTTTTTGCAGCTGGATGCCTATATTAACGCGGGGACCCAACCGCAGGTTGACACCGAGCGATGCCATATCATTACGCGTATCCGGACTGACATTGGTCGCATCGTCCTGCCAACCGGTGTAATAGCTTGCAAACCAGTTCCACGTTTGGTGAGTAAAATTGGCTGAGGCCTGTACCGCGCGGGTATGCGAGTCCACCAGACCCCCCTGGTAGATGGACGGGAAGGAGATGGTTTGGTCGCGCACTGTCTGGATGTTCATAGCATAGGTGGGTGTGCCCAGGAGGCGACGCCAGACGGTTTTTGGATTACTCCCCGGTTTTCCTTGGGCATTGCTCGGCAGGGGCGTATAGGCTGCGGCCAACTGGAATTGTTCCTTGCGCAGGCGTGGCAAGGTGCGGATGTTGTTGACATTGTCTTCCTCGCGCCCGACGGAGGATTGAATATTGAGCCCGGCCCAATTGGCATTGACGAATACGCGCTTCAGTTTTTTGTCCGAAGGTAGTCCCGGGTTGGCGAGGCTGCGGAAGAAGGTGCCAATCTTTTTATACTCAATCCCCAGCTGGATGTTTAGCGGTTGTTTATTGATCAGTTTGTTTGCCCAGGGTTGGTAGAGGGCCAGGAAGGCCTGGGCATCGTCACCCTCTTTGTCGAACCCCTGATTGGGTCCATCAAAATCGAAGCGTGTCTTGGCGTATTCGCCGCGCAGTCGCAGTCGGCTACTGACTAGAAGACTCTCCGCCGTCACACTCCACGCATCTCCCTTGCCGACGGTTGTATTGCCGATTACCCCGATGCCGGATTGGTCCCGGCCCTGGCCCTGGAGATAGGTCCCCGATAGTGTCAGTCTCTCGGGGTTGGCGCGGAAAGGTTTGGTGCTGAATACTGCGCCTGCCACCCGGTTATTGGGGTCCGAGACGCCCAGCCCGTAGCGGAAACCGATAACTGGTTCGGTGCGCATGATAAAGCCGGTACCGTAAAACCGATTATCCCTGGAGCGAGTGCCTACGGAGAGGCCGCGGCGGGCGAACTGCTGCATGATGAGACTGTCGGACCCGATGGCATGCTGACCCAGATTGATAAATCCTGATCCCCGTTGGCCGGTGAACAGAAACTCACCCAGTTCGAATTCGTTCATCGACGCGGGGTTTGTCGCATTGAGGTTTGCCGTATTGTTGTTATTTTGACCGCTGGGAAGATCCGGCAGGCTGTTGTAGAGGAAATCCGCCCTACCCGAGATCTGCCAACCTGGGCCGGCCGCCTGGACGCCGACCTGCGCTGAGCCGGTTCCCTGAAGTTTCCCCGGCAGCGCGCTGGGTTCGATATCGTCGTCAGCGGCGCGATAGGACGGATTCAGGGTCACATTGCCCTGCAGGGCGAATTGCCGCGTCCCCTGCGGTTTACCGACCTGGAAAGTCCAGGCGCCACGCTCGATCGCTTTGCCATTGGGACTGTATTGGATGAGCCGCAGGCGATGTGGGCCCGGTGCCAGTGGTTGGGGAGGGACCAGCACGATGGTATTTCCTTCCATGGTCACCAGTGTACTGACATCAATGATGTCCAATTCCAGTGCGAGCCAGGTAAGGGTTCTGCTGTCCAGTCCTTTGGGCAGCACTATGCGGAATGGACCTTGGGGCGGTAATTGCTGACCGCCGCCGGCGAATGCAACCTGGGCCTGCCACGGGGGAGCGGCCTGGACGGGCGGGATTCCCCAAAGGAAGGCAAGAAACGAAAACATGGCCCAATACAAAGGGAGTCGGGCGGTCATAAGCGCATCTCTAAAATATGTTTCCTGTTATTGGTTTGCCTTCGGATGCCGAATCTTTACTGTGTCTATCGCAAAGGCGGTAAGGGCCTTTCGTTCGATTTGACGGCACCCAGGACAGCGAAATGAAACACTTCGATTGAAAGAAATTTTACACGTGCCTGTTATTGGAAACATGACGGTCGGGGGAAACTGTACGAAATAAAGGTCAGCGACCGTCCTGTCCCGAATTATTGTGCTTCTGAATATACTACATTGAATAAAGATTTTCATATGACGAGACGGTAAATTTAATTGCGCCTTTAGCCGGTAATTGGACTCAATATACTTGATGTATTCACAAGTTTTTGTGTACAACGTCACAGTTTCCGGTCCCCCGGTTTGATATAGTAACGATGCCGCTACCCGGTAACTGTCTGATAAGCTTGATGTCCTATAGCATTCTAATTTGGCGGAGTTTCTAGAGTGTGCGATGGCATAGGAAGACCTGAATTTCGAGCAACTCGACAATCGGACCCTGTCTCCCGGAGGAAGAGGGAGCGAATGAGGTGGCGATGAGGATTGTTTTAATAGATCAATATTCTTGGGGCTACTGTTGCTGGTGCCGGGGTTTAAGGGGGAGTTCATGATGTACCCGTTAAATAAGAAGATTAGTGCTATTTTACATATTGGCGACGATTTCCGGTGCCAGCCTGGCACAGCTTGTTATCGACGGGCCCGGCGCCCCCACCGAGATCGAGGGCGGGAACGTGACAGGGCTCAAGCCCGTCGAATCCGCACCCAGCGGGGAGATCACGGGGACCGGCCAGATCCAACTGGAGCCGCAACCCAGCCTGGAGACACCCATCGAAACGCCGACCCTGCAGACGGTCAAGGGACCGGTCTTTCTGGCGGTGACCCGCAACACGCCCATGACCACCCAGTTTAGCCAGGGAGCCATCAAAGGGACCTGCGACGATGCCCGCGACGGCATGAACGGCTGCCGGGGCGAGGCCGGCATCGGCGCCAAGGCCGTGGCCACCTGCAAGACGGTATCCCGCCTGCTGGGCACCCTGGAAAAATTCAAGTTCAACGGCAAGGCCTTCACCGCTGCCCAGTTGCGGGCCTGCAACGGCGAGACGGAAGCTGCGGGTGGCGGTCTGGAGATCTTGAAGCCCGGTAATACGGTGGCCATCAAGCCTGAGGCACGCCCACAGACCACCCTGGCCCTGGCCAGGAAGCGCAGTGGGGGGAGCCTGTTGGGCCAGTCGCCACCGGGTGGCGCCGCCATCAAGCCACTTGTTTCGCCCCAGCCGAGGCTGGGGACGTCGGCGCCGCAAATCAAGACGCCGGGCGGCGAGTCCATGCGGATACAGGACAAGGTCGCCGGCGGGGATAGGGGGAATGCGTCGCTACAGTTGCCGGGAAAGCAAAAGGGCCCCTCGGCATCCGTGATGAAACCGCTGAAGGTTCAGCCCGGCATGCCGGTGCAAAAGCGGACCCTTGGCAGTGCGCTGCAAGAGAAAAGCGGTCAGGCTACCTTTGGGCTGGCAAACAGGCCGGTGAATACCGGGTCTTTGACCGGTTTCGAAGCATTGTGCCAAAAAAATACGGACCCTTGGGGATGCGCATTGCCAAAGATTGTCAATACACCCAAAGTGATTGGGCCCAAGAAAGGCGATAGCAGAGTAGAAATCAATCTGGGTTTGTCGAATTTTGGCTATGCCCAAATCGAGGCAATCGACACCCAATCCGGCAAGTCCAGAGGGGTGATTTGGAAAAAAACATCCAAAACGAGCCGATATATCGAAAATATCTTGCCACGCCCCGTGGATCGCCCTACGGCGGACACCACCTATCGCCTGCGAGTATCTAACCCCCATAACACCAATAAGCCTCTGATCAAGGATTTGTGGGTGAAGGGCATAGTGTCCATGCTAGCAGATACGGCTGCCGATCACAGTGCCAGCATTAAACTTATTCCTCCCAGTAAAAATTGGGATTGGTCGCGGAATAAGCTTGCGCTGGGTGACGATCTGCTGGTCTTTGTCCGGTATAAAAATGTAAAAAAAGTTGAAGTCAATTTGTTGCTGTATGGGAGGTTTGGTGGTTGTGTAAAACGTATCCGGCTCAGGGGCGGGACCTTCTCCGGACAAAAAAGTGGCCAATTCAAGGCGGGAACAATACTGAAGGAAGTATGTGCTGATCCGGGTGGGACCAAGGCACAGGTCGAAGTCAGGTATTCTTATCAGCTTGCAAACGGGAAATGGAGTAATAAGGCCAAATATACGAAATGGTTCTTGATGGGACATGCACCTAAAAAGTTTAAGGTCAAAAAAGTCTACATCGTAGGCGGTAATTTGATTCCGTTTGGGGGCGTGGTCAAAATTCGGGCAGCAGTATTGAATGGGGACAAGATTCGTGTGGTTCTTCCACGCACCGGTCAAGAATACGATAATGCCAACCTTAAACCGGCCAAGCCAGGGAGTCCTGTGCAAATCTACAAACGTGATATTCTTCCTTTCAAACGTTATTTTGAGGAAGAATTAAAGGTTGAAATCTCTGGAAAAAATAAGGAGAAGGTTACTAAAGTATTGAGCCTGAGACCTTTTCAGAAGATAAAATTACGTGCAGGGATACGCATAAATGTCGATGTGCCATCCAAAATAGTTCCAATTACCGCAAAACTGGTATGTGAAACAAAGGATGCCAGGGAAATTATTGGTGGAGGCTTTGAGCAGACAGCCAAAAGTAATGGCAACTATTGGAGTGCGACCCAGAAATTTACGATTCCATTTGCAAAAGGATCGGTGACCCAGGTTCAGACGTTTGAATTCACTTTGATTCCAAAAATTCATCATATGATATATTTCCAGTGCAACATTACTGCTTTATATCCCAAGCAAGGCAGGGCACTCTATTCACCTTATAGCGATCGCAGTAAAAGTACTTTTTTCGCCTCCAGAAACCGTATAAGAAATCCAGTTACAATGACTGGCGGTCTGGGTCAGAAGAATCTCATCATGATGAATGCCAAATCCCAATTATACAATAAAGTGGTGAATATGGATCTAGGTGCAAAATTGACGATTAAAGGTTGGATTGAGCCTGGCTTTACTAACTTATCAACCTGGTAAGTGGATTCGCAAAGGCGAAATAGGGATACCAACTAACTTAATGACTTAATTGATTAAGCCAAGTTAATTCATTAAACATATAGCATGCCAAGACGCGGACGTTTACATATACCCGGCGGGCATTATCATGTGATGGGGCGTGGGTTAGAGTGCCGCCGTATATTTTCAGGTGACGACGATAAAATAAATTTTCTTGAGCGCCTGGGCTTGGGTCTTGAGCGGACACACAGCCAATGCCTCGCCTTTGCTATGATGTCCAATCATTATCATTTGCTT
>ENA-ORDP01000300-ORDP01000300.1-marine-sediment-metagenome-genome-assembly--contig:-NODE-300-length-33464-cov-4.469095_pt1 | contig 33464 bp, 29 predicted proteins | sample MGYA00248627_ERZ508539 | MGnify/ENA primary metagenome ERZ508539 (study PRJEB26208, sample SAMN05571518) | marine sediment metagenome | biome: deep sea; feature: Hydrothermal vent; material... | reverse complement strand
ATAGCGTATTTGTCCAACTTGTCATTAACAGGAATCCTCTTTCCCTGTAATTCTTACCTATACATGGACTATAATTCATAGTAATCATGTAATCAAGCAATGAATAGGATTGTTCTTAATGCGCTCCAGCTTTTCTGATCAACACAAAAAACACTTTACGCCACAAGCCGAACGCCTGATGGATCAGGTCAGGGAGGTTCTGCGTTATCATCATTATGCCATTCGCACCGAGGAAGCCTACATCAAATGGATTCTGCGCTTTATCCGCTTTCATGATCGCCGTCACCCCAAGGATCTTGGCAAAGTTCATATAGAAGCCTTCCTCTCAGATATGGCGGTGAATAAAAACTACGCTGCATCGACCCAGAACGTGGCCATGAACGCAATCGTGTTTTTGTACAAACAGGTGTTGCAACTACCTGTTTCAGAGGAGATCGCTGCCGTTCGTTCGAAAAAACCGGTGCGGTTGCCGGTGGTATTGAGCCGGGATGAGGTATTCGCAGTTCTGGGGAATATGTCGGGCGTCAGTGGTTTGATGGCACAACTGCTGTATGGCGGCGGATTGCGTCTGATGGAAGTTTGTCGACTACGGATTCAGGATTTTGACTTCGCTAACGGACTACTTATGGTGCGTGACGGAAAAGGTGGAAGAGATCGTTCCACCTTACTGCCGGCTATCCTGCACGACGCATTAAATCTACATTTTTTAAAGGGTAAAGCGCTATTTGAGGAAGACCTTGCAAACGGTAATGCCAATGTCTGGTTACCGAATGCGCTGGCAAGAAAATACCCCAATGCCAGTACAAGCTGGGGTTGGCAATCGAAATCTACACCCATGTGCTGCAGCAAAATCTTGCTGTCGTCATCAGTCCACTCGACCAACTCGCAGGCTCGACTAAGGATTGACGCTGCATAATTGATTACGGGTCTTACAAGGGTGATAGGGTTGATTCTGGTGGCTCATAATGTGAGAAATTTACATGGGTTACAAAATAGGAACTTAAGAATAGGATGTGAAGCCGTCCGAGATGGCCACGACACCGGTATCCCAACACAGGCCGGTCGTTATCATCTTCTGATCCAGCCCTGTATACTGTCCCGCGAACCTATCGAAGCGGTGGTATAAACCATGCGACCGAGTCGGTTCCCGATACGGCACCTGCTGCAATAACTCAAGGAATAGAGGGCAACCCCATGAACAGAAAAATTGAACTTAATGGCAAGACACTCAAGGTCGAACTCAGCCAGGCGGCCGAACAGCAGCTGGCCCGGAGGCCACAACCACTGCATGTTGAAATGGAGCTCTATTTCAGCTGCCTGATCCGCAAACGTGTGGTCTTTCGGGAACCGTCACAAGATTTGCCTGGCACGGCTGGTGAGGGACAGTTGAATATTTCCTTTCGCCCGGTCATGACCCGAACATGTGGTATCGATTATGAAGGCACTGAACCACCGGTGACCGATTTTCCCATTGTTAACAAAGCAGCTTTCACGCCCCGTTTACTTTCGATCGATTATGTGAATCAGCACTGGCAAGGCCAATTCCAGCTGACCTGATTCACAAAAAGCTCCAGACTAACGCCTGCTAAGGGAGAATATTGTATGACCCGAACCGTACACTGTGTCAAATTGGGAACCGAGGCTGAGGGCCTGGATTTCGTACCCTGGCCCGGAGAATTGGGCCAACGGATCTTTGCTCAAGTCTCGAAACAGGCCTGGCAAGAATGGCAACAGCTACAAACCATGCTGATCAATGAATGCCGGATTAACGCCATGGACCCTGCGGGCAGAAAGCTATTGGCTGAAAAGATGGAACAATATTTTTTCAGCGACGAGGAGATCATTATCCCCGGCATATCAGGAGTCGTTAAGAAATAATATAGGCTTTTCTACACCGTTGCGCGTGTAATGGTCGGGATCAGTATTGGTAGCTAACAACCCCGAGATCGGAGATGATTTCAGCCTGATACATTGCGGCGGTTTTCGCCTACAGGGCAAGTATGCCCGGAGAATCTTGTCAATCCGGTGCTTGCGGTCTATTCTGGTCGGCCAGTTGGGGCACCGAACAGGCAGCTGAAAACTCGCTGTCCGAGCTGTCCGTTTCTCATAGCGCGGCTAAAGTCATGACCAACGCTGGGGATGATGGCGAATTCGCAGGATGCATCCATAGCGTACTCCATAGCGGCCCTGTTCATAGCATCTACCCAGTATCTACCACGCTCCAACCGCGTCAATCCCTGTTGCCGGCGAATCCTTGCGGATTGGTTCAGCCCAGAGTCACACACAATATCCCACTGGCCAACAAATACAGAGGTGGGAACTTGTAGAAACTTTTGTAGATCAAAATCAATTCCTTTCAGCCTCGGTGTAGAAGCAATACCATATGGGAATCTGCGTGATTCATCAGGATGGGTGTACCATCCCGCAGCAGCGATAGCGAGTCGCCGAACGCGGTCCGGGTGTGCCATGGTATATCGATGGGCAAACTGCCCACCACCGGAGAACCCGGTCAGAAAGATTTTGCCACTGTCCGCACCTGTAAGGTACTCGACCTCATCGGTAATCAACTGTAGCGCATGATCAGCGCGTCGCCCGCCACCTTCACGTCCCAGGCGCTGATAGCCACCAAAGTGGCGCTTGGAAAAAATTGGTACTACCAAAATTACGCCGTACTGTTCCGCCAGTGGAGCATACAGCTCTGCATGTTCCCTGGCATTGCGAGAAATGCCATGTACAGAGATAAACTGGGCAGAGCATATGCCGTGGTCCTTTGGTATATAAATAAAGTATCTCAGTACAGGATCACCGCTTACGTGACGTTTATGCACCTTGCCAGGCTCAATGGTGTCCAAGGGTATGGCTTTTGCCAATGCATTGGCTGAACACTTCATGATGCCAGTGCCTGTTGGTTGTGTAGCCGGAAAAATCCGGCAACGCGTTGGTCAGATTGCAGGAGTTCATCCGGCCTACCGGTGACAACCAATTTACCATTTTCCATATACCAGAGGATATCTGCGCGCAGGGCGCTGTCCAACTGATGCGTTACCATCAGTACGGTGCCTTCGTGGTTGGCCAGGATTTCATTGAATACTGCACTGGCTCCCGGATCAAGATTAGCGTCTGCCTCATCCAGCAACAGAACCGGTGGACTTCCCAGGATAGCGCGCGCCAATACAATACGCTGCCTTTGTCCTGCAGACAAACTGACTCCACCTTCAGCTATGCGGGTATCTTCGCCGTCCGGTAGCTTGTCAAGCAGTGCGTCTATACCGCACAGTTCCCGTACACGCGCCAATTCGGTTTCAGGTGCGGCGTGCCAACGGTAACGCAGGTTCTTGCGGATAGTGCCACGCAGTAAGGGCAGATCCGGGCCAACAATTCCCACTACCCGGCACAGAGAATCACGGGCCAGCTTACATAAATCCTTGCCGTCAAGTCGTACTGTCCCATGTTCCGGATCCACCAAGCGGGCAACCAGTGATAAAACGGTGGACTTTCCGGCACCATTGTGTCCAACCACGGCTATGACGCTGCCTGGAGCAGCCACTGCACTGAAGTCAGTCAGTGAACCGGCTACACTGACGTTGCTGAACACCAGGCGCCCGGCCCCGTGTCTTAATCCACTCGTCTGCCTCGATTTTGCCACCGCTGCAGTGCTGTCAAAAAACTGAAGAATTTTCTCAATGGACACCCGAGCACCCTGCCGATATTCATAAACACGGCCCAGGTCACGCAATGAGGGCATGAGAAACCCGACGATACTCATTGCAGCTACCACTGTGCCCGGTGTAGTCTGACCATCATTTATAAGCATGGAGCCTATAATCAGTGTGGCCGCCGTGGCGATCGCTGTTGTTGCCGTGGTAACAGCACGTAAACCACCGATAACCCAGGCACGCACGATCAGTGCTGTTTTCAACCGGCTGCTCTGTCGTTCAATACGGCTCTGCTCTCGGCGTGTCTGGCCCGATACCTGTACCACGGCCATGGAAGCCACCTGCTCATTCAGGTTGCCGGCCAGAAAAGCACGTCGACGCCGAGCTTCTCTAGCCGCTTGAAGCAAGGGCTTTCCCAAAATCAGAGAAAGTACCGTACCGGGTACCACAATTGCGCCGACGGTTAGTGCCAGTGGCCAACTGATCAGTGCCAGGGCCAGTAAGGCTCCGGTAATCGTAATGCCGGCCACGATAAGACGTGCCAGACCCAAGCTGACCCACTGCCGCAGTGCGGTCAAATCCCCAACAAAACGCAACATTATGCTGCCTCTGCTACGCATTTGCAGCCTGCGTGGAGGTAGTGAACTCAGGTGGTTGTACAGTGCCATACGCACCTGATGTACATAACCCTGGCCAAGCTGTTCAGCATCAATGCGCTCCAGCATACGCATACCGGCATGGATCAGCGCGAATACCAGAAAACCCAGGCCGAACCAAACAAGGCTGGTAGCAGGCAGTGCTTGTGGCCGATTGATAAACTGGTCGAATGTCAACTTGACGAGCCAGGCACTACCGATAGTGGCTCCGGCCTGCGTGAGTCCATTCAAAACCAAACGAAGCATCAAACCGGCACGCCGTTCACCCAAAATGGGTGGTATGGCCATTAGCCCGTCTGCCGGCTATGTAAGCGACAGTCCAGATACTTCACGATGGTGTTCATGATACCCGGATCGGATAACTGATCCAGACCCATGACCGGTAAACCGATAGCGCTGCGTGTCTCCCGAATCATTAACGGAGCAGCGGTGAGCACGCCGCTGACTGCCATAACCGGCAGGCCGTGATCGAACAACCAATTCACCCCTGTCACTGCACCCATGGCATCCGTTGCCGCAAAAATAATCCCGTTGATAGTCTGTCCAAATACCGCCGAGCTTAACAGTGCCGAGGTTTCATCCTGAAACAAACCATCTGCAACTTCCAGGACAATCGCGTCAACACCGGCATGCTGCAGATGCGCCGTCAAAGTGGTCACAATGCCTTCCAGCTCCCGGAGAGAAACATGACGTGTTGAAGCGAAACCTGCATCGGTAAAATCAAGCACCCGCTCAGCACCGGCATCGGTCATTAGCCAGATATCGCCACCGGAGCCGGTACCGGTCACCTTGGCGGCACCAACTTTTAAACCGGAGTTGACCAACCCTTTGATCAAATAGGCCGCTGTCATAGTCTTGCCGGCATTCATCGAGGTTCCAACCACGGCAATGGTCATCGGTGGGTTACCATTTGGTATTATTGGTTTCAGCGCACTGTCAGCAAGATTCATGGGGCGATTTGGCGTATTACCGAGCAAACCTAGGGGGGTAATCCGGGTAGCATCTTTTTTGCTGCTGTGTTTAGAGATAACACGGGCGGCAATACCTCCAGCGGCCACCATATGGCAGGGTTCAAGACTGTCGGGTACTACACCTTCAAATTGATCTGGTGCATAACGATGCCCATAACACAGTACGATCTCATCGCCCGGAAACAGGGGTGCTCGGCGACCGTTAACCAGTTCGATACGTGGGTGCTGTCCCAGGCGATCAACCCGTGCCAGCACCAGATCACCCGGTGCCGGTTTGACCGAGCCACCGATCAGGTATCCCGCTTCGCTGATGGGTGCATGACGCGTAGTATAGGCGGACTTTACCTTAGCCAATCGCTGGGTTTCGACGGGTGACACGGATGGCCGGGGTATCTCTGCTGCCAACGGTCCCTGATCAGCAATATCCGTCAGCGTATTCATAGTTAATTTCATTTCTTTTTCCTCATAATTATCATGGATAGAACACCCGAGTGGATGGACACCAGAATTATTCCGTTGCTATTGTTTTGGTTTTCAGTGCTTTTATGAGTCAATCCCCGGCAATTCCATCCTATCCTGCCCCAATGGGTTGCTACATCCTTTGCCTGCCGGAAATATCAATCGCTTACCACACCCCTTAACAGTTTGGCCGGCATTTCCTTCCATCAATTTCACATTTGCAGACGAACGGTCATATTGAACAGATGATTTACCCACAACACCCATAAGCCACCTTATTGAAATAATGGTTGCCATTTGCCATAGACTCCATATTGTTGCGGGCTTATTACTAACTGGCGTGCAGTCGCGAATGAAAGCCTGGTGGTCTTCAGCATATCCGGCATAATGGAAACCGAGGGCCTTTGCGATGTTGTGCCACACTCCGACCCAGATCGATAAAATGGCCAAAATGAGCTATGCTGCAGCGTTTCCAAAATGGTAGTGACCAACATGTCTGAACGAACCGATATCTCCCTGCCGGGTAATGCTCCAGGCTGTGTACATAACCTCAGTTTCATCCGTTATGGTGCCGCTGATACCCGACCAAAAGCCTATATACAAGCCGCGCTGCACGCCGACGAAACACCGGGGTTGCTGGTAATGCATCATCTTCGGCACCTGCTTGACGAGGCTGAGGCTGCCGGGGAAATCACGGGCCAGATCGTACTGGCACCAATAGCCAACCCGATTGGCTTGGGGCAAGTCGTTAGTGAACGGGTTCTGGGGCGCTATGATCTGGCTGGACGGGGCAATTTCAACCGGGATTTTCCGCAATTGCTGGAAACCGTGGCTGAGCGAGCCGGCACACTGCTGACAAAAGATTCCAGGCACAATGTGAAGCTTATTCGTGCAGCCTTAAAAGAGGCTGCCAAAAAACAGCTAGAGCAGGCTATAGGGGCTACTGAAACACTCAAATGTCTACTCCTCGAAGCTGCAATCGATGCCGATATCTGCCTTGATCTGCACTGCGATCTCGAAGCGCTTATGCATATCTATCTGGGTACACCGCTGTGGCCAAATGCACAGGATCTCCCAACCCAACTGGGGGCTGCCACAGTACTGTTGGCCAGCAATTCCGGGGGCCAACCATTTGACGAAGCGGTGGCTTCGCCCTGGTGGGAATTGGCACAACGCTATAATGACTTCCCGATTCCTGCTGCGTGCCTGTCTGCTACGGTTGAATTACGTGGTCAGGGCGATGTTAACGATAAACTGGCGGCCGAAGATGCCAGGAATATCCTGACTTTTCTTCACCGTCGCGGCCTGCTGTCCGGAACACCCGCTCCCCTACCCGCAGCCGTTGCCACCGCGACGCCGCTATCGGGAGTGGAATATGTGCGCTCCAGGGTAACCGGAGTCGTCAGTTTCCTGGTCGAACCCGGTGAGCTGGTTGAAACCGGGCAACCACTAGCCGTTATTATCGATCCCTTAGCGGCTACCCCTGCACGGGGGCGAACAACAATCTGCTCCGGAATCAACGGCCAGGTTTTTGCTCATGCCCGGGACCACTTGGTCAGACCGGGCACCATCCTGTGTACTATTGCCGGCAAAGTCCCCCTGCCTCGAAAACCCGGTGCCGGGTTACTCTCTGACTAGGAGATTGTCCGAGATGATCACCCGGATTGTGACACATGTCTGACAGGAGTTGCCTGCTACAGGATCTGGCGGACCTTGAAAGTGAAGCCGTGGCCACAACCAGTGAGACCAGTTGTCGAGCCACGGCTTCAAAGCTACCGGCCCAGCTGATTCGACGGCAACCACTACGGGCTCTGCGTCTTTGGTTACGCCACTATCGCACAGCAACCAGTCGCCCAAGAGCACTGTGTGCCGGGTTGCGTCTGGGTCATTTACTGGTATTTCTCATTGGGCTGATCAGTGGCTGGAGTACTGCCGCCGTGGTGCTGTTTTATGACGGCTCTGCGCCGATCAACATCCTGCATGCGATCGTCATCCTGGCGTTGATCCCCTTGCTGTTGAGTCTGCCTTTCTATATCGGCCTGTTGATTCCGGCACGGCAGCTGCTGGATGTGTTCAAGGTGCTCACTCCCGGGCGCTGGACGCTGGATCTGTGGCAGCACCTGCGATCTCGTCGCCGCAGCCGGACTCCAGGCAGTTATTTCGTCATCCCCCTGCCGGTTGGCCAACACCTGGCCATATGGTGGACCCAACTCTTTTCCCTGGGCTTTGCCATCGGCAGCCTGCTCGAACTATTTTACCAGATCAGTATTTTCGACCTGGCCTTCGCCTGGAGCACCACATTACCTATCTCTGCCAGCCAATTTTGGCAGATCACAAATACCCTGGCCTGGCCCTGGTCATGGCTGCTTCCTCACGCCGTACCCTCAGCCGTACTGATTGAAGCCAGCCAGTATTTTCGCCTACAAAACAGCACCACTCAAACAGCTAATTCTGCCGTATTGATGACCCAGTGGTGGCCCTTTCTGTTGGCCAGTATTGCAACCTACAGCCTACTGCCTCGCCTGCTGTCGATACTGATCGCCAGCTGGCGTCTGCGACGCTGCCTACAGCAACAATTGCTGCATTCAAACGCTGCCCAACACCTGTTACAACTGCTCGGTAGCGATTCCATCAGTACCCGTTCACCTGCAGCAGAGACCATGCCGCTACAACGTGAAGCTGTTGATTCACCAATCCCCGGTGTCAACCAACTGCCTGATTCCTGCCACCAGGCCATCCTCATCAACTGGTCGGCTGCCGATAAATTCGCAGCGAAATCCCTGGAGCAATTTCGACAACAGCGCAACTTGGCCATTGTTGGTGAATTTGCTGCAGGAGGTCAGGTCACACCGACTCAGGAGCAGCAGATTCCCAGCAAAATCCTTGCACTGGCCGGTGATCTTATCTGGCTACGCGTCAAGGCCTGGGAACCACCCTTGCAGGAACACCGGCACTTTCTACTGCAGTTACGTGAAACGGTTGGCAGGCAAATGCCATTGCTGGTCACACTGATTGGACTGCCAGACAGTAACAGTCGGCAGGACAGACAAATCTGGGAGCAGGTGCTCGGCAAGTTACATGACCGGTCGATGTATTGCCAGTTTGTGATCGGCCAGATACCATGAAACCGCCCCGTTTTGCCGTCGTCGGCCATCCCAATAAGGGCAAGAGCAGTATTGTTGCCACTCTGGCCAGGGATAATTCCATACAGGTCAGCCCGATACCCGGCACCACGGTCACCACACGTTGTTTTCCCATGCAAGTGGATGGTGAAACCCTGTACGAGCTCTATGACACACCAGGATTCCAGCAAGCTCGCTACGTTCTGGACTGGCTACAGCAACACGCTGGTAGTGCTGCCGAACGACCAGGAATATTGCGTCAGTTCCTGGAGAAATACCGTGATAGCCAGTCATTTCGTGATGAATGTGCCCTGCTGACACCCATTGTCGCAGGTGCCGGCATCCTCTACGTGGTTGATGGCTCCAGACCTTACGGTACTGAATACGAAGCCGAAATGGAAATTCTTCGCTGGTCAGGCCAACCCAGTATGGCTCTGATTAACAGTACCGGCGCCGGTGATTACAGCAGCCAGTGGAAAGATGCTCTGAGTCAGTATTTTCGTATTGTCCGAAGTTTCAATGCCCACGAAGCACCACTACAGCAGCACCTGGATTTGTTGCGAGCCTTTGCTGAACTCGAAGAATCGTGGCGCCAGCCCTTGCAGCTGGCAATTTCATATTTACAACAACAGCGCCAGCAGCGACTACAGCAAAGTGCCGCAGCCATCACCGGCCAGTTGGCTGCAATGCTCTCATTGCGGCTGGAACAAGTGATCGATGAGGACACTGATGAAACCTTTGTAAAGGAGGCTTTACAGCTACGTTTTCGTAACCGACTGCATCAGCTGGAACAGGAAGGACGGCAATTTATTGAGAATTTATACGAACACCCGGGTTTGTCGCGTCACGAGTCAGAACTCAGTCTACTCAATGACGATCTTTTCAGTGAGCAGGTCTGGCTGCGCTTTGGCCTGACCCGAGGACAACTGGCCACCGCCAGTGCCGGGGCCGGAAGTATTGCCGGAGCCGGTCTCGATGCCGCATTGGGTGGTGCATCCATGCTACTGTGGACCGGAGTCGGGGCTGTGGCCGGTGCGGTAAGTGGCTTGCTCCTGCATCGCCATGGCCTGGAGATAACCCCACAGCGTGACCCACGGGGTGAACCACTTTTTCGACTGGGACCCGTGAGCGCTGACAACTTCGGTTTCGTCATCCTCGGCCGTGCTCTGACCCACCACCAGTTCGTCAGCCACCGCAATCATGCCATCCGCGACCCACTGACTATCAGCCAAATTAGCCAGCCCTTTCAGGTTGGTGCCCTATCCCAGTCACAAAGACGACAGTTAATCCGGAATTTTCGGCAACTACGGGGTGGTAAGTCGGCAAAGAAAATACCTGGGTTACTTCTGGACTTACTACAGGCGCAAGAAGCTTGAAAGCTCTACAAGTTACCGTCGTGGATACATATTTCTGAAAACCAATAGAGACCTTGCGGATTTGCAGGGCTGCTCTCAACTCGCCCTGGCTGGGGTAGCAGGCTGTCCGGGATCAGGGAGCGAAAGTGCTGGTTTAGCAGCAACAAACCGCTCGGCTTCTATTCCCGGACAGTCTCTTAGTGAATTAATTGTGAAATATTGTTCGAATAATTTGAATGAATTTGCAAATAATTGTCCAAATAAACCTATATTAATGATGGAATCCATAAGCCGATAGCCTGAATGCTCAGGATATACCAGTTCGAATCAATGATCACACGGCATTAAAATATGAACTCATGGCTGCTATAAGCTGTCCCTTAGCAATAAAACCTCAATAAATCATTGTAATATATATTTAAATTCTCAAATTATTTTTCATTAAATATGCTACAAAAACAAAAAACAACTTCCTTTCTACATAATTCAGGCTTCAACCTGACCCTATCCGGTGGTAGCCGGGATCCTGACACCGGACCCACTGCCGATAATTATTACGTCAAAGTAGGTTATAAAACCGGCAAGCATGCGGTCTCGGTGGATTACGGTGAAACCAGTGACCTGGCCGTGCTGGGTGATACCGCCAGTGCCTGGACCGCAGCTTATGTCTACAATCTCTATAAGGGCGTGCAGCTCTATGGCGCAGTACGGGTCTTTAGTCTGGATCGGGCCGGTGGTTTACCGGTCGAAGACGTCACTGCCGCACTGTTCGGCGCCCGCGTAAAATTCATGTAATGCGTGACTCACGGAGGGAAAAATTGTGAAACCACTTCCAAAAACCTGGCTGCTGGTACCTCTGCTGATTGCTGTCGCTGGCTGCAGTACCGGCCGCAGTTTTGAGTATCGGCGCGTCGATGAAATACCCGCTGGCCCAGGTTTGTTCTCGAACACCAATGACGGCTATGATCTGCTGCAACGTTCGGGACAAAAAAAGGATGTAGCCTCCGCAATTCCCCCCTCGCAACTGAAAGAGTTCAAGGCCTTTAAAGAATGGCAGCAACGTAAGGCCGGCTCCCAGGCTGACATCGATTTCAAGCAATGGCAGGAATGGCAAACCTACCGCGCCTGGAAGAAGCAACAGCAGCAGTAGCTGCAAATCTCCTTCGATTCTTCAGCCCGCCTTTGGCGGGCTTTTTTTTCGTCAGGATGGTACCGTTGATGAACTACCAACCAGGATGTTCAGTTCATTCAGGGCCACAGACAGCATGGCAAAATCCACGGCCGTACCGGAGTGTAGGGCCTTCATCAATTGCCGAAATCGTTGATGCGCTGTGGGTACAGAAGTAATCCAGTTATCGACCGTCTGGCGGGTGGTTTTACCAGGCCGGAAATTCAACACCTCACATGCCAGTTGTCGCTGCTGTAAATTGAGGCTATGGCGCAATGCATTGCGGGCCAGCAAATGCCAATAACTATCGTCCGGTAACTGAGCGATTCTGTCGCGCACCCATAACAGATCAAAATGAGCCCCCAGGTAATAGTAAACACTGGCTACAACCAGTGGATCCGCCTCGGTTAATGCGGTAACTTCGACGATATCCATGGCTTGTGACATGGGAATAACGGCAGCAATTTTCTCCGCCAGTAGCTTGTCGACCCCGGCATGGGTGAATTTACTAACCCGCTGCTTATGCAGGCTTTTATGTTGGCTGGATAATGGCTTTGGCATCGCCTTCCACAAGGATTGTATACCAGGCCGAAAAGTGGCAATGGTCTCCTTGATATCCAGATTGCCACGCCGATTCTGTAGCAACCAGAGGCTGCAACGCTCTACCAACCCGTTTAACATAGCGAATAACTGATACTGTGTAGTGGTGGGTATTTTATTATCCAGAGTCTCCAGTTCCCGGGTTACTGCTTTAAGGCCCACAATCTCCCGAGACACCATATAGGCACGAGCGATATCCGCTGTATCACTACCCGTCAATTCATGTACCCGGAAAACAAAACTCGGCCCCATGCTATTGACCATACTGTTGACAACTCGTGTTGCGATAATCTCCCTGTGCAGCCGATGTGAAGGCATTTGTTTCACATATTTCTTGCGCAACAAAGGTGGGAAATACTCCACCAGCTCTGTGAATAACCCCGAATCCTCGGTGAAATCAGACTGTAGTAGCTCATCAAAACCGGTCATTTTGCTATAGGAACAAAGGATCGACAATTCCGGCAGTGTCAACCCGTGGTTTTGTGCCCTACGATGATACAACTCTTTGTCCCCCGGCATCGACTCGATTTGTCGATCCAGCAACCCTTTGCGCTCAAGATACGTCAGATAACGTTGGTGCTCGTCAAGCATCACTGCGGATTGAGCCGCAATGATAGAAATAGATTGGGTTTGTTCGTAGTTATCGCGCAGTACCAACCGTGCCACGTCATCGGTCATCTCTTCGAGCGTTTCATTGCGCTGCTTGAGGGTCATATCGCCGTTGGCGACCACCTGGTTGAGCAGGATCTTAATATTCACCTCGTGATCCGAGCAATCCACCCCTGCCGAATTGTCAATAGAGTCGGTATAACATAAACCGCCGGCCATCGCATACTCGATTCGACCAAGCTGGGTTACCCCAAGATTACCACCCTCTCCAAGCACCTTGCAGCGCAGCTCTCCCCCATCAACACGCAAGCCATCATTGGCTCGATCACTGGCCTGGGCATGGCTTTCCTGAGCCGATTTGATATAGGTACCAATACCACCGTTCCAAAGCAGATCTACCGGCGCCATTAACATGGTATGGATCAGTTCGGTGGGCGTCAGCCGCTCCTCAGAAATCTGTAGTACCTCTCTGGCCTCTGGTGACAGATCAATGAATTTAGCACTGCGCGCATAAACACCACCACCTTTGGATATTAGCTTGCTGTTGTAATCACTCCAGCCTGAGCGCGGCAGAGCAAATAAACGTTCACGCTCAGCAAAACTGGTCTTCGGGTTCGGCTTAGGGTCGAAAAAAATATGCAGGTGATTAAAGGCACCCAGCAATTTGATGTGCTGGGACAATAGCATACCGTTGCCGAACACATCGCCGGACATATCGCCGATACCCACGACAGTAAAATCTGTGGTTTGGATATTAGTCCCAAGCTCACGAAAATGGCGCTTTACCGATTCCCAGGCACCGCGTGCCGTAATACCCATTTTTTTATGGTCATAGCCGACCGAACCACCAGAGGCAAAAGCATCACTGAGCCAATAGCCATACTCATCGGCAACACCGTTGGCAATATCGGAAAAGGTGGCAGTTCCTTTATCAGCAGCCACCACAAAATAGGGATCATCCCCATCATGGCGAACCAGGGTTTTGGGGGGAATGACTTTGCCCGCCTTGAGATTGTCGGTCAGATCCAGCATGCCGCGCATGAAGTTTTTGTAACAGTAAATCACTTCCTGCATCAACGTCTCACGATCACCCCCTACAGGCAGTTGTTTGGGTACAAAACCCCCTTTGGAACCAACAGGAACGATAACGGCATTTTTCACCCGTTGCGCCTTGGCCAGACCAAGGATTTCCGTACGGAAATCTTCCGGTCGATCCGACCAGCGGATACCACCACGAGCCACCGGTCCACCACGCAGATGCACTGCGGCGAAACGAGGTGAAGAGACCATGATCTCAAATTGTGGGCGTGGTTCCGGCATATTCACGATTTGGGTCGGATCCAGTTTCATCGACAAATAGGGCCGGTACTCACCCGCTGCACTCTGTAGATAAAAGCTGGTCCGGGTTGTAGATTGGATTAAATTGAGAAAGCGACGCAAAATCCGGTCTTCATCCAGGTTGGCGACCTCATCGAGCAGGCGTTGTATCGTCTCGAGTACCTGTTCTGGACTCCGGGACTCTTTGCCTGGCCTGGATGGATCAAAGCGTAAGTGAAACAGAGCGATCAACTGGCGTACCATGTGCGGATTTCTGACCAGTGTCTGGGCCATATAGACTATGGAAAAATTACTGCGGATCTGTCGCAGATATTCGGCATAGGTGCGGAAAATTGCTGTTTCCCGCCAGCTCAGCCCGGCACCCAGCACCAACTGGTTGAAGCCGTCATTTTCAGCTGTGCCATTCCAGATATGAGCCAAGGCATCTTGAAGGAGTCCTTCGATCTGGTCAAAATCAAGCATGTCGGGGAATGTCGTGGTCATGGTGAAATCATGAATCCACAGACGTTGACGATCCGTTGCCTTGATCTTGTGCGGTCGCTCACCCATGACCTTCAAACCCATATTTTCAATCACCGGCAGAATATTGGTCAAGGCAATGGGTTGCCCCACCGCATACAGCTTGAGTCGGTACTGCTCTCCCGATTCCAATACAGGACGGTAGAAATGGATTCCCAGCTGACCATCCGCATAGACCTTCTCCATCAGCTCGATATCAAAACCTGCGGTACGGGCTGAATAATCTTCGCGATAATCACCACGAAACGCATTGCCGTAGATACTGATGTAATAATTTCCTCTTTCCTCGCCATACATCTCGATCAAGGCATCCTGGAGCTGGTCACCCCAGGTGTAGGCAGCCTCAACCACCCGCTTTTCGATTTCCAGTGGTTCAAGTTTGGGCTCGGTGCCGGTGGTGGCACGAACGATATAGTGTACACAAGCCAAAACGGACTCACTGAAATGAGCATCAAATTCCACAGATTGGCCGCGTAGTGTATCCATTAAAACAGCCTGAACCTTGAGCCGGAGTTCACGGTTATAACGCTCACGCGGCACATAGACCAGGCAGGAATAAAAGCGCCCGAAGCGGTCGTGATTAATAAAAACCCGAATTCGCTGCCGCTCCTGTAAGTCCAATATACCCATAACGATATCGAGCAAGGGTCCGTCGGCAATCTGAAAAAGATCGTCTCGTGGAAATACTTCAATAATATTCTGTAGCGCCTTGCTGTCGTGACTATTGGGGAGCAAGCCACAGTTTTTGATCACTCGCTCAACTTTGTGTCTGAGCAAAGGAATATCACGGGTGGCCCGGTTGTAGGCGGCGGAGGAAAACAGACCGAGAAAGCAGTGTTCCCCCAGGACCTGCTTCTTGTCATTAAAAAATTTGATGCTGATAAAATCCATATAGGCTGGCCGATGAATGGTCGACAAGGCATCTGCCTTGGTTACAATCAAAGGCGCGGTATCTCTTTGATAGGCTGCAGAATGCGTGGGTAAAATACCAGCCAGTGGCGTACCCTCCTGCTCACCGCGCAGAATTCCGAGGCCACTGTCGGGCTTGTATTCATAACTGTAGTGACCCTTATCATGGCCACTAACCAGGTGTTGGCAATAACCCAGCAGGGTGAAATGATCGGCTTCAATCCATTGCAGAAAGGCCTCGCATTCTTCCCGATCGGCCTTGCTAACTGGAGAATTGACCGAATCGAGATCATGAGTAATTACCAGCAGCTGCTGGCGCATCGCCTGCCAATCCTGGCTGGCCTTCCTGACATCCCTAACCACGTCCAACACATCCTGTTCCAATCTTTCCAGAACCTTCGCGTCGGTCTGGCGGTCAACCTCGAAATGCATGATCGATTCGCTGCTACTGCCCTGTTCTGCTTCGGTAAGGGATTTTTGTAAACGGCCCTTCTTAGTCCTTATTACCTGTAATACCGGATGAATGGTCAGGTGAATGGTTAAGCCATGGCGATTAAGTACCATGGATACGGAATCAATCAGAAACGGCAGATCGTCGGTGACAATTTCCAGCACCGTGTGGGTTGATTGCCATGCATGTTTTTCGAATTGTGGATTATAGGTACGAACACAAGTTTCGCCCACTGTGCGCTGCTGTATCAGCTGCCAATGACTGAGTACAGCTCCCTTGAGGTTTTCAGTCGTCAACCGCACCAGGTCTTCATAGCCGACGCGCTGATAATAGAGTCGAATGAACTGATCCAGTCCTTTGTCACTTTGCTCAGGAAATTGTTCGGCACACTCTGTGACCAAGCGACTTATTAATTCCTGACTCTGTTCATTTCTCGATAAAGGCATCCGCTTTCTCCGTAGAATCGCTGCAAATAGTATAATGCTATCGAACGGTTGGCTGTAAATTTTTCTGCCACCGAAGTAATCCCGGCTAAAAGATAGTCGATTGTGAACTAATACTGTTGCTTCCATTACCACCAAGGCGGAAACAACCACACCGTATCTACTGCGAAGTAACCAACCTGATATGTCTGGGTACTTGGCTGAGGACGAGGAAAATGGGTGAAATTCTCTGGCAGCCTGGCGTGGATAGCGTGGCAACGGCCAATCTGACGCGTTTTATGCACCTTGCCACCGAAAGAACTGGCCGGTTATTTACAGATTACGCCAGCTTGCACCATTGGTCAGTACAAGAACCCGCACAATTCTGGCGTATGGTCTGGGATTTCACGGGTATTATCGGCGAACCAGGGACGGTCACCCTGGCCGACAAAGACCGGCGAAAAATGCCCGGTGCCCGGTGGTTCCCCGATGCCCAATTGAATTTTGCAGGTAATCTGTTGCGCCAGCGCGGCGACGCAACCGCCTTGGAATTTCGTAGTGAAGATCGTCTGCAGCAACGCTGGAGCTACGATGAACTCTATTCACGCGTTGCCCGACTGACCCGCGCTCTGGCGGACAGCGGCTTTCACAAGGGTGATGTTGCTGCAGCATTCGTAGCCAATGCCCCCGATACCCTGGTCGCCATGCTGGCGGTAACCGCACTCGGTGGCATCTGGTCTTCCTGTTCTCCGGATTTCGGCGTCAGAGGGGTTCTCGACCGCTTCGGTCAAATCAAGCCAAAAATTCTGTTTGCGGTGGATGGTTACTTTTACAACGGCAAATGGCATGACTGTGTAAATAAAGTGACTGCCATTGCCGCAGCATTACCCACCTTGGAAAAAGTGATTTTTCTACCCCTAAAGACCGGGGGAAAGACCTCGTCACGTACCACTGCTGCGGTTTGCCTGGAAGACTTGATAGGCGACCTTGCTGCGTCAGCAATCGATTTCGTTGCCACCCCATTTAATCACCCCTTATATATTCTCTTTTCCTCTGGTACCACAGGCGTACCAAAATGTATCGTACACAGTGTCGGCGGCACCTTGCTACAGCATGTTAAGGAGCATCAACTCCACGTTGGCCTGCGGCCCGGTGAGAAACTCTTTTATTTCACGACCTGTGGCTGGATGATGTGGAACTGGTTAGTTTCCAGTCTGGCCAGTGGGGCAAGCTTGCTACTCTACGATGGTTCACCTTTTTATCCAGATGGTAACGTGCTGTTCGACTATGCGGAACAGTCCGGGATGAATATTTTCGGCACCTCGGCAAAGTACCTTGATGCTCTGCAAAAAAGTGCCTATCACCCAGCACAAACCCACGATCTGAACACACTGCGCACCCTGCTTTCTACCGGATCACCCCTGGTACCGGAAGCCTTCGACTACGTATATAGGGAAATCAAAAAAGAACTGTGCCTGTCTTCCATCTCCGGAGGTACCGACCTGATTTCCTGCTTTGCCCTGGGCTCAGACATCCTGCCCGTACGTAAGGGAGAGTTGCAATGTTTAGGGCTGGGCATGGACGTTAAAGTCTTTGATGAACAAGGCCAATCTCTACCCACTGGCACCAAGGGTGATCTGGTATGTTGCCGACCTTTTCCCTCCATGCCCATTGGTTTCTGGAATGATCCAGATCACAGCAAGTATCATGCGGCTTATTTTGAAAAATACCCGGGCATCTGGTGCCATGGCGATTATGTCACAATAACCGAACACGGTGGCATGATGATTTATGGTCGTTCTGATGCGGTCCTCAATCCCGGTGGCGTGCGCATAGGTACTGCGGAAATCTACCGCCAGGCCGAACGAATGGAGGAGATTGTAGAAAGCCTGGTCGTTGGTCAGCGATGGCAAGGTGACGTGCGTGTCGTACTGTTTGTGCGTTTGCGGGAGAATCTGCAGCTTGATGATGACTTACAGGCCAGAATTCGGGCTACTATCCGTAGCAACACCACGCCCCGCCATGTACCCGCAATTATTCTGCAGGTCACCGACATTCCACGTACCAAAAGCGGCAAAATTGTCGAGCTCGCGGTACGCAACATCATCCACGACGAACCTGTAAAAAACCGTGAAGCCCTGGCCAACCCCGAGGTTCTGGAACAGTTCCGGAATCGAAAGGAACTGCGCAGTTAGTTTTCCATAGACCACCACAACTTGCACGCACAATGCAGAACGAAGCAAAGGAAATGGCTGCACTATTTCTGTGTTGCTGGTAGACGACCCGCAGCCAACAGGACCAACATCGCAGCTGCAGCCAGTATCCAGAATACCCAGACAAATCCACCGGTCAAGGCATTTACCTGGGAAATCATCAACACAGCGATGGGGGCAACTCCAAAAGAAAGTACAAACTTGGCCGCAAAGGCCACACCATGATGCTGGTCAGGGGCTAATTTTGACAACATAATATTTTCCGCAGGCAAAGCCGCAATCGCGACCGAGACCATAACACAGGCCACGATCACCAGCATAAAACCCTGGGAGTTAGCGGCCAACAGTAGCAGGGGAATCTGCAGCAGATATGAAGCCCGATAAACATTTCGTAAAATGAACCGGTCGGCGAGTATACCGCCCACAAACTGGAACGCTGCCGCAATCACATACACCAGTGCTACATAGTTGCCCACAGTACTGACGTCAATCCCATTCTTTCCGCCCAACCGTACTGAAAATACTTTGGGCAGGACCCCTTGGGTGGAATGGTAAATCAGACCACCGAGAAACATACAAAATAACAGTGTTACAAATGACCACAACCAACTCCGCCTGGCCGCAGCTGTGGTCGTAGATTTCTGTACCTTCGGCTTGGCCTTGAACGGTCCGGTGCCGATACTGAACAGCATCACCAACCCGGTCACAACGGCCAGTAACCCAGGCAACAGAAAAGCCAGCTGCCGTCCGCCAAGATCCAGCAGATATCCTGAAATCAAACCAGCCAGTGCTGCCCCTAAACTACCAAATACTCCGTTAATGGCCAGTGCTTTTCCCGGGCTTTTGGCACTGGTACTGATCACCAGTGGAATACCTACCGGGTGATAAATGGCAGCAAACAGGCCGATCCCCGCCAATGCCAGTACCAGGGTCATGGGATCAGGTGCAAATGCGGCTGCCACCGCCGACAAACCCATACCCAGAAAAAAAATGACCAGCATCCCCGTACGACTCCAGTGATCGCTTAACCAGCCCGCCGGCAAGGCTCCCAACCCGACCAGCAAGGCACCGGGGGTCCATAATTTGATCAGCTCATGATAGGGCAGCTGCCATTCTTGCTCCAGCGAAAGTACGATCACGAAGTAAAAGGCCGTGAACATGTGGATATAGGCGTGACCAATGGAAGAAAAAATGAACAACAGGTGTTTTTTCATGAAATCTCGAATTCTCGTTCACGACCCAAATACCCGCTACTTGCCGATACTTGTGGCCGATACTTGTGGGCAAAGGGTAAATTTGATGGCATTTTTGGTGTTGCCTTAGACACCGCAGAAATCACAGCAAGGAGCGCGTTAGTATATTCGAGGCTGGATGGTAAGCGGATGAACTAACAGCCGGTTCTTCTACCATCCATGGCGGTCGTAGTGGGGGGATGCTGTGTTGAGAAAACATTTCATGGTGAGGCGAAGACCCATTGGTTTTTGCAACCGATCAGGGTATTTAACGACCTAGCAGGAAATCGGACCTAAGTGCATTTTTGTGCAGTAGGTTCTTTATTCTCGGACAGGCTCATAGCAACTTCGCAAGCAAAAAATAAGGCCGGAAAACCGACCTTGCAGGAGAATAAAAGACCGGTTCAATGAGCCAGGATTTGGCTCAAGAATAACTTTGTACGGTCATTCTTGGGGTGTTCGAAGAAAGTTTCCGGCTCTTCCTCCTCGATAATCTGTCCTTCATCCATAAAAATTACCCGATTGGCCACGGTCTTGGCAAATCCCATTTCATGGGTGACTACGATCATGGTCATACCTTCTTCGGCTAGCTCGATCATGGTATCGAGCACCTCCTTAATCATTTCCGGGTCCAATGCCGAAGTCGGTTCATCGAATAGCATCACATTGGGACTCATGCACAAACTGCGGGCGATAGCTACACGCTGCTGCTGACCACCTGACAATTGACCTGGGTATTTCTTTGCCTGTTCAGGGATTTTGACCCGCTCCAGGTATTTCATACCAATCTCTTCCGCCTCGGCTCGAGGCATCTTGCGAACCCAGATCGGGGCCAATGCACAGTTTTCCAGCACGGTCAGATGCGGGAACAGATTAAAGTGCTGGAATACCATACCCACTTCCCGGCGGATAGCCTCTATCTGCTTCAGATCACTGGTTAATTCCACACCCTGTACGATAATTTGGCCTTTCTGGTGCTCCTCGAGGCGGTTGATGCAGCGGATCATGGTTGATTTTCCGGAGCCGGAAGGGCCACAAACCACAATACGCTCACCTTTCTTGACGGTTATATTAATATCTTTGAGTACGTGAAACTGGCCGTACCATTTGTGCATATTTCTGATATCAATCATGACCTCATCGGATACGGCGAGACCTTTTTCAGCAGCTGCTTGCTCTGTCATGGTGAACTCCTTTAGAAAACCTTAGCGATTGCTCTACCCGTAGGCTGTGATTATCTCTTTTTATGACCGGTATCAAGTTTGCGTTCGATGGCCTGACTGTACTGCGACATGGCAAAACAAAATACCCCATACACAAGTGCTGTAAACACATAGCCTTCAACCGCCATGCCCAACCATTTAGGGTCGGTGGAAGCCGTCTGCACGATACCGAGAAAGTCAAATAAGCCGATAATCAGCACCAGTGTCGTGTCCTTGAACAGGCCGATAAAGGTACTGACAATGCTGGGGATAACGTATTTCAAGGCTTGTGGCAGAATAATAAACGACATGGTCTTCCAATAACTCAGGCCCAGCGACATAGCACCCTCAAACTGGCCTTTAGGAATCGCCTGCAGTCCTCCCCGAACAACTTCTGCCATATAGGCGGCAGCAAACAGGGATACTCCGATCAACGCCCGCAGTAATTTATCGAAGTTAACCCCTTCCGGTAAGAATAACGGCAGCATTACCGAGGACATAAACAGTACGGTAATCAGCGGCACACCACGCCAGAGCTCAATGAAAACGGTACAGATTGAACGTATGGTGGGCATATTGGAGCGGCGCCCCAGTGCCAGGACGATACCGATCGGTAGCGAAGTCACAATACCCACCACGGAAATCACCAGGGTCAGAGAAAAACCACCCCATAGACTGGTTTCCACCACGGGTAGACCGAAAGAACCACCCACCAGCAGAAAAAAAGCAACCACCGGATAAATAAAGAGGGCCACTGCAGCCGTAATACCTTTGTACGGGAACTTTTTGATAAACAGTGGAATCATCAAACCAATCAGTAGCAGAATGGTGATATCCACACGCCAGCGCTCGGCTTGTGGGTAAAAGCCATAGAAAAACTGATCAATATGAGAACTAACAAAGGGCCAACAGGCGCCCGTGTTGGTGCAATCCTGTTTGGTTGTGCCGGAAAAATTGGCGTTGACCAGCATCCAGTCAATCATCGGTGGGATGGTAAGATACAGTAACCATAGGGAGAACAAGGTCAGTACACTATTGACCCAGCTACTGAACAGGTTCTTTCTAAACCAGCCGATGAATCCTACCGACGCGATCGGTGGCACCATATCGGGAATCTGGCCAATGGCATAGCTTTTCGTATTCATTTATTATCGCTCCACCAGGGCCACGCTGGCGTTATACCAGTTCATGACTGCAGAAATCAGCAGGCTGATACTGAGATAGACCGCCATTGTCATGGCAATAATTTCGATGGCCTGGCCGGTCTGGTTCAAAGTGGTACCGGCAAAAACTGCCACCAGATCGGGGTAAGCGATCGCAGTAGCTAACGAAGAGTTTTTGGTCAGGTTGAGAAATTCACTGGTCATCGGTGGGATGATGACACGCAGAGCCTGGGGCAAAATAACCAGCCGCAAGGTGGAATTCGGCCTCAAACCCAATGCATACGCCGCCTCAGTCTGTCCGTGTGCCACCGATTCGATACCGGCTCGTACCGTTTCAGCCATGAAGGAAGCGGTATAGATGACCAGTGACAGCAATAAAGCAGCAAACTCGGGAATAATCACCATGCCACCCTTGAAATTAAAACCACTCAGCGCAGGCTTATCCCAGGTTAACGGAAAGCCGGTTGCCACAGCTGCCAACAGGGGAAGAATGACCAAAATGACCAAGCTGACGTAGAAGGTATGGAACTGCTGTCCGGTCGCCTCCTGACGCTTGTCAGCCCATCGCTTTATAAAGAAAATCAGTACAAATGCCAGAATCACAGCCCAGACAATATAGGAAAAACCGTCATGTGTAACAGGGGATGGAGAATAGATACCCCGGTTATTGAGAAAAAAGCCACCTACAAAGCTAACACTTTGACGCGGTGAGGGAAGATTACGCAAGACTACAAAATACCAAAAAAAGATCTGTAGCAGCAGCGGGATATTACGGAAAATCTCGATATAAACAGCGGCCAATTTAGCGATCAGCCAATTCTTAGAGAGTCGTGCGATACCGACGATGACACCCAGAATGGTTGCCAGAATTATGCCCAGGGCAGAGACAACAATGGTATTAATCAGACCAACCAGAAAAGTTGCGCCGTAGGTAGATTCTTCCGTGTAGGGGATAAAATGCTGAATGATGCCAAAGCCGGCGGTTGTGCTGAGAAAGTCGAATCCGGTGGCAATGCCACGTGTTTCCAGGTTGACGCTGGTATTATGAAAAATGGATATGCCAAATGCTACGGTGGCTACCAATACGATGGCTTGAAAAAACAGAGAACGGAATTTCGGGTTATTCCAGACCGATTTTTTCGGTACCTTGGGCAGTGGTGTGCTGTCTGTATTCACACTCTGCTCCTCCTGGGAAATTATTATGAGATGGTGCTGCTTGTTAACGTCAGGTGGCTACATAAAACCTGCCCGACCTGGGTCGGGCAGGTTATGACAACCAATCGATTGGATCCTGATTGATCTTATATTGTCTTAGCGAATCGGCGGTGCATACTGAATGCCACCATGGTTCCACAAAGCATTTTTACCACGCTTTATGTTCAGTGGTGGAATGCTTAAATTACGAGCAAAGACTTCGCCGTAGTTACCCACCTGGGTAATGATATTGGCACACCAGGAATTATCCACGCCCATGTTTTTGCCAAAATCTCCCTCGACACCGACCAAGCGACGATTGGCTGGATTATTGCCTTTTTTCATGCTTTCCACATTTTTGGAATTAATGCCTTGTTCTTCTGCATCAAGCATGCAATTGAGGCTCCACTTAACCAGATTGAACCACTGGTCATCACCCTGGCGGACAACCGGACCCAGCGGCTCCTTGGAGATGATCTCAGGCAGTATGATGTTTTTGCTGGGGTCTTTGAGTTTAGTGCGCTGAGCATACAAGCCGGACTGATCGGTAGTATAAACATCGCAGCGCCCGGCATCATAGGCGGCCACAACTTCGTCAGATTTTTCGAAGGCCACAACCTTGTAATCCATTTTGTTGGCACGGAAAAAATCGGCCACATTCAGCTCGGTGGTGGTACCGGTATTGGTACAAACAGCAGCACCGGACAATTCCATCGCACTCTTGACACCAAGACTCTTGCGAACCATGAAGCCCTGACCATCGTAGTAATCAACGCCGGCAAAGTTCAGGCCCAGCTTGGTATCGCGGGTTGCGGTCCAGGTGGTGTTGCGGGACAACACGTCCACTTCACCCGATTGCAGGGCGGTGAAACGCTCTTTGGCGGACAACGGTACAAACTTGACCTTCGAAGCATCCCCGAAGACGGCAGCAGCAATAGCACGACATACATCAACATCAATACCGGTCCAATTACCTTTAGCATCCGGATTGGAGAAGCCGGGCAAGCCCTGACTGACACCACATTTGACAGCACCTTCCGCCTTGGTATCGGCCAGTGTGCCGGCATAGGTGGCGCCAGCAGCCGCTACGGACAGAACAGCTGTAGATACAGCAAGTGTTTTTACTAAGTTCATGGAATATCCTCTTGATTCATTAACTATTAAATGCACTTTATGACCTGGGCGGACGTTGATATCCAGCATCACTGTATACACTGACGCCAGCGACTGCCTACTCATCTGCCCTCCTTTGGCCTGCTAAGCGTACACAAGGAAGGCTTTCTTAACAAGAGCCATTCTGTTGCTTTTTTGCACAAAATAGCAAATTTTGAAGCTGTGAACAGCCAAATGGTAGCAACTCTATATCGATTCGTGGAATCCAGTCACTGTAAAGCAACAACCGTGTCACTATATTCGAAAAAAAACCCGGCACGAATGCCGGGCTTTTCAGCAACTACATTGACTCATACAGCCACTTACTTAATTGGCGTAATCGTATTTTCCATTCTTCCATTCGTAGAAAACATAACCAGGTGCCGTCACATCGCCCTTGCTGTCAAAGCCGATTTTACCGATGACGGTGTTAAACTGCTTGCTGTGCAACACCTTTGCAAGTGCATCCGCCTTTGTGGATCCGGCCTTTTCAGCAGCTTGAGCAAAAGTCTGAACTGCGGCATAGGTATAGAGCACATAGCCTTCCGGCTCGATGCCCTTGTCACGGAAGGCCTTGACTACGGGTGCTGCAGACGGATTTTTACGCGGGTCGGGACTGAACGTCATCAAGGTGCCTTCCCCCGCTTTGCCGGTGATAGACCAGTACTCACTGGTCACCAGGGCATCACCGGAAATCAGCTGGGTCTTCATGCCCTGAGCACGCATCTGCCGTACAATCAAGCCGGCCTCGGTATGATAACCCCCAACATACAGCACATCGATATTGGCTTTTTTGAGCTTGGAGACAAGAGCCGAATAGTCTTTTTCACCGGCAGTATACGCCTCGTACATCTTCTCTTTGCCACCGGCCGCATGCAGTGCAGAACGGGTTTCATCCGCAAGACCTTTACCATAAGCGGTCTTATCCTGAATAATGGCAATATTCTTGCCAGCATAATGTTTCGCCAGATACTGGCCGGCTACCTTACCCTGCTGATCATCACGACCGCAGACGCGGAACACGGTATTACCACCTTCATCGGTCAATTTAGGATTGGTTGAAGCCGGGGAAATCATTAGAATTCCTTCTTCCTCATAGACCTTGGATGCTGGAATCGAAGACCCGGAGCAAAAATGCCCGGCCATGAATACGACACCCTTGTTGACCATCTGGTTAGCTACTGCCACAGCCTGCTTGGGGTCGCAGGCATCATCACCGATGTTCAATACCAGTTTCTGACCCAGCACACCGCCGGCCTTATTGATATCGGCTACTGCCTGCTCGGCACCCGCCTTCATCTGGGCACCGAAGCTGGCATACTGCCCAGTCATGGGCCCTGCAGTCGCTATCTGGATGTCAGCTTGGGCGGTACCCAGGCTGAAGATCCCGGCTATAGCTGCTGACACCAGCAACTTTTTATTGGCAATCATAATTCACTCCTCATATTAAATAGGTAACAACAGTTACGAAAACAACCTAATAGTTCAGATAAACCACGGCGGTGATTCTAGCACAGCTGCTACCTCCGCAAAGTGGAATCAGCCCGACGTTTTTTCGTGACGATCAAGATCACGCCAGGAGAACCAACTCGACTTTTGATATAGCCAAGGGTACTGTTTCACCATCTTGCTAACACGGCTGATTCGGAAACTAACCAACCCAATCAGCAAAATAACCGACGTATCAAGCAGATACCTGCTGACAGATAACAGTTCTTGCTGATACAGAGCGTAGAGTAGAAAACGGTCGACCAGCCCCAATAACAGACTGTAACCGAGTACCTGCTTCCAGGAACTCCAATTATTGGCAACAGCCCGACCCATCATCCAGGACGCGGAACCCACCACCAGCAAGGTCATACCAATAAATAGCGACCAGTTCATACCTTAGCACCTCCCTCAAGATAAGCTGAGCGGACTTCCGGGTTATTAAGCAACTCCTCTCCACCACCAGACAATGTAATCCGGCCATTGACCATAACATAACCTCGACTGGCCAGACGCAAGGCGTGAAATGCATTCTGTTCCACCAATAAAATGGTAACCCCATCCTCTTTGTTAATCTGTTCGATTACCTGAAATATCTGCTTGACTACCAACGGTGCCAAGCCCAGCGAAGGCTCATCAAGCAGCAGCATCTTGGGGCGACCCATCAGGGCACGACCAATGGCCAACATCTGCTGTTCGCCTCCCGATAGTGTGCCGCCCTTCTGGCTGGCCCTTTCCTTGAGGATTGGAAACAAGTCGGTAACCCGCTCCAGGTCGTTATCGAAATAGGATGGTTCACTGGTCAGCGCACCCATCATCAAATTTTCCAGCACCGTCATACGCGGGAAAATACGGCGTCCCTCTGGCGACTGGGCAATTCCCTGGCGCACAATCCGATCCGTAGTCAGACGAGAAATATCCTGGCCCAGAAAATGAATACTGCCACCCGCAGCACGGGGGTTGCCACAAATCGTCATCAGCAGTGTTGATTTGCCGGCTCCGTTGGCGCCGATCAAAGAAACGATTTCTCCCTCATTGACCTGTAAATCAACACCACGGAGCGCATGGATTTTCCCATAGTAGGTTTGTACGCCGACTACTTTAAGCATCCTGTCTCACTCCTGGCAAATCTTCAGCAATCTTTTGAGGAAGCTGTGAATCTTCATCTTCACCCAGATAAGCACGAATAACCACTGGATCATTCGCGACCGTTTCAGGTGTACCGTCTGAAATCTTGCGACCATAATCGAGCACAACGATATGGTCAGATATTTCCATTACTACGCTCATATCATGCTCAATCAGCAACAATCCTACCTGATGTTCATTTTTAATATAATTTAATAACGCATTAAGCTCTGAAGACTCTTTGGGATTCAACCCAGCAGCGGGTTCATCCAGGCACAGCAGGGCCGGCCTGGTACACATGGCACGGGCAATTTCGAGCCGTCGCTGTGCACCATAGGGCAGGTTGGCAGCATCCTGGTCGGCGTATTCCAACAAACCGGTCCGCTGTAACCAATAGCGCGCCTTATTGATGGCCTCTTTTTCAGCCTGCCGATACCCTTTCATCCCCAACAATCCGGCGAAACTGAGTTTCGATGCCCGCATCAATACATTATGCTGCGCCACAATCAAATTTTCCAACACCGACATGGCACCGAATAGACGGATATTTTGAAATGTCCTTGCCACATGCGCTTGCTGGGTAATACGAAAACCTTCCATACGCTCGAGTAAAAACTCACTATCCGAATGATGTAGACCTAAACGACCGTATGTAGGCGAATAAAAGCCGGTAAGACAATTGAAAATAGTCGTCTTGCCAGCACCATTAGGGCCGATGATGGCAGTGATTTCCCCCGCCTTGGCAGTGAACGAAACATCATCAATCGCCGTCAGACCACCGAACTTCATGGTCAGGTGCTCCACCTGCAGCAGAACGGGTTGATCCTCCGGAGTTCCATTCATGACTTTTGTTCCGCTACCAAATCAGGTGATGGCTCCTCCGGGTGATCAGCAAGTCGTACCGTCGGCTCACGGTTGGACAACAGACCGCGTGGCTTCCAGACCATGATCGCCACCATCAAGGCACCGAAGGCCAGCATTCGAAAATCCGCCAGAGAACGAAACATCTCAGTACCACCGATCAGCAGCACAGCAGCCAGCACCACACCGATCTGACTGCCCATACCACCGAGCACCACAATCGACAAAATAACTGCTGATTCGATAAAGGTAAAACTTTCCGGACTGACGAAGCCCTGGCGGGTAGCGAAAAATGAGCCTGCAAAACCGGCAAACATGGCGCCGATGGCGAAACCGGAAAGCTTGGTATTGGTTGGATTAATACCCAGTGACCGGGAGGCAATTTCATCTTCCCGCAAGGCTTCCCAGGCCCGTCCAATCGGCAACCTGCGAATCCGCAAGGTAAAGAAATTAGTCAGCAAGGCCAGCAACAGAATCAGGTAGTACAGAAAAATGATCCGATGCATGGAAGAGTAGTCCAGCCCGAAGAAGGAGCTGAAACTATCTGTACCTTCAGGAACGTGACGTTTGAAAGGCAGTCCAAAAAAACTGGGGCGGGGTATCCCGCTGATACCATCCGGGCCATTGGTAAAGGTGTACCAGTTAAGCAGAATGATGCGAACGATTTCACCAAAACCCAAGGTCACGATAGCCAGATAGTCGCCACGCAGGCGCAATACCGGAAAACCCAGCAGAATACCGAAACTGGCTGCAAGCAAACCCGCCAACGGCAGGCTGACCCAGAATGACCAACCCAGCTGAGTGGACAACAGCGCGTAGGAATACGCTCCGACCGCATAAAAAGCCACATAACCCAGATCCAGCAGTCCAGCGAGGCCGACAACAATATTAAGGCCCCAACCCAACATGACATAGGTCAGAACCAAAGTTGCGATATCGACAATATAGCGGTTAGCAAACGGCATCATCGGCAGAGTCAGGGCAAAAGCAATCAATAACGGTGCCACATAGCGGGTGAATATTTGTATACGTGAGTCGCTCTTCCCGCTATCGCTCGCGGTCAAACCCAAATCAGCAACAGGCCTGTTGTTCAGAATCTCGCGCCTCCAGGCCAGCAATAATCGACCTACTGCAGTCGCGACAACAGCAATCAACAACCATAACCAGCGGCTTCTAAGGCCAAGACCACCGGGGTTATCCACAACCCGCACCCCGACCAGCTCAAAAAACAGCACTAGTGCAATCAAACCCGCTACCAGTGATTCTTTGACGATGCGGGACCAGTTCACTGCTCTTTGTGGTGTATTCTGCATGGGTTAAGTCTCCGCCTCAAACCTTTTCCACTTCCGGCTGCCCCAGTAATCCGGTGGGAAAAAAGATCAGTACCAGTACCAGTACCGAGAATGCGGCAACATCCTTATATTCAATGGTGAAATAGGCGGACCAAAAGGTTTCGATCAAGCCGATGATCAGGCCACCGAGCATGGCGCCTGGCAGGGAGCCGATGCCACCAAGTACCGCCGCAGTAAATGCCTTCATGCCGGCCAGAAACCCGATGTAAAAATCAATAACCCCGTAGTAAAGCAAAAACAGCATCCCGGCTACCGCAGCCAGTAATGAGCCAATGATAAAGGTCAGAGAAATCGTGCGGTCCACATTGATGCCGAGTAATGAGGCCATCAGGCTGTCCTGCTCACAAGCTCGCTGCGCCCGACCCAGCGCCGTTTTCGATATCAACGTTGCAAAAATTGCCATCAGGATGACAGTTACCAGAACGATGGTGATCTGCATATAACTAAGTACAACAGAAAAATGCGCGGATTTCATCAATATGAAATGACCTTCAATAACCGGCTGTAACGGTCGTACCCGGGCACCTTGCAGTAACTGCACGTAGTTTTGCAGAAAGATCGACATACCGATAGCTGAAATCAATGGAGCCAGGCGAAACGAACCACGCAGGGGCCGATAAGCCAGTCGTTCAACCGTCCATCCGTATGCTGCAGTGATCACCATGGTAACCAGTAGCGTGACCAGTAGCGCCAATGGCAACCAGATACCGCCGAGAATACCGAGCGCAATAAATGTCATCAGCGCTATGAACGAGCCCACCATGAAAATATCGCCATGAGCAAAATTGATCATGCCGATAATGCCATAGACCATGGTATAGCCGATCGCGATCAGGCCATAAATTGAGCCCAGGGTAACCCCATTGATTAATTGCTGAACGAAATACTCCACATCTCCTCCTTGCCCCAGACCAGCCACTATGACTGCCTTATGCGGGTATTGCCCAGGAGGCTATCCGAGAATAGAGAACCTCTTCTCGGGCAACCTCCCAGCTCCTCATTTAAATGTAAAAGCTTGTGCGAGGACTCTTCGACCTAAAATCGGTGGCGATTGTAGCACAAACTGCTAATTGATCTCTTCACGCAACAACCCTTACCGGAATACTCACTCTGATGACACATCTGCAGCCATTCGAGGGCTTTTTTGTGGTCTACTGACCAAAGCAACACCACAGATAATGAGTAGCAATGCCAGCAGGGCATTCCAACCCGGGCGCTCATGCAAAACTAACGACCCCCAATATACACCCAACACCGGAATCAGGTAGTTGATCTGGGAAAAGACCGTCGCTCCGACAGAGCGAATGAGTCGAAAATACAACAGTGTTGCCAACGCAGTGGCGAATACACCAAGAATACCGATTGCGGCAAATGCCTGCAGGCTGGGCCTGAGTTGTGACGGCTGTTCAACAACAAACGCGGCCAGTAACAACAGGATAGTACCGACCAGGATCGACCCGGCTGACATCACAATACCCGTCTGTTTGACATATCGGCGTACAAATATTGTTGTTGTCGAATAACATATTGTGCCCAACAAAACGGCCAACAGTCCGGTAACCTGTTGTGAGAGTCCTGCCAGGGCCTCAAAACCAACCAGTACCAAAAGGCCGGTGAACCCCAAGGCAATACCGAGAAATTTGTGAGGTGTCAATTGCTCCTCAGCGATAAAAAAATGTGCCAGTGTCGGCACCAGTACTGGCATAATTGCCATCATGATTGCAGCGTTGCCACTGTTGATGTATTGCTCACCCCAAGCGATGAGAAAAAATGGCAGGGCATTGCTGAACAGGCCCACAAAAACACACTGACCCCACACTTTGCCCGTTTGTGGCAGGCGTTGACCTTGAAGAAACAAGATAGCCAACAGTACAATGCTGGCCAGCAACATGCGACCAGCAGCTAATGTCACGGGTGTCACTGTAATCAGAGCAATCTTGATCATCAGGAAGGAGCTACTCCAGATCGTTGCCAGCAGTACCAACAGCGCATATTCAGCTGTACGACTCGATTTCATAGGCTTTTCTGTTCCATTGTTGCTCCGAAAGTCTGTTTGGATCATCATCTACAGACACCAAACCAATCACCGATTTCACAAACCGCGAAGAATACTGCATTTTGCTCCACTTCGGTTCCTGTTCTCGGGCAGGCTTCTAGAGAGGTATGAATTGAACCAGTTATTGTCCGCAAAAAAATCCAGGCCTGAACTTGAAGAGCCAGTCTTTCAGGTCTATAACAACCACAGCCCAGCAGATGTTTTACTGGTCTGTGATCACGCCAGCAATCAGATTCCGCAACCTTTTCGGCAACTTGGTGTGAATGAAGAAAACCTGCGTCGCCACATTGCCTTTGATATCGGCGCTGCCAATGTTGCTACTAAGCTGGCAGATCGACTACATGCCACTCTGATTACATCTGGTTTTTCACGGCTTTTGATCGACCCTAATCGTTTCCCGGAAGACTCAAACTGCATTCCCGATTGCAGTGATGGCACGCCGATTCCCGGAAACCGGAACCTGTCTGCAGCAGACCGGGACTATCGCTACCGGCATTTTTTTCATCCTTACCACCAGGCAATATCTGTGCAGCTGGAGCATTTCTATAACCAATTTATTGTCCCCATAGTCATTTCCATACACAGCTTTACGCCGGTGATGGGTGGTATTCAGCGCCCTTGGCATGTTGGTGTGCTATGGGATAAAGATGATCGTATTGCCAGCCCTTTGCTGGCCGCGTTGCGCTGTGAACCCGGACTTCATGTCGGTGATAACAAGCCCTATCACGCCAAAGAACCGGTCGGCTACACCATGGAGTGGCATATTGAACGAGCCGGACTACCCCACGCCCTGCTGGAAATTCGCCAGGATCTGATAGCCGATGAGGGAGGGGCCTCGGAATGGGCAGAACGCCTGGCACATGCTTTCCAACCGATTATTTCTGATATGTCGTTACGCCACCATGGGAGCACAATACCATAGGAACACAAGCATGATTGCCGAACCTGATTTCACGATTGGCATTGAAGAAGAATATCTACTGATCGACCCGAAGACCCGCAATCTGATCCAGGTCTTCCCGGACGGGATGCTCGAGCGCTGTGAAAAAGAGCTCCCGAATCAGGTATCACCCGAATTTCTGCAGTGCCAGATTGAAGTGGGCACCAAGGTTTGTGGTTCGGTAAAAGCTGCACGCGCGGATCTGGCCCATCTGCGTAAAACTTTGATTGAAATTGCCGAGCAATTCGGGCTACAGATGCTGGCAGCTTCGACCCACCCTTTTGCGCAAAGCTTGGAACAACGCCAGACACGCAAACAACGATATGAGATGCTGGCCGAAGACCTGCAAGCAGTGGTTCATCGCCTGGTGATCTGCGGTATGCATGTGCACGTTGGCATCGGAGACGATGATTTACGTATCGACCTGATGAATCAGGCTTCCTACACGCTGCCTCATATTCTGGCCCTTTCGACCTCTTCTCCGTTTTGGGAAGGCTGTGATACGGGTCTGAAGTCCTACCGGATCGCGGTCTGGGATGAATTGCCTCGTACCGGCCTGCCTGAGCAATTTGACAGCTACACAGAATACCGGCGCCACGTCGATCTGCTGGTCAAAGCAGGCATTATCGAAGATGGTACCAAGCTGTGGTGGGACATCCGCCCCAGTGAGCGCTACCCGACTCTGGAGATGCGTATCTCAGATATCTGCACCCGTCTCGATGATGGTATTTGCATTGCCGCAATCTATCAATGCTGGCTAAGAATGCTGTTTCGCTTACGCCGCAATAATCAGCGCTGGCGCCAATATTCGAATATGCTGATCGACGAAAACCGCTGGCGGGCACACCGCTACGGTACGGACGAAGGGTTGGTGGATTTCGGACATGCCGGTATCGTGCCCTATGCAGACCTGTTTCTGGAAATGCTGGAATTGATTCATGAGGATGCTATAGCACTGGACTGTGTTGACGAATTACAACATGGCCTGGAGATTGTTCGACAAGGTACCAGTGCTCACCGCCAACTCAATGTCTACTACCAACGGCTAAAGCAGGGTGAGAGCAACCAGCAAGCACTAACCGCAGTCGTTGATATGCTGGTCGAAGATACTCGCCGGGGCTTGTAACTGGAGTCGTTGCACCCCATTACATGCCTAACCTGACTGCCATCCTGCAGGCAGCTACCTGGGAGGCTGTCCGAGAATAGGAGCCGACCGGTTTGTTGCTCCTGCAAAACCGGCACTTGTGC
>ENA-ORDP01000299-ORDP01000299.1-marine-sediment-metagenome-genome-assembly--contig:-NODE-299-length-33469-cov-4.121326_pt1 | contig 33469 bp, 34 predicted proteins | sample MGYA00248627_ERZ508539 | MGnify/ENA primary metagenome ERZ508539 (study PRJEB26208, sample SAMN05571518) | marine sediment metagenome | biome: deep sea; feature: Hydrothermal vent; material... | reverse complement strand
TCCGTTTTCCCTCGCACGGCCCCTACTCTCGGATATTCTCCTAGCGGCGGTTGCCGCCCTTGTCGTTTGAAGTTCCTACCAGTGGAAGCCGGCACCGAGAATAAAGCCGTTGCTTTCCGTACTGTCACCTAGCCCTGTGGCATTGGTAAAATCCAGAGAAAAGCGACGGTAGCCAGCACGCAGGGAAAGAAAGGGGAATGGTGTGATCGAGATACCGGCTTCGTGTTCTGTGCCGCTGACATCCTGATAACCGGCAAAATCGCTCAGTTGCGGTAACCAGGTGCTCCGACCATACAAATAGGCAATACCCAGCAGGCTTATCCGGCCGGAGATCTGCAATCGGGATCCAGCACTGGAGTCGTTGGCCAGATTGAGCTGCTCCCAGCCCAGGCCGAGGGCGATATAGCTGTTATCCGAGAGTGAGAATATGCGTCGCTGGATATCGAAGGAATAGTGGTTGTTGCTATCAAGGCCGATACCATTCAGGTCCGATTGTAGCATGGTGCCGTTTAATCCCCAGCGGTTATCCAGCCACAGATTGCCACGGATGCCGTAGCCGCCAGCACTGTAGTTGCCAGCAGCATTGTTAGCCTGAAAGCTGTTGGCCCACCAGATTGTGCCCAGTTCACCATCAATGGGTCCCAAAGCCAAGGCAGTCGAAGCATACAGGGTGAGTCCGAAGGTAGCTGATAAAAGGCGGAAAATATGGTTCATAGAGTTCTCGGGCAGTCTCCTGACTGCAGTCTGTTACAGTATAGTCTTACTTTGCAAATTGTGTGCACAGTGGGTGGTAATTTGCAGGTTGTGATTGAAAGCCAAGAGCCCACCTTCCTGTGCGATACAGGACACTACAAACCGGAAAAGTGGTCAAGAGATGACTGATGAAGTGAAAGCGCGCCTCGACAAATGGTTATGGGCCGCCCGGTTTTATCGGACCCGGAGTCTGGCGAGTACAGCCATACGGGGTGGCAAGGTGCAAGTTAATGGCAATCGTATCAAGGCTTCCCGCTTGCTCAATATTCATGACCAATTGATCATTCATCGGGGTGAGGAGATATTCAACCTTACGGTGCTCGGCCTGACCGAACAACGTCGTAGTGCTTCACTCGCCCGGCTGTTGTATCTGGAGTGCCCTGAAAGTATCAGTGCAAGGGAAGAGGCCAGAGCACAACGTAAGCTGCTGCACAACAGTGTACGCTATGATCGTGGACGACCGACCAAGTCAGCACGACGGCAGGCCCGGCAAATACGGCGTGACCCATTTCGGGATATATGAGGCCGTAATATAAGAAGCCGGGACATATGAAACGTAAGTTTCACGCTTTTGATTTTGTGGTAACATTGAACTTATGTACTATCCTGTTGAAACAGCGTCTTTTTTTTCGACGAGCATGGTCCCTTCACCCAGGGGGGGTTACCTTACCCAGAGTTAATTTTGTATGGGTTGGCTATAAACCAGGCAAACCCCCGAAAAAATATTCTGAGCCCACAGCCGCCACCCAAAAAATCCACGGTATAGAACAGCCGTCCGCCTCGCTTTGTGCTCCGAACGCCGCAAAATACTGCTGAATTTCACCGATGAGAAAATATTATGGCTAGGAGGCGGTCCGAGAACAGGAGCCGTAGCGAGGGAAAGCCGCTTTGAGGTGGATTTTCTTCAGTGCACGCCTTTTCAGAGGATTGGCTTTGTTTTCGTGCATTATTATACCAAAAAACAGCATATATCTTAATAATATCAGTGCGTTATACTTATTGAGCAGACTCTACTTGGCTGCTCACAAAGTTTTCACAATACCTCAAGTTTCTTGAATATTCTACGTAATTACATTATAGTCACATGTGTTTCTGGAGCAGAGAGGTAAGAAAATGGCCCATCTAGTCAAAATTGGAAATTCTCAAGGTATTAGAATCCCTAAACCTTTGGTTGAGCAGGCTCATCTAGAAGGAAAAGAACTTAAGTTACAACTAGTTAGCGATGGGCTGCTTATTACTCCCGAAAAAGAAGCTCGTGCTGGATGGAAAGAGGCAATAGAGGAAGTTATTACAGCTCAAGGTCAGGAAGCGGTCGATAGTGAGTGGCTTGATATCCCTTTGGTTTCGGATGAAGAGTTGGAATGGTGATGGTAAAACGGTTTGATGTATGGCTAGTTGATCTTAATCCTACGAAGGGGCGAGAAATCAATAAAACACGCCCCTGTGTTGTGATATCTCCAAATGAAATGTCAACACTGTCTACGGTGCTTATGGCTCCAATGACAACGAAGGGCTTTGAGTTTCCTTGTCGCATTAAGTGCAGGTTCAAGGGGAAAAATGGGCTGATCTTGCTTGATCAAATCAGGGCCGTAGATAAATCTAGGTTAGTAAAACGATTGGGAACGATTGGCACTAAAACACAGGTGGATCTCTGTTCCTGCTTGCAGGAAATGTTTGAGTATTAAAGGTTCCTTGCTCCGGAAAGAAAAACCATACAGCCATACAGCAATCAACTAGCGAATTGGCGTCGAGAGTTTGCAGAAAACGGCATTACTGAGTTAAGTAGAGGTGTATCAACGGCTACTCGAGCTGGGCCAATACCTTACTCCGTGAGTACAATGCACCGAATTTCCACAGTCTGGGTGAGAACCGGAACCGGGTCAGGCTCGGCTAATGGGTGTTTGAAAAAGTCAGGGGCAAGATGGTTCTTTAGCGGGATTTAATACCCATATGTCAGGCCTGACCCGTCTATGTCCTAAACCCGAATTTGTTCCTGAAATCGGTTTTGGGATAGCCGGAAAATAGAGCCTCGCTATGGTCGGGATATTCGGGAGCGCCAGTATGCGCTGCGATAGAGCCAGATACTGGTCGCCAAGACTCATTGGTGTGTTATTGGTGCTGTGTTTTTGGGTGTGTCGATGTGCCCTGTGCGACCTCGGTGGCGAAGTCTCTGGCAACCTGTTCAATAATGGGGCTGATGTGGGCGTACTGTTTTGAAAAAGGCGGCCATTTGTCACCCAGGCCTATGGCATCATTGATCACCAGTACCTGGCCATCGCAGTCGCTGCCGGCACCGATACCAATCGTTGGAATCTTCACCGATGCAGTAATTTGTGATGCCAATGTGGCTGGTATATGTTCAAGTACCAGCATGAAGGCCCCCGCTTTTTCGATACCCAGGGCTTCTGTATAGACCTGTTCTGCTTCTTGCTCGGTAGTGCCCACCTTGTGGAAATCTTCCGCAGTTTGGGGAGTCAGACCGGTATGGCCGACGACCACCATGTTATTTTCCACCAAGTGAGAAATGATCGAATATTTGGAGCCTTCCAGCTTGATGCTATCGGCTCCCGCATGCAGAAGGCGACGCGCATTCTGGGTGGCTGAGCGGATATCACAGTCACTGTCAAAGGGCATATCACCGATGATATGGGTATTCGGCGCACCCCTGCGAACGGCACCGATATGATAGACCATATGTTCCATGTTAATCTGACGTGTGCTGGAAAATCCCATTTCTGTCATAGCCACCGAATCGCCAACCAGAATCGCCGGAATTCCTGCCTTTTCCAGACAGCGGGCCACCGGACAGGTGTAGGCGGTTAATATGGCTATAGGCTGCAGCTGCTTCATGTTCAGCAGTGAGTTGGCATCCAGTTTCATCGATCCTTGCCTTTTGCTAGCCTCCTCGATGGTTCATGAACCAGTGTGAGATGAGGCTGCTGGAAGAATGGCTCCCCGGGACAGACTCGAACTGCCGACAAGGTGGTTAACAGCCACCTGCTCTACCAACTGAGCTACCGGGGAATGAGGGATGCAAATCCTACTCATCCACAGGCATCAGGTCAAGCAGAAATTATCTTGGATGAATGTTACAGTCTGAGCTTGTATAGTGGGTCCTACATCAGGAAATCATGCTTTGAAAGGAGAGATGAAAACGGTTTTTCCACACTCCTCAGCGGGTGAGATTATTGACGTTATCGCGCCAGCTTCGGCCTGTAGCGTCGGGCGGTTATCCGCAGGTCTGGAGTTGTTGCACAGCTGGGGCTATGTGCCGAGGGTCTCTGGCGACCTGTTGGGTCGGCCAGGTATTATGGCCAATGATGACGCGCTGCGCTTGCAACAATTCGATGCTGCATTACGGGCAAAAGATTCACGGCTGATTTGGGCGGTTCGTGGTGGTTATGGCTGTTTGCGGTTGTTGTCGGGACTGGATGATCTGTCATTCGCCGGTACCCAAAAAATTCTGCTCGGTTATAGTGACATCACAATCCTGCAGCACGTGTTGATGGAGCGTCTTGGTTGGCCGATGTTGTATGCCCGGATGTTTAATGAGCTTACAGATGAGGCCGCAGAGGGTGAGCATGGCCGTGAGTTACGGCAGCTACTTACGGGCAAGGTCAAAGCGCTTTGCTACGATCGACTGCAGCCCGAAAACACTGCCGCCCGAGCTGCTAAATTGCATTTGCAAGCCCCTTTGCGTGGTGGCAATCTGACCAGTCTGGTGTCCCTGTCGGGAACGCGCTGGGCCGGTATTGCCAAGCCCCACATCCTGGTACTCGAAGAGGTTGGTGAGCGTGGTTATGAAGTTGATCGTTTACTGACGCAATTGCGCCTTGCAGGTTGGTTTCGACACACCTGCGCCATTATTCTGGGTGATTTTATCGGTGGTGAGGAGCCCGATGGCAGCAGTACCGTGGCCGGTGTATTGCAGCAATTTGCCGGGATGATTGCACTACCCGTTTTTTCGGGTATGCCCGTGGGTCATGGAGAGCGATTCCGGCCTTTGCCCTTAGGGATCAGTGCAAGTTTGGAATCGGACCAGGGAATGGGCCAGTTATTAATGCCGCTAGATTGATTGAGGCATGCGAGTTATCAGGTGCGTGGTGTGGTTCATCCAGCCCAAGGCCTACTGTATTTAATCGTTATCAGGAGGGTTGTCACAATGCAGGGGTTTTCCGGATGCACTAACTCCGTCCATTCTTGGTCGGCCGCTCAGTGACAGGACGATCGCCCGTGCTGATACGCTGCCTCGTCGATCACAAAAGGTAAAGGTTGCGTTGGGCCAGCCTCTGCCGAGCGGGGTATAGCGCACATAGCGGCCACCATTTCTGCCCCCAAACTGGATCTGCACCTGATCACCCAGCGGCTGTTGCACGGTAAGCAACGTTTCAGAGGGATCAAATTGTTCATTGTCGTTGGGGTCGGTAAAAACGATCCAGCCATACTGCCAACTGTTTCGACCACTACAAATTCTACCCCCGTCGCTTTGACATAGCACCACATTAACCTGGCGGGTAATCGAAGAATTTCTGGCCATTTGCAGATGAGTGAAGAGCGTGTTGGAGGCAGTACGCTGTCGCGTATCCAAAATCCAGCTCCAGGCTGCGGGGATGCCGCTGGCGTACACAATGGACGAGATAACCAGTACGATAAGAAGCTCCAGGAAGCTGAAGCCAGAGCACGTTGGTTTTGTTGGAAGATGAACTACGGGTGCGGTTGTGTACTTATCCATGACATACCTCCTTGTAGGTCGGGAAAAAGAATCCAGTACCATGGGCTTCCTGCCTGGCACGGGGACACTATAATACGTCGTCTATTGGCCCACAAACGGGAATTGTTACAGACTATTTCTCGCCCTAGCGCAGGTTGCTTTTGTTATTACGGATACAGCTAAATGACTAATGGATCTTCCAAGTGCTCTACCAAGGAATTCGCCGGGGGATTTGCCAAGGGGTTTGCCGGGGGATTTGCCAGGGATTTTGAATTACGCAGTGAATTCACACCATCGGGCGACCAGCCACAGGCTATTGAGCAATTGGTTGAGGGCTTCCGTGCCGGCTCGGCTTTTCAGACGCTGTTGGGAGTGACTGGTTCGGGAAAAACCTTCACGGTGGCCAATGTAATTCAGCAACTGCAGTGTCCGGCGCTGGTATTAGCCCCTAACAAGACCCTGGCGGCCCAGTTATACGCTGAAATGCGGGATTTTTTCCCGGAAAATGCGGTTGAGTATTTTGTTTCCTATTATGATTACTACCAGCCTGAGGCCTATGTGCCGAGCAGTGATACCTTTATCGAAAAAGACGCTTCGATCAATGAGTATATCGATCAAATGCGCTTGTCCGCGACCAAGGCATTGTTGGAGCGCAAGGATACGATCATCGTTGCCACGGTATCTGCCATCTATGGATTGGGGGATCCGGCCTCCTATCATGACATGGTCCTGCATTTGCGTGAAGGCGGGTTGTTGGACCAGCGGGAGTTATTGCGACGCCTGGCGGAATTGCAGTATCGGCGCAATGAACTCGATTTGCATCGGGCAACCTTTCGGGTGCGCGGAGATGTGATTGATATTTATCCTGCGGAGTCGGAGCAAATGGCGGTTCGGGTGGAATTGTTCGGTGATGAAATAGAAAAACTCCGTTATTTTGACCCTTTGACTGGGGAGGCGGGTGAGTCGGTAAAACGCCTGACCATTTATCCCAAATCCCACTATGTCACGCCGCGTGAAACCCTGTTACAGGCCATGGAGATGATTCGGGAGGAGTTACGCGAGCAACTCGATGTGCTGCGGGCAAGTAATAAACTTGTTGAAGCACAGCGGCTGCAGCAGCGCACCTTGTATGATCTGGAAATGATACAGGAAATGGGCTATTGCAGTGGTATCGAGAATTATTCCCGTTTTCTGTCCGGGAGAGCCGCCGGTGAACCACCACCGACCCTGATTGATTATCTGTCAGCCAATGCCTTGCTGGTGATCGATGAAAGCCATGTTACCGTGCCGCAGTTGGGAGCGATGTACAAGGGAGATCGTTCGCGCAAGGAGACACTGGTGAAATACGGCTTTCGTTTGCCTTCAGCGCAGGATAACCGTCCCTTGCGTTTTGATGAATTTGAGGCTTTGATGCCAAGAACACTGTTTACTTCGGCGACCCCGGGTGCGTACGAACAACAGCGTGTGCAAGTGCCGGTTGATCAGGTGGTGAGGCCAACAGGCTTACTGGATCCGGAATTGGAAGTCAGACCCGTAAGCAGCCAGGTAGATGATGTAATGTCGGAAATCACTGCTCGAGCAGACCTCGGTGAGCGGGTACTGGTGACGACACTGACCAAACGCATGTCCGAAGACTTGACCGATTACCTGCATGAACATGGTATCCGGGTACGTTATCTCCACTCGGATATCGATACGGTTGAGCGGGTTGAGATTATCCGGGATTTGCGTCTTGGTGCTTTCGATGTGTTGGTCGGGATTAACCTGTTGCGCGAAGGTCTGGATATTCCGGAAGTTTCACTGGTGGCGATTCTGGATGCGGATAAAGAAGGCTTTTTACGGTCGAGCCGTTCTCTGATTCAAACAATAGGCCGTGCATCACGTCATGCCCGTGGCAAGGCGATTTTGTATGCTGACCACATTACCCGCTCCATGCGTCAGGCGATCGACGAAACCGATCGTCGCCGTGAAAAACAGCATGCCTATAATCTAAAGCATAATATTGAACCACGCTCTGTGCAAAAAGCAGTACGGGAGTTGATTGATGGTGTGGTCGGTGAACGCAGCCGCCACCGGGGTGGGCGATTGGCGGCCACGGTTGCGGAAAAAAATGCGATCTATATGGATTCAAATCCGGCACTGGTCGGCAAACGGATTCTGGAACTGGAAAAAACCATGTACGAACATGCCAGAAACCTGGAATTCGAGCAGGCTGCGTTATTGCGCGATCAAATCAAACAGCTGCAGCAGAGCCTGTTATTGGCGCGCTGAACAGGTATCATAGGGTGCCATGGACGCATTGCCACAGCAACTATACGGTATCGAGGCGAGCCGCGAACTCGATCGAAAAGCGATAGACGAGCTCGGGATTCCCGGCTATGAACTGATGTGCCGGGCGGGTCAGGCGGCATTGACGGTATTACTGCGCTGTTGGCCACGCAGCCAACGTCTGCTGGTGTTTTGCGGTAGTGGCAATAATGGTGGTGATGGCTATGTATTGGCCACAATGGCCAGGAAATTGGGTCTTTTCGTTCAGGTGGTGACCACGGGTTCCGCTCGCAGCAGTGAGTGCAGGCAGGCGGCAGCAGACTGGCTGGCAGCTGGCGGAGAAATTTGTCGGTTGCCTGCACAAGCTGCGGCAATGGTTGAATGGTTAGCGTATGCCGATGTGGTGGTCGATGGCATATTGGGGACCGGAGTCGACCGCCCGGTTACCGGCCAGCTGGCTCGTTTGTTAGCGGTTATCAATACTGCTGAAATTCCGGTGTTGGCCCTGGATGTGCCCAGTGGTTTGCATGCGCAACGGGGCACGATTCTGGGGGTGGCGGTTCGGGCTGCTGCCACGGTGGCTTTTATCGGCCTCAATCAGGGGCTGTTGACTGCTTCCGGGCCCGCTTGTTGCGGGCAGATTTATTTTAGTTCTCTACAATTGCCGGCCAGCCTTTATCAAGGTATTGCCAGTGGGGCAATACGCCTCGGGCAGCGGCAGATACAGGAATCTTTGCCCGTTCGCCTACAGGATGCGCACAAGGGGCAGTTTGGGCATGTGCTGGTGGTCGGCGGTGATTGCGGGATGTCCGGTGCGGCACGACTGACGGCCCGCGCTGCACTGTCCTCCGGGTCCGGCTTGGTGAGTCTTGCAACCCATGCCGGGCATGCTGGCAACGCCAATACCGATTGTCCGGAACTCATGGTCATAGGTCTTACTGGCAGCGATGATCCCCTCCTGCAACGAGCTCTGGACCGGGCCAGTGTTTTGGCTTTAGGGCCGGGTTTGGGGCAATCCAACTGGGGGCGGAAGTTGTTTGAGCACTTGCGGGCATTTCCCGGGCCGATGGTTGTTGATGCTGATGGCCTTAATTTGCTGGCCCGTGATCCCGATCAAAATGGTGATCGTATCCTCACCCCACATCCTGCTGAGGCAGCCCGTTTATTGGGAGTATCTACCCCGGAAATCCAGCAGGATCGTTTCAGCGCAGTGCTCAGCATTGCTCGTCGCTATGCTGGGGTCTGTGTTCTCAAAGGTGCTGGAACATTGATTGCCGGCGCCGATGAACAGGTCTGGCTTTGTGATCGTGGTGATCCAGGCATGGCGACTGCCGGCATGGGTGATGTGCTGACCGGTATCATTGCCGGTTTACTGGCCCAGGGCCTGGGGCTGATCGAAGCGGCACAAGCTGGGGTCTGGATGCATGCAGTAAGTGCTGAGCGACACCTGGGAGCATATCCCGGACAAGTGGTGCGAGCCTCGGTCGTGGCGGATCATCTGGATCTTACCCGCCCGCATGCACGGTTGTTACGGGTATGACCGGGCCGGCAGTACAGCTCATTGACGAGGCTGCGACCGTCGCACATGGCAGGGCATTCGCAAAACGCCTGACCGCGGGGCAGATAGTGTATCTCGAAGGGGCTTTGGGGGCCGGGAAAACAACCTGGGTCAAAGGGCTGTTGTCAGGTCTGGGGTATGCTGGTGTTGTGACCAGCCCCACGTTTACCCTGGTCGAGTGCTACACCTTGCCGCAGTTGACCCTGTGTCATTTTGATCTGTACCGGTTGCAGGATCCGCAAGAGCTGGAGATGATCGGATTTCGTGATTACCTGTCACCCACAGCGCTCTGCTGTATCGAATGGCCGCAGCGGGGTGTGGGTGCCTTGCCACGGGCTGACTGGGTTCTCGAATTTCGTCATCATGAACAAGGGGGGCGGACACTTTGTTGCTCCCGACAGAAAGTGTGACCGTGTCGGTTGCTACAACGGGGGTCAGATTATTTGTTGCGCTGCTGGTTTTGGTGGGCAATTTGTTATTGCTTGCACCCGCTCAGGCAGCCGGGGCAGTGATGGAAAAAATTCGTATCTGGCGGGCTCCGGAGTCAACGCGGGTGGTGTTCAATTTATCATCGAAAGTGGCTTTTCGACAATATTTTCTTAAATCCCCTTTGCGCCTGGTAATCACTCTTCCACATACTCGCTGGCGTGGAAAACTACTGGAAGTGGCTCCGGGTGGGCATTTTTTACGGACAGTACGAAGAGGGCGTACGCGTAAAGGTGCCTTGCAAATCGTGTTTGATTTGCAAAAACCGGTTTCTGCGGACAGCTTTGTGCTCAAGCCTGCGGGCAACTACCCGTACCGATTGGTGGTTGATCTGTTCGATGTCAAGAATAAGCCAAAGGGCTCCAGGGCTGTGACCTCGCACAGAAAAAGACCCACGTTAGCGACCCGTTCTCCAGCTCGCCCGGCGCGTCCCAGAGACATTATCATTGTTATTGATGCGGGTCACGGCGGAGAAGATCCGGGGGCCATCGGGCATCGCCGGACACGAGAAAAAACCGTGGTTTTGTCGATTGCCAAACGTTTGCAAAGACTATTACAAAAAGTCCCCGGTTTACGGCCCGAGCTGACGCGTCGGGGCGATTATTTCATCAGCTTGCGTGGGCGAACCCGCTTTGCCAGAAAAAAGAAAGCGGATCTTTTTGTTTCCATTCATGCCGACTCTTTTCCACAAGCTTCGGCACGTGGCTCGTCGGTCTATGCGTTATCACGCAGTGGTGCCAGCAGCGAAATGGGCCGCTGGTTGGCCAGGCGTGAAAATGCTGCAGATTTAACCGGAGGCGTGCGTCTGCGTAACAAGGATTCCGTGGTCGCCCGGGTGCTACTGGACATGTCGATGACCCGCACCATTACCGACGGTATCGAATTTGGTAAGCAGGTGCTCAAGAGTTTGCGTAAAGTGGTTCCCCTGCACGGTCGCAAGGTTGAACAGGCGGGTTTTATTGTACTCAAGTCGCCGGATATTCCCTCCATCCTGGTTGAAACCGGATTTATCAGCAATCCTCGTGAAGAGCGCAAACTGCGTAGTGCAGCCTATCAGAATAAAATTGCACAAGCGGTATACAGAGGAATCAAGGCTTATATACGTCGTTACAAGGCCTCGCATGTGGGTAGTTTCACTACCCAGGCAGGCACACGACGTTCGCTACAACCCGCCATTACACAGAGCAGCTGATGAGCAGCGTTCGTATTCAGCAGATGGACGATCGCCTGATCAACCATATCGCAGCCGGGGAGGTGATCGCGCGACCGGCTTCCCTGCTCAAAGAGCTGATCGAAAATAGTCTTGATGCCGGTGCTGACCGTATCGAAGTGTGGGTAGAGGCTGGTGGACAGAAGCTGATTCAGGTTAGTGATAATGGGTCGGGCATGAGTCGGGAGGAATTGCCTTTGGCTATGACCCGTCATGCGACCAGCAAGCTGGATTCCATGGATTCGCTACAGCAGATCGCCACCTTGGGGTTTCGGGGTGAGGCACTGCCCAGTATCGGTGCCGTATCCCGTCTATTGCTACGTTCAAGAATGCGAGAACAGGAGCATGGCTGGTCACTGCGCAGTGAAGGGGGTTATACCGTGGGGGATATAAAACCCTGTGCCATGGCTTGTGGCACCGAAGTCATCTGCCGGGAGTTGTTTTATAATACCCCGGCCCGGCGCAAGTTTTTGCGCACCGAGAAAACCGAATTGCACCACCTGGAGGAAGCGCTGCGCAGGCTGGCACTGAGTCGTCCGGGGGTAAGCTTGCTGTTTTACAATAACCAACGGTCTGGGATGCGCTACCCGGCAGCTGCGGATAAGGCACTTCGCGGTCGGGTGGGTCAGGTGCTGGGGCAGGCCTTTATTGAACAATCAATCCAAATCGCGGAACAAGTCGCAGATTTATCGTTGTCTGGTTTTGTCGGGTTACCTGCGGTAGCACGACGGCAGCGCGATCAGCAGTACTTTTTCGTTAATGGCCGGGTGGTGACGGATCACCTGATCGCCCACGCGGTACGTCGCGCCTTTCAGGATGTCCTGCAGCCGGGTCGTCAGCCCGCATTTGTGCTGTTGTTGGAGATGGATCCAAGACAGGTCGATGTCAATGTTCATCCGGCCAAGCATGAGGTACGGTTTCGCGACAGTAGGGGGCTGCACGACTTTTTGTTCCGGTGTATTCACCGGGCCTTGTCGGGTAGTGCAGGGACTGTGGCCCATTCGGTCCTGTCGCTGGATGCAATGGATGCCACAGCGGAACAAACCGCAATAGCTCAGAGTCCGGGCTCGGTTGCTGCAGATCCTACCCACAGGGTATTTTCGGGTGCGGCAGTGAGTCGCTATTCTCACCATGGCCAGCAGCCTCCGGCACAGGTTCAGGAACAGATTTCGGCCTGGCAGGCACTGGCCAGTGACAATGTTCCTGACCACAACACGCCAGGTGGTGATCCGCAAGCAGCTTCAGCACCACCTCTGGGTTATGCACTGGGTCAGCTACATGGGGTTTATATTCTGGCCCAGAACAGCAAAGGGCTGGTAGTAGTGGATCTGCATGCCGCCCATGAGCGGGTTGTTTACGAAGGTCTTAAGCAACAATATGCAAGCCAGGCCCTGTGCGGTCAGCCATTGCTGGTGCCGGTGACGGTGCGGGTTAGTGAACAGGAGGTTCTCGTGGCCCTTGAGCATGGCGAAGAGTTTATGGCGTTGGGATTGGAACTTGAGCAAATGGGGCCCGAATGTCTGGCAGTACGTGCTGCCCCGGCTTTGCTGGCCGAAGCGGATTTAGCGGCACTAACCAGGGATTTGCTGTCGGATATTCTGCATCTTGGGGCAACAGATCTGTTGTTGCAGCATGCTAACGAGGTATTGTCCAGAATGGCCTGTCATGGCTCAGTACGGGCTAATCGCAGAATGGAATTGGCGGAAATGAATGCCCTGTTACGGCAGATGGAGCACACCGAACGCAGTGGCCAGTGTAATCATGGGCGCCCTACCTGGACGCAGGTAAGCCTCGCTGAATTGGACAAGTGGTTCCAGCGTGGGCGTTAAGGAAGGTCAGCTGTCTGCAATAGATCCACACCTGCCTTTGTTGTGCCTGTTGGGACCGACGGCTGCCGGTAAGACCGCATTGGCGATGGCCCTGTGTGATGTATTGCCGCTGGAGATTATCAGTGTTGATTCGTCCCAGGTCTATCGGCATATGAATATCGGTACGGCCAAGCCGGATTCGGCAACTCTGGCCCGGTATCCTCATCACCTTATTGATATCAGGGAACCGAGCCAGACCTATTCTGCGGCCCAGTTTCGCCATGATGTCTTGCGGTTAATCCCGGAAATCGTCGATCGTGGCCATTTGCCGCTACTGGTGGGGGGAACGATGCTATATGTTCACGCCCTACTGTCGGGTTTGTCCTCACTACCGGAACAGGATCCCGTGCTGCGTCAGGATATCGCCCGGCGCGCGAGCCAGCTCGGCTGGCCCGCCCTACATGCTCAATTGCATCATCTTGATCCACTGGCGGCTGCAAGGATCCAGCCCAATGATCAGCAGCGTATTCAACGCGCGTTGGAAGTCATCACCCTGACGGGTCAAAAACTCTCGGATCTGCAATGGAGTCACCGCCCCCAGTCGCTACCAAATCCGGTGCTACGATTATGTGTGTTGCCGGGGGAACGGGCACTGCTGCATGATAGAATTTCCCGGCGTTTTGTTGCAATGTTGGAACAGGGGCTACTCGAAGAAGTCCGATCATTACTGGATTCTGGCAGATTGGATGAAGCCATGCCGGCGCTCAAAATGGTCGGGTATCGACAGCTCTGGCAGTACCTGCAAGGACGCTGCAGTCTTGCCGAGGCGCAGACACGCGCTGTGATTGTGACCCGGCAGCTGGCCAAGCGGCAGCTGACCTGGTTGCGCCATACTGCAGGGGTAACCTGGTGGTTGAATCCGCCAGCGGATGGGCGCATTATGACGGAGTATGTAAAGGCATGGCTGCAAATAAATCACATCCATTTACCAGCCGTGCTAGAATCCACATTCGCCGTAGCTGCAGGTGCCTGAGCATAAAACAGAGCTCCAGGCAGGAAGCGGGTTTCAGGCGGTTGTGTAAATAATCAGAATGTTCTGTACTGGCCAATGCGAGTCAGAAGGACATGGCAGTAGTTCTATGGAGAGTGAAGTATGCCTCAGCAAAAGGGTGCGGCCCTGCAGGATCCGTTTTTGAATGTCTTACGCAGAGAGCGTGTTCCGGTAGCCATTTATCTTGTGAATGGTATTAAATTACAGGGTCAGATTGACTCTTTCGATCAGTTTGTGGTGTTGCTGAAGAACAGCGTCAGTCAGATGGTTTATAAACATGCGATTTCAACCGTGGTGCCATCCAGAATGGTGAAAATTCCACAGGAAGCCCCGGATCAGAGCGCAGAAGAATCTGACCACTCAGAACCCACTCCTGGCAATCAGTGACCTGGCAATTAGTGGAATTCAGCCTGAACGGGTAATTGTTGCACACCAGCGCCCCCGTTATCGGGTTGATGCCGGGGATATTGCCGGGCTCTCATTGTCTGAATTGGCCTTGCTGGTCAAGGCCAGCGGTGGGCTGGTCTGTGGTCGGGTCAATACGGCCAGGGATGCGCCCCATCCGGCAACTTATTTTGGCTCCGGCAAGGTCCAGGAACTGCAGCAACGGATCAGTGCAGAGGGGATTGATCTGTTGGTGGTTGATCACGATATTTCCCCGGTTCAGGAACGCAACCTGGAGCGGACTTTACAGTGCCGGGTGCTATCAAGGACGGGACTGATTCTGGATATCTTTGCACAGCGTGCCACCAGCCATGAAGGCAAGTTGCAAGTTGAGTTGGCACAACTTCAACACCTTTCCACGCGCCTGGTACGAGGTTGGACTCATCTTGAACGTCAGAAGGGTGGTATCGGTCTGCGCGGCCCGGGTGAGACCCAACTGGAAACTGACCGTCAGTTACTCGGAATTCGCATTCGCACACTGCGGCAGCGTTTACGCAAGGTCACCAGCCAACGGCAGCTGCGTCGCCGGGCACGCAAGCGGGCGCCTGTTGCTACGGTATCGTTAGTGGGGTATACCAATGCCGGTAAGTCGACCCTGTTTAACCAATTAACCGGTGCCAATGTGCTCCAGGAGGATCGCTTGTTTGCAACCCTGGATCCAACCATGCGCAAGCTGGACCTGGGGCGTGTTGGTCAGGTCGTATTGTCCGATACAGTGGGCTTTATTCGTGATCTGCCGCATTCTTTGGTTGAGGCATTTCATTCTACCCTTGAAGAAGTCAGGGAAGCTACATTACTGATTCATGTCGTAGATGATGCTGCGCTGGATGTGCAGTTTTGTATCGAGCAGGTCCGCAATGTGCTCTCAGAAATCGGAGCTGACCGGGTGCCTGTATTGACGGTTTTCAACAAAATCGATTTGTCTGGTCATCAGCCCGGTGTGCAATACGATGCAGTGGGCCTGCCAGGCAAGGTTTGGTTGAGTGCGCAGCAACAACAGGGATTTGTGGCGTTGCGGCAAGCCGTAGTGGCCTGGCTAACCCGGGATCACAGTTTCTGGCGTTTGCAAGTTCCGCCTCAACACGGACAATTACGCGCCCGTTTGTATCAACAGGGTGTAGTGATGCTGGAAACCGAGCTGCAAGATGGCGGCTGGGATCTGGAATTACGGCTGGATCTACCCGCTCTTGGGCAGTTGCGAAAGCAGGTTTCAGGACGGGGCTTATCGCTGTGCGCAGTGAAGCCGGACAATACGCCCTCATCTACGGCAGCGGCTGATGTGGTTTTGGCTTGAATACCCCACATGGGTGGCCCGATTCCTGAGTTGACAATTATTGCCGCAGGATTGGTAATGCGCCTCGCTTGCGGGTAAAATCGAGCTTCATTTCTTGTAACGATTCAGCGTGTTTAGATTTTGGTTCAGTACCAGGCATATTCGCACGGAGAATGTGAGCATATAGGTCCTATGTGAGCATTCGAGTACGAACATAACGCCGTAATGGGACAAAAGATGAATACGTTGAATAGTTACCATTTCTTCAACTAACCGTGATCTCTTGGTAACCCTTTGAGAGCACGACAAACACGCTGATATGCGGAGCATAAATTATGCCGTGGAATCAACCGGGTTCGGACGATAAGGACCCCTGGAATAAACGTAATACCCAACAGGGCCCGCCTGATCTTGACGAGCTGTTTCGCAACCTCATGAAACGCTTCGGTGTTGGCACAGGCGGTAGAAAAGGTGGAGGCGGTGTTCCCGGAGGAACAGGGATGCTTTCGGGGGGTACGGGATTGCTGGTGGTCGTAGTACTCGGTCTGGCGGTCTGGATCGCCAGTGGCTTTTATACCGTCAAGCAGGGTGAAACCGGGGTAGTATTGCGTTTCGGAAAATTCACCGAGACCACCGACGCCGGCCTGCGCTGGCACTTGCCTTATCCGGTGGAAACGGTGGAAAATGTCAATGTGCAGAAGGTTAATACCATCGAAGTAGGCTATCGCACCAGCAATTCGTCCAATCGGACCGGTGCGGTTCCCCAAGAAGCGCTGATGCTAACCAAAGACGAGAATATCGTCGATATTCATTTTGCCGTGCAGTATGACATAAAGGATCCACGGAAGCTGTTGTTCAATGTCGCTGATGAACCCTCGATGGTGGTACGACAGGCCACTGAAAGTGCGGTGCGGGAGGTTGTCGGTCATAGCACAATGGATTTTACCCTTACCGAAGGCCGTGCGGAAATCGCCCTGCAGGTGCGAGATCTGCTGCAGAAAATTCTCGATCGTTATGAGACCGGAGTTAATGTGCGTTCGGTGGAAATGCAAAATGCCCAGCCGCCGGAACAGGTTAAAGGTGCATTTGATGATGCGGTAAAAGCACGTGAAGATGAGCAGCAGAAGAAAAATCTGGCCGAAGCCTATGCCAATGACCGGATCCCCAGGGCTCGGGGCGCTGCCGCACGAATCAAACAGGAGGCGGAAGCTTATCAGGCCAGTGTGGTGGCCGGCGCTCGGGGTGAAACGGAACGATTCCTGAAAGTGTTGGCGGCCTATCAGAAAGCACCGAAAATAACTCGCAAGCGTATGTATCTTGATGCCATGGAGTCGGTTATGTCCAACACACCGAAGCTAATGATTGATGAGAAAAAGGGTAGTAATACCTTGCTTTATCTACCGCTGGAAAAATTGATGAATTCTTTACCATCGATACGAAGTCGACAACCGGCAGCCGACACGGTTTCTTCCACTGATGCTGTTCTTCCCGGCCTGAATCGTCGTACCAAGGCTGACCCCAGAAATCGAATGAGGACCCAATAATGTCCGGACGATCCATGTTAGCAATCTTGATCCTGGCGTTGGCTGTGGTGTTGCTCGCCAATTCTGCCTACTATGTTGATCAGCGTGAGAAGGCGCTGGTCTTTAAATTTGGTGAAATTATCAGCTCTGATGAAAAGCCCGGGTTGCACTGGAAAACCCCCTTTATTAATAATGTGGAGTTTTTTGATGCCCGCATTCAGACCATGGATGCCAATCCGGAATTGTATCTGACCAACGAAAAGAAAAATCTGATGGTGGATTCATTCGTAAAATGGCGGATTTCCAATGTCGCAAAATATAAGGTTACGGTGTCCGGTAATGCCGCCCAGGCCAGACGGCGGCTGGCGCAGCGAGTCAATGACAGCCTGCGCAGAGAGTTCGGTCGTCGCAGTGTGCGTCAGGTCATCTCCGGTGACCGGGCGGAGATCATGGATGTGGTACGTAAAGCCGTCAATGTTGAAGCCGGTCAAATCGGCGTCGAGGTTGTCGATGTACGACTCAAGCGTGTCGATCTGGTGCCGGCCGTGAGTGAGCGCGTTTATGTGCGAATGGAGGCAGAGCGTTCCCGTATCGCCAAGCAATTACGAGCACGAGGTGCTGAGACGGCGGAAAAAATTCAGGCGGATGCCGACCGCCAGCGTACGATTATCCTGGCCAATGCCCGTCGTGAGGCACAGAAGGTGAAGGGCCAGGGAGATGCGGATGCTGCCAATATTTACGCCGAAGCCTATAATCGTGATCCGGAGTTCTACAGTTTTTATCGCAGCATCAACGCCTACAAAAGCTCTTTTTCCGGTGGGGGAAGCATGCTGGTGGTTGATCCGAGCTCAGAATTTTTTCGCTACTTCAAACAGGCGAAACCTGACGCTAAACCCGCGCAGTAAATTCAATTGAGGGCTGGCGATTGTGAACTGGCAGGAGCTGTTTCGTGCCTTGGCGCTGGTCCTGGTAATCGAGGGGTTGTTACCGTTTCTTAGCCCCCAGGCCTGGAAAGATGCCATGACCCGGGCTTTGCAAGTCAGTTCGCGGGCCTTGCGTGTCATGGGACTGCTGGGGATGTTGGCCGGTCTGCTACTATTACAGCTGATCGGACAAGGCCCTAATTGAACGAGTCTGAGAACAGAACGGCATGAAGAGACATCGTTGGCTCTTGCCTGATGGTATGGAGGAGTTGCTACCGGAAGATGGTTGGTTGCTGGAAAGGCTGCGACGTAGCATTCTCGATTTATTCGATGTCTGGGGTTACGATCTGGTGGTGCCACCGCTGGTTGAATTTCTCGATTCACTGCTCACAGGTGCCGGTGAAGACCTGGAGTTGAAGATTTGCAAGTTTACCGATCAGGTGACCGGCCGAACCCTGGGTGTGCGTGCGGACATGACGCCACAGGTGGCACGGATTGATGCCCGTTATCTGCATCGGCAGATGGTTGCCAGGCTTTGTTACGCAGGCCCGGTGTTGTATACCCACACAGATGAGCCAGCCGGTAGTCGCGAACCGCTGAAGATCGGTGCCGAGCTGTTCGGTGATACGGGTCCGGCGGGTGACTGTGAAATCATTCGATTGATGGTCGAGGCGGTCCAGCAGACGGGTCTACTGCAACCCTGTCTGGATCTTGGGCATGTCGATGTCTACCGCCGATTGGTGGCCGCCGCCGGTTTGACCGAGGCACAGGAACAAACCCTGTTTTCGATTTTATTGCGTAAAGCGAAACCTGACTTACTGCATTTTTTTCAGAAAAACAACCTCTCGGTGTCGATTTGCGATTGGTTCATGGTGTTGCTGGGTTTGCATGGTGATGTTACTGTGCTGGCACGGGCGCGATCAGAATTGGCTGTGGCAGGCCCTGAGGTGAGCCGGGCCATGGATGATCTGGAGTCTGTTTTGCAGCAGTTAACAGCGACCCTTCCGGATCTCTCCATACACATTGATCTGGCTGAATTACGGGGCTTTCGCTACCACACAGGTATTATCTATTCGTTGTATGCACCCCAGACTGCAGCCTTGTTGGCTCAGGGAGGGCGCTATGACGGTATTGGCAAGGTTTTTGGGCAAAATCGTTCGGCCACCGGATTTTCGGCGGATTTGCGTAAATTAGTCCGCCAAGTGTCTGCTGAAAAGCAGACTCATCGGGATTGTATACTCGCTCCTTTGAGCGCTGATCCGGATCTACACGCCTGTATAGAACAGCTGCGAGCTTCAGGAAAGCGCGTTATCGAAGTCACCGGGGCCATTACTGATGCCGATTATTCCCTGGCCCGTGAGCATTTGGTGCTCAAGAATGGAGTTTGGGTACATGAAGTGCATTAAAGGGGGTCATAGACATGCCTAGAAATGTGGTGTTGGTGGGCGCCCAGTGGGGTGACGAGGGCAAGGGTAAGATCGTCGACCTCCTGTCCGAGCGGGCTGATGGGGTAGTGCGTTTTCAGGGCGGGCATAATGCTGGTCATACATTGGTGATTGGCGGACAGAAAACAATTTTACATTTGGTGCCTTCCGGTATCTTGCGACCCGATGCCCATTGTTTTATCGGCAATGGCGTGGTACTAGATCCCGAGGCACTGGAGGCGGAAATACGAACCCTGGAGGGACAGGGCGTCGTTGTTCGTGAACGATTACTGATCAGCGAGTCCTGCCCTTTGATTATGCCCTACCATGTGACATTGGACCTGGCGCGTGAAAAAGCACTTGGTGGGAAGGCCATCGGTACCACCGGACGTGGTATCGGGCCGGCTTATGAAGACAAGGTGGCACGACGCGGATTACGGGTGGGTGAACTCCTCGACCCAGGTTCCTTCAGTGAGCATTTGCGTGAGGTCATGGCATTTCATAACTACAGTTTGGAACATTATTATCGAGTGGATACGGTTGATTACCAGAAGGTACTGGATGCTGCCCTGCAATTAGGAGAACAGTTGTCATCCATGATCGGCGACGTGGCTGGCCGTTTAGCCACTTTCAGAGCGGCCGGCAAGTCGCTGTTGTTCGAGGGGGCCCAGGGTACGATGCTGGATATCGATCATGGTTCCTATCCCTTCGTTACCTCCAGCAACACCACGGCCGGAGCAGCTGCAGCCGGTAGCGGCGTTGGACCGCTGGATCTCGATTATGTGCTGGGTATTGTCAAGGCCTATGCCACAAGGGTCGGTGGTGGCCCATTTCCTACGGAACTGACAGATGACACGGGTCATATTCTGGGTGAGCGTGGTTGTGAATTTGGTGCTACCACCGGGCGACCCCGACGCTGTGGTTGGTTTGATGCAGTGTTGGCCCGTCGTGCCTGCCGGTTGAATAGCCTCAGTGGCCTGTGTGTTACCAAACTTGATGTCCTGGATGGCCTGGATGAAATCAGAATCTGTACCGGATATACCTTGGAGGGGCGACAACGGTCTATTCCACCGGCTGGTGCCAAAGCACTGGCTGCATGCGTACCCATCTATGAGTCATTACCTGGCTGGTGCACACCAGTGGCCGGTGTGCAACACTACGATCAGCTGCCGACCAATGCCAGGGCCTATATCGAACGTATTGAGCAGCTAACCGGTGTGGCCGTGGCGATGGTTTCCACCGGGGCTGAACGTGACAGTACCTTGATCCGCTCACATCCGTTTGCCTGAAAAAGCTTGTTCTGTATTTTTGGTAACGATTCAGATGAGGGGAGTTTGCCCCGGTCTTCAGGTTGGCTGTAACAAGCGAGGCAACCGGTATGGGTGTAAAGTCACTTGACAAGATTACCGCTAAGGGTAGAGGATGCTTGATGAACTAACAGACTTTTGGATTCAAACATTACTATGAACATCTCTTCACCAACAACCCAGGATCGACGCAGGTTTAAACGAATTCAGTTTGACTGTACAGCCGATTTACAGAATGCTTCTGGACGATATCGCTGTGCATTGATCGATATCTCATTGAAAGGTGTGTTGCTTGGTCGGCCTTCCGACAGCAAGTTCCAGGAGGGTTCACGCCTACACCTTTATCTGCATTTAGAGAAAGATGTGGATATCGAGATGCAGGTGCATGTGGTTTTTATGGGTGAATCACACATTGGCTGCTGCTGGGAGCATATTGATATTGATAGTTTTAGTCACTTGAAGCGGCTGATGGAATTGAATATCGGGGATAGCGATTTAGTACTTCGTGAGCTCGGTGAGTTACCGCCTCAGCAAGCCTGAAATCAGCAGGTAACCGTTATCGGAAACGATATCAAATCTACACCACTTAACCGCCACAGGTTCTCTATTCTCGGACAGCCTCTTATCAAATAAAATTCTAACCAATTGTTTCGATTGGTTAATTAAGTATTGCATTATGCCGCATCCACCCAGGCCAAACCCATTTGTTTGCTGCGCGACAGCGCAGTGCCACAGGCAGTGTGGGGGCTCCTAGCCGAATGAACATTCAGCTGCGGTTCATATCTGTTACTGTAGTCTTGTCTTCGTGAAAGAATTTCCCGATAGACTAGCGTAAGAGGTGCTGATAATGAGAGTAAACAGAAACAGGACTCGTCTGGCTTGGTTATTGCTGGCCACTAGTTTGACTGCCGTTTCCACTCAGGCAATTTCTGCCCAGGCAATTTCCGCTCAGGAGGGCGATGGACTGAACGGTTTCTTCAGTTCCGTAACAACAGCCTGGGTGAGTGGGCTATTTTTTTCAAATGCTGCATATGCGGTCAGTTACCAGGATTTGACCTATGCAGTCCGTGAACTGGAAAATCGTAGCCGTAGATTCATAGAGCAGTTAGGACGACAGGTGGATTACCGCGATTATGGGAGTGCACAAGACGACGTGCGGCGAGCTTTTCGGCCACGGGTACAGCGCTTTCAGCAAACTGTGCAGCAGCTGCTGCGAAAAACACAATATCACCAGCAAATCTATCGTTTGCGGCATCTTCTGGAGCGAATTCAGCTTCAGGCTGATGACATTGAGCTTGATCTACCCTGGATAGATGGATATCGGCAATTGCGACGACCGTGGCGGCGTGTCAAAACCAGTTTGAGGTGGGTGGGCAATCTATTTGCACGGGCCAACAGCGGTAATGGGAGTATTCGACAAGAGCCTGATACGAACCCGCAGCCACCACGGTCTCATCCTCGGCCATCTCCCACACCCAGACCACGGCCTCGCCCGACCCACTATCCAACTTGGGATGAAATTCGTGCTGATAATGACATTATCGAAGATTATAGTGAGCGAGCCAGGAATGCATTCCTGGCCCAGATGAGTACTGATTATCAGTTGCGGCGACAAACCTGGGCCAGAAAAGCCCGTGATCAGTTCATCGGCTTTGATCAAAGCGCTAACCAATTGCGAAAAATCGTCTATAGTCGGCCACGGAATCCGGGTGCTGCGGTGGCGGCTACCGTTCGACAGATGCTAGCCCAGCGCAGTTTGATCGATCAGTTGATCAAAGGGCAGAATGTCAATGGTGAAACACGCAAATACTGGTCGGTGATTGGAGAAAAACTGGATCACCTGTCCTGCCTGCTGGTACTCGATGGGTGTCCGCAGTAAGGTTTCAAGCGAGGTTTGATCTCATGGTTATGAGTTCTGGTGGATTGCCGCCGCCTCAATCTCCTGTAACAGGGATTTGTGGTCGTGGCAGACCGGGAACTGGGGAAATTCATGACACAGTGCCTCGGTAGGGCGAAACAGAATTCCAGCGTTGGCCTGTTGCAGCATGCCGGTATCATTATAGGAATCTCCGGCTGCAACGACCTTGAATTGTAGATTTTGCAGCGCCCGAACGGCGGCGGTTTTTTGATCTTTTTGGCGCAAGCGATAGCCAGTGATGTTCCCTTGTTGATCGACCGTCAGGTTGTGACAGAACAGTGTTGGCATACCTAGCTGTTCCATCAAGGGGCCGGCGAACTGATAGAAAGTGTCAGAAAGAATAATCAGTTGGTGGTGACTTCGCAGTTGTTTGAGAAAGTGGGCTGTGGTGTCAAAAGGATGTAGATCGGCAATGACCTGTTGAATGTCAGCCAATTTCAAATGGTGCTGGTGTAGCAGTCGTAGCCGATGTCGCATCAGCTGATCGTAGTCGGCAATGTCGCGGGTGGTGAGCTGCAGCGCTTCGATGCCGGTCTGTTTGGCCACACCGATCCAGATTTCCGGGACCAATACGCCTTCCAGATCGAGACAAACGATATCCATAGTAATGTTCCACGTTGTTGGTCAGCGGTTCCCGCCAGCCAATCGGGTTTACCGCGTAGTGTTCCACGTTGTTGGTCAGTGGTTCCCGCTAGCCGAATAGGTGAAGGGTCCGCAACATATCGGTTTTACCGCCCAGTCGCAAGTCTCATTCGGGCTTGTTATATGGATAGAGGGCTCATTGGAAACTTTGCCGTCCTGAAATGGGTCAGAATTATTGCCGGAAATGAGATAAATCTCTTGACTGTGATGATAACTATGATCAATATTCGATTTATTGACTGACTAGTCAATAACTGTCCGGATTGGGTATGTATGCCGGGTGTTGGCTTCACAAGAACGTGTTACAGCAGACGATGGAGTGGGGTAGCCATGACCGACCAAGATGATGAGCTGGATCTGGATCTGGATACACTGGATGATAACGATCTGGTGGCTCAAATGCAGGATGATCTTTATGATGGTCTGGCAGCTGAGGTCAGTGAGGGTGTCGATATCCTGTTGGCACGTGGTTGGGATGCCAGTGACATCCTCGGTAACGCCTTGGTCGAGGGGATGCGTATTGTGGGCGTTGATTTTCGTGACGGCATCCTCTTTGTACCGGAAGTGCTGATGTGTGCCAATGCCATGAAGGGTGGAATGTCAATTTTGCGCCCCTTGCTGGCCGCCGATGAAAATGCCCCAAAAATGGGTAAGGTCGTAATTGGTACCGTTAAGGGTGATATTCATGACATCGGGAAAAACCTGGTCGGCATGATGATGGAAGGGGCGGGTTTTGAAGTCTTTGATCTGGGGATCAATAATCCGGTCGAAAAATACCTTGAAGCGGTCGAACAGCATCAGCCGGATATCCTCGGCATGTCGGCCCTGCTGACCACAACCATGCCGTATATGGGTCTGGTAATTGAGGAGTTTGACAAACGGGGACTTAAGGATCAGCTTTCCATTATGATCGGTGGTGCACCCTTGACCCAGGAATTTGCCGATGCGGTAGGGGCTCACGCCTATGGGCGTGATGCCGCTACCAGTTCTGAGTTGGCAAGACAACTGGTGACCCGGCGCAGCCAGAGCCAGTATGCAAGCGTCTGAAGAAGGCTCTCAGCGGCTGCTGGTCATTGCCTGTGGTGCGCTGGCAGCCGAAGTCCTGGCCGTACTGCGACCAGTGGGGGATGCCGTCAAGGTGCAGTGCCTGCCAGCCAGCTGGCACAATGAACCAGCGAAAATACCTGGTGGTGTGCGCAAGGTAATCGAGCAGAACCGGCATGCTTTTGCACGAATCTATGTTGCCTATGGTGATTGCGGGACGGCGGGTGAGTTGGACCGGGTGCTGGCAGAATATGAGGTCGAGCGCTTGCCCGGACCGCACTGCTACAGTTTTTATGCCGGTACAGAACAATTCGAGGCCTTGGTCAACGAAGAGCCGGGCAGTTTTTTCGTCACCGATTACTTGCTTGGAAATTTTCAGCGTCTGGTGATCAAAGGTTTGGGTTTGGATCGATTTCCACAGCTGCTCACAAGCTATTTCGGCAACTACCGGCGCCTGGTCTATCTGGCCCAACGTAGCGATGCGTCTCTTGTAGATCAGGCACAGCAAGTGGCCGGACAACTCGGTCTGGAGCTGGTCTGTCGGCCCGTTGGATATGGACTGTTGGGCAATCAACTGGTGCAGTTGACCGCGCAGCATGCTTCAGCGACAAGTGCAGTCATTCCGGCCATAGGGCAGGTCGCCTGATCATGTACGTCATTCGTCAGTGGTCCACCCGGCATGCGGGTATGCTTGAAACGCTCTATCTAGGGCTGTCGCCCGCTTTGTTCAAGTTGCTTGCGTTGCTGAGCCAAGTAACCGGCGAGCGGCTGGATGGAGTGATTACCTGGCTTGAGAAAATACTTAAGGGCCTGCTCTTTGACTGTCGGATGTGCGGCGAATGTGTGTTGTCCAGCACTGGAATGACCTGTCCGATGAATTGCCCCAAGCAGATACGCAATGGCCCCTGTGGGGGAGTACGGGTAGATGGTTGCTGCGAAGTGAAACCGCAAATGCCTTGTGTCTGGGTGGCAGCCTGGGAAGGCAGCCAGCGGATGCGCCATGGTCAGCGCATAGAAGAGCTGCGATTTGCGGTCGATCGTGGCCGAACCGGCACTTCATCCTGGTTGGCATTAGCCCGGACTGATCCTTTGGAACGGAAACTGTAGAGATGTCAGTCGCCGACAGGACAGCGAGGGATCATGAGTCGGCTCGACCTGCCGACCCTGGTGACCCTTTGCCAAGGCTACCTGGGCATGTTTCCCGTGGTCGTTTCGAACGGGTGCTCAGAGCCGGGCATTTTGCCGTAACCGCGGAAATTGCGCCACCGGATTCGGCTGATCCGGTCGAGGTGGCGGAGCGGGTACAGCTATTTGACGGAGTTGTTGACGCGGTCAATGCTACTGATGGCTCCGGGGCTAATTGCCATATGTCGAGCGTTGCTGTCTGTGCGTTGCTGACGCGGATGGGCTATTCACCGATTTTTCAAATCTCCTGTCGTGACCGAAATCGTATCGCCATCCAGGGCGATATCCTCGGAGCAGCGGCAATGGGGATTTGCAGCATTCTCAGCCTGTCGGGCGATGATGTCAGTGTCGGTGATCACCCGCAAGCCATGCCGGTCTTCGATCTGGACAGTATTTCGTTATTGGAAACGGTGCGGGTGATGTGTAATGAGTCACGTTTTTTAAGTGGTCGTAAATTGACTCAGGCTCCGGCGCTGTTCCCCGGTTCGACCATTAATCCATTCGTGCCGCCATATCCGCAACGGGTGCGACAATTGCGCAAGAAAATTGAAGCAGGCGCCCTGTTCATCCAGACCCAATATTGCTTTGATCTCGAGCGGATGCGTGACTTCATGCGACAGGTTGTGGATCAAGGTCTGGCCGAGCGTTGCTATATTCTGCCTGGAGTCGGGCCTTTGCCTTCCGCCCGAACCGCGCGCTGGATGCGTAGCAATGTGCCCGGCGTACATATCCCGGATGCGGTCATCGCCCGTCTTGAAGGCAGCAGCAATCAACGTGAGGCAGGACGACAGTTTTGTGTTGAAATGATTCATGCCCTCAAGGAATTGCCTGGGGTTAGTGGTGTTCATGTTATGGCCTATCGACAGGAAAAACATGTCGCCGAGATGGTTCGAAAAAGTGGTGTGCTGGGACAGCGTGTGCCCTGGTATCCGCAGGCCGATGCGGTAGAAATTGCGGCAGATTTCCATACCCCCGATACGCCAGACACACAGCCCACAGCGGCGCAATCCATTTAGTCCCTTCTTTTTCATTAACTTCTTGCAGTCACGGGAAACAGCATATGACCAATACCCTACTCAGTTCAGCAAGCCGGGAAGTCATTATTGGCTTTGATCAGCCCTTTGTCATGATTGGTGAGCGCATCAATCCCACCGGGCGCAAGCTGTTGGCCGCAGAAATGAAGGCTGGCGATTTCAGCCGGGTACAAAGTGACGCCCTGGCACAGGTAGCGGCTGGGGCACAGATGCTGGATGTCAATGCCGGAATCCCCCTGGCCGACGAACCGGAGATCCTGGCACGTACCATCGAACTGGTGCAAGGATTGACCGATGTGCCTTTGTCCATCGACTCCTCGATTATCGAGGCCCTTGAGGCTGGCTTGGCCGTATACCAGGGTAAGGCACTGGTCAATTCGACAACCGGGGAAGAGGCGGTCATGGAGCGGGTGTTGCCGCTGGTGAAAAAATACCAGGCTGCCGTGGTCGCGATCAGCAATGATGAAACCGGTATATCCGAAGACCCGGATGTACGTTTTGAGATTGCCAAAAAGATTGTTGAGCGGGCGGCTGATTACGGCATTGCGCGTGAAGACGTGGTGGTAGACCCACTGGTGATGCCGATCGGCGCCGTCAGCGGTGCCGGCAAGCAGGTATTCGAGCTGGTCAAACGCTTACGCAATGAACTGAAGGTCAACACCACCTGTGGTGCGTCCAATATAAGCTTTGGTTTGCCCAACCGGGCGGGCATTAATTACGCCTTTTTGCCCATGGCGGCTCTGGCGGGGATGACTTCTGCCATCGTCAATCCCCTGCATGATGGCCTGGTACAGGCGGTGAAGGCGGCTGATGTGTTACTGGCTCACGATGAAAACTGCCAGGGTTGGATTCAGCGTTACCGCGTGCCGGTCGCGGCCGATCAGGAAGCCGGTCGCAGCCGAAGTCGTCGGCGCCGCCGCAGCTAACAGGCGTGATTTATCAGGGTGGATGTCTTTGTGGTGCGGTTCGCTATGCGGTCGATGGCCCGCTGCGGCCGGTACTGTATTGCCACTGTCGGCAGTGTCGGCGTATAACTGGTCATTATCTGGCTGCGACAGCCGTTGACCGCGCGGATTTTAGTCTGCATGGTGAAGTCCGATGGTATGCCGTCACTGAGAATGCCCGTTACGGATTCTGTCCAGCTTGTGGCAGCCTGTTGTTCTGGAGTCATCAGCAGCGGCCACAAATCAGTATATTGCCTGGCAGCCTTGATGATGATCCACCGCTGCAGGTGGCAGCACACATCTACGTGAGTGAAAAACCGAACTATTATCACCTCTGTGATAATTTACCCGCTTACCCTGCAGCGGTCGAATAATCGTGGGCCGAGCCCCACCCACTGTCAGTGTTATATTTACTCCATCCGGGAAGCGTGGTCGGTTTCCTGTGGGCACTTCGATTATGAATGCGGCCCGCCGGATAGGCGTCGACCTCAGTTCCATCTGTGGTGGTCGGGGTCTGTGCGGGCGTTGTGTCTGCGAACCGGTGCTCGGTCGCCAGCAACAACATGCTATTGACAGTCGGTTGCGGCATTTGACCGGAATATCTGAAGGTGAGTTGCGTTTTCGGGCTCGGTGCGGCTTAGCGGCAGGGCGGCGCCTGGCCTGCCGCACGCATCTGCTCGGTGATATGGTGATCGCGGTACCGGAAGAAAGTCAGGAATATCGTGCCGTAATTCGAAAATCCGAGGTCCAGGTCGACATTCCCCTGCAACCGGTCACCACCTTGCATTATTGTGAGCTACCGAAGCCGGGGTTGGAGTCCAATCGTGGAGAGGAAGCGACCTTGGTCGATGCACTGCATGTACAATGGGATTTTCCCGAGCTACACCTGCATCCACGGTTACTACCGTTATTGCAACGCAGTTTGCGCGACGCAGACTTTAACGTCACGGTAGCAATTCGCGATGGCCGTGAAATCGTCGCCCTTTGGCCTGGCTTTCGGGATCATGTGTATGGGGCGGCCATCGATATCGGTTCCACCACCCTGGCCGTATATCTCTATGACCTGGTAACCGGAGAAGCGGTATCCCAGACTTCCGCGATGAATCCACAGATCCGCTATGGTGAAGACCTGATGAGCCGGGTTTCCTATGCCATGATACACCCCGACGGGGCCAATAAAATGACTTTGGCGGTACGGGCGGCGGTCAATCAGTTGTTGTCCGAGGCTTGCGAGAAAGCGAATGTCGCACCTCAGGACTGCCTGGAGTTGGTGCTGGTCGGTAACCCGGTTATGCATCATTTAATGCTCGGTATTTCGCCCATTGAACTCGGTCAGGCGCCGTTTCCCGCGGCCACTTGTTCCTGGGTTGACCTGCCTGCCCGTGAACTGGCTATAGTGCTCAATCCTCTGACCCGGGCTTCGTTTTTGCCCTTGATTGCCGGTCACGTCGGTGCCGATACTGCAGCGATGTTGCTGTCACAGCTCGATCGCCTGGATGAGCGGGTGACCTTGCTGGTCGATGTTGGGACCAACGCCGAAATCGTATTGGCTCAGGGCCAGCGTTTGTGCTCCACTTCCTCACCGACCGGGCCGGCTTTTGAAGGTGCGGAAATTACCTGTGGTATGCGGGCGGCTGTTGGTGCCATTGAACGGGTCCGGATTGATCCAAATACCGGAGCGGTGAAATACCGAATCATTGGTTGTGAGCACTGGTCTGATACCGAGAAATTCCAGAAAATCAACCCTCCAGTGGTGGGCATTTGCGGCTCGGGGATTATCGAAGCCCTGGCTGAAATGGCCCGGGCTGGTGTGCTTGATCACAGTGGTGCACTGCGAACCAGCACGGTGTTGCCGGGCATGGTTCGGGTCGATGACTGCTGGCGCTATTACCTGGGTGACCCGGCGACTTCGCGGATCTTTATTCAGCAGACCGATATCCGTGCCATCCAATTGGCTAAGGCTGCCTTGCATGCCGGCGTGAAATTGTTGATGGATGCCCTGGGTTGCAAGCAACTGCAGCGGGTATTGCTGGCGGGTGCTTTCGGCAGCCATATCGATCCGAAATATGCCATTGCCATTGGCTTGTTTCCCGAGCCGGTAGCACCAACAGCAGCCTTTTCGGCCGTGGAATCAATCGGTAATGCAGCCGGTACCGGTGCCACCATGGCTTTGCTCAACGAGCAGTATCGTCACAAGATTCGCAGCAAGGTACTGGAAGTGAACAAGATCGAGAGTGCCCTGGCACCGGCATTTCAGGAATATTTTGTCGCTGCCATGGGATTTCCCGAGGCCCCGGAAGCCACGGGCAGGCCAGGTCGGGGTCGCCGCCGCAGGGCCGAAGCACGAACATAACAAACAGGAGAGACAGCATGGCAGGAGAACATCGGCGCAGAAGGCGGCGCGGACAGCCGGATCGTGGAGCAGGAGAACAGGCGGTACAGGTTCAGGCTCCTTATATCACACGTAATATTCCTGTTTTTGAGTTGCTCGACGATGTCGGTTTGACGCTTATCGAGACCAATGCCGAGCGTATTCTTGAGGAAGTCGGTATTGAGTTTCGTAACGATCCGGCGGCACTGCAATTATTGCGGCAGGCCGGTGCCCGGGTGAACGACGAGCGGGTGTGTTTTCCGCAAGGCATGTGCCGCGAGATTATCCAGCGTTCAGCTCCCGCCAGCTTTATCCAGCACGCCAGAAATCCGGCACGTAGTGTCGAAATTGGAGGGATGAGCACGGTCTTTGCACCCGCTTATGGTAGCCCTTTTATCAGAAATCTTGCGGAGGGCCGACGTTATGCGACCATCGAAGACTTCCGAAATTTTGTCAAACTGGCCTATAGCACACCGCATTTGCATCATTCCGGCGGGACCATTTGTGAACCGGTCGACCTGCCGGTTAACAAGCGTCATTTCGATATGGTCTATTCTCATTTACGCTATTCCGACAAGCCCTTCATGGGTTCGGTGACCACACCGGAGCGTGCCGAGGATACCATCGCCATGGCCAAGATCGTGTTCGGTGACGACTATGTTGAGAACAATGCCGTAATTTTGAGTCTGATCAATGCCAGCTCACCCATGGTCTTTGACGCCACCATGCTCGGAGCGGCCCGGGTTTATGCCCGGCACAATCAGGCCACCATTATCACTTCGTTCATTGTCGCCGGCGCCATGGCCCCGGTGACTGTGGCGGCGGTGGCAGCACAAAGCCTGGCCGAGGGGCTGGCGGGCATGACCTTTATCCAGCTAACTCGGCCCGGGGCACCGATGCTGTATGGAAATTTCGTGATGTCGATGTCGATGCAGACCGGTGCGCCGACCTTTGGTACTCCCGAAGCTGCCCAGGCCTTGAATATTGGTGCCTCACTGGCACGCAGGCTCGGCGTGCCATTTCGCAGTGGCGGTTCCCTTTGTGCCTCGAAGATTGCGGATACCCAGGCAGCCTACGAGTCCAGCAACACCCTGCAGGCCACCGTCAATGCAGGAGTCAATTTTGTATTGCATACCGCTGGTTGGCTGGAAGGCGGTCTGGTTATGGGCTATGAAAAATTTATTCTCGATTGTGATCAGGCAGGTATGGCCCGGATTATGCTTGAGGGCATCGACCTGAGCGAGAACGGTCAAGCCATGGATGCTATTCACGAAGTTGGCCCGGGTGCGCATTTTTTGGGTTGTGCCCATACCCGAAAAAATTTCAAACACGCGTTTTATCGTGCGCAAACAGCCGATAACAACAGTTGGGAACAATGGGTGGAGGATGGCAGTCTGGAGGCCCCGCAGCGAGCCGAAAAAATCTGGCACAAGATGCTCGAAGACTATCAGGAACCGCCTCTGGATGTCGCTGTGCTCGAGCAACTCGACCACTATGTTGCCACCCGCAAAGCCAGTTTCGAGGACGCTAATTACTGACTAAAGGCCTTTCGTATAGGTTCCTTGGAGGCTATTGTTAGCCCAGCGCATCCAGATCCCGGATTGCCGTTAGTACCTCTTCAACATGCTTGTTAACCCGAACCTTGCGCCAGCTGCGTCGTACTACACCTCGTTCATCGAGTAGAAAGGTACTGCGTTCGATACCGATAAAGCTACGGCCATAGAGTTTCTTCGGTCTCATAACATCAAAGAGTCGGCACAGGCTTTCGTCACTGTCGCAAGCCAGGGCAAACGGCAATTCGAGCTTGCTGCGAAATTTCTCGTGACTGACCAGACTATCGCGGGAGATACCGATCACTATGGTATTGAGTTCAGCCAGCTGTGCTGAAGCATCGCGAAAACCCTGGGCCTCAGTACTGCAACCGGGGGTGTTGTCTTTGGGATAAAAGTACAGTATCAATCGGTGACCGAGAAAGTCGGAGCGCCGAGCGGTTTCTCCTTCAGTCAGCTGTAGTGTGAAATCTGGTAGTTCAGACAGGGAAGTGGGTTTGCTCATTGAGTGCTCCATGATCAACAAAGAGGCAGCGGCTCCCGCCGGGAGTAGATTCGTTCATTTTTCCAAGTGACACAAGCCCGCCAGGGATTTTGGAATGAGGAAACAGTACAAATCCTGCTGCGAGAGGGCCGCTGAAAAGAAGCGTAAAGTATACCTTAACAAGGGCGAATTCTGTGCTGGCGAGGCAGAGCACAGTGGATTGCACTGCGAACAGGCTCATGGTACTTCTGGTGCATCATGACCACAGTTCCAGCAAAACTCGAAACTGCCTGCATTGGCCTCTTTACAATGTGAACAGAGCCAGTTTGCTTTGGATCCGGGAGATTCGAAGCGCTCATGCAGGATACCCAACGCCGCTTTTTCGTCTTCATCACACACCAGCCACACCTCAGGCCAGCTATCGAGGGGCGAAAGGTCTCCACTGCCACCTGCTGCATACTGGTTGCGGATACAACAGTCGTATCCTGCATGTTGCAGTGCATCTCTAACCATCCAGACCATGAAGCGGTCCTCGCTGGTAAATATTTTCTTCATATCTTGTCTGTGTGTCTAGGAGGCTGTCCGAGAATAGCGAGCCTACTGCGGATAAGCGGACTTTGGCCCGATTTCTCCCTGATTCTCGTTAAATACAACAAGTATTTGCCTCAAATTCGCTTCCCCTCGTTACGACTTCTATTCTCGGGCAGCCTCCTAGTTAATGCATATTTGCATTTCAAATGCAAATATGCATAGAATAAAATATGAAAGGATATATTCCCCGTGATATTGAAGCGGTTGTCCGGCAGGCGGTATCGGAGTTTCCCGTCCTGGTACTGACAGGGCCTCGCCAGTCCGGCAAGACGACGCTACTTCAGCGGATGTTCGGTCATGATCATGCCTACGTTTCACTGGAGCCGCCCGATGTGCGCCAGGCCGCGGCGACAGACCCGAGGGGCTTTTTGGCCATGTATCCGGCGCCGGTGATTTTTGATGAGGTGCAATATGCGCCGGATCTGCTTCCCTATATCAAGGAGCAGGTGGATGCAGACAGAGACAGAGCCGGACGCTATCTGCTTACCGGTTCACAGAATCTTCTGCTGACGCAGCAAATTTCAGAATCACTGGCGGGGCGTGTTGCCATGCTGACGTTGTTGCCCCTTTCGTTCAGTGAGTTGAAACAGACCGGGCCTGTCTGTTTTCCGTGGGAGGGTGCATCGGCCAGACAGGCATTTGCATCCTGTGCTGGCGTCGAACTCTGGCGTGATGTGTTGCGTGGCGGCTATCCTGAACTGGCGGTGTGGCCTGACAGAGATGCTTTCCTGTGGTTTTCTGCGTATGTACAGACCTATCTGGAACGTGATGTCCGCAATCTGCGTCAGATCGGTGATTTGACGCAGTTTCAAAGTTTTCTTCGGGCATTGGCCGTACGCAATGCACAGTTGCTCAACATTTCAGATCTTGCGCGTGATCTGGGAGTCGCCGTCAACACGATCAAGGCGTGGCTTTCCGTGCTGGAGGCAACCTACCAGATAGTTGTTTTGCGCCCCTATCATGCCAA
>ENA-ORDP01000298-ORDP01000298.1-marine-sediment-metagenome-genome-assembly--contig:-NODE-298-length-33500-cov-4.044521_pt1 | contig 33500 bp, 33 predicted proteins | sample MGYA00248627_ERZ508539 | MGnify/ENA primary metagenome ERZ508539 (study PRJEB26208, sample SAMN05571518) | marine sediment metagenome | biome: deep sea; feature: Hydrothermal vent; material... | reverse complement strand
GACAGTGTGCAATATCTCTATCACGACCCCTGTCATAGTCCGATGAAAACCGCAGAACCCACCAGCGTGGCAGCCAAATTACTGGGTCAGAAAGTGACCCTGTCAGACCGATGTTGTGGTGAGGCCGGTACCTTTGCAGTCAGCCGGCCCGATATTGCTACCCAGGTACGTTTTCGTAAGCAGGAAGTACTGGTAAGCGGTATCAAACAGCTGACCGGAAAAGATCGTGTAGAGAACAATAACGTAAAAATTCTGACCTCATGCCCGGCCTGCCAGCAAGGTCTGGCCCGCTACACCGAGGAAACCGGCTTGCAAACGGATTACATCGTAGTCGAAATGGCTAGCCGGTTATGGGGCAAGGACTGGAACAAAAAGTTTATCGACAAAGTCGGCAAGGGTGGTATTGAGAAGGTGTTGCTTTGATATCGTTTCTACCCCTGGTTCCCACGCGGAGCGTGGGAACCAGGTAGACGGGAGGAGACCATATATGTGGTGAGGTACAAACCGCATCATTTTTTCCGTGTTACATGCGATGCGGTTCATACTTCACCGCATCCTACGCTGCTAACCCACCTTTGATAGCATTCTTAAAAAAACCTCACCGCTCCAGCTTCTTGACCCCGCCCGGCGTACCCAGCAACAAAACATCCGCCGGACGTAGCGCAAACAGGCCATTGGTTACCACACCCGTGATGCTGTTGAGCTTTTCTTCCAGTTCGGGCGGGTTGATAATCGACAGCATACGTATATCCAGTATGATGTTGCCGTTATCCGTCACAAAACCCTCCCGGTATACCGGTTGGCCTCCCAGTTTAACCAGTTCACGTGCTACATAACTGCGTGCCATCGGGATGACCTCGACCGGCAGTGGAAATTCGCCCATCACATCAACCAGCTTGCTTTCATCGGCGATACAGACAAACTGTTTGCTGGCCGCGGCAACGATTTTTTCACGCGTTAGTGCGCCACCGCCACCCTTGATCAGATGCAGGTGCTGGTCGCTTTCATCGGCGCCGTCAATATAGACCGAGATTTCATCTACGCTGTTAAGGTCTTCAACCAGGATACCGTGGCCACGCAGGCGCTCGGCCGAGGCCTCTGAGCTGGCGACTGTACCCAGTATCGTGTGTTTGATTTTTGCCAGTTCGTCTATAAAAAAGTTGGCAGTTGAGCCGGTGCCCACACCAATAAAGGTATCGGGTACCACGTATTCGATAGCGGCCTGTGCCACCATTTGTTTCATTTCGTCTTGTGTCATGAATGTCTCCTGAGACATTTAAAGCTGTATGCGCTTATTATGCCATGGAAATTACTCTTTTTCGTGGAAAACTGATAACGTAACGGCATACAACGATACGAATCGAAATTGATGAAAAGAACATGCCAGAACGTTACATAGAAAAAATTCTGAAGGCCAGGGTGTACGATGTGGCGCGCGAAACGCCACTGGATGAGGCCAAAGGCCTGGGTGCACGGCTACAAAACCGGGTTTTGCTAAAACGCGAAGACCTGCAGCCGGTATTTTCGTTCAAATTACGTGGTGCCTATAATAAAATGGCACAGCTGAGCAGCGCAGAATGCAAGCGTGGTGTGATTGCGGCCTCTGCCGGTAATCATGCCCAGGGTGTCGCCTTGTCGGCGGCCAGGCTGAGTATCAATGCACTGATCGTGATGCCGACCACGACACCGGCGATCAAAGTCAGTTCAGTGCGCAATCTGGGGGCGGACGTGGTATTGCATGGCGATACCTATGATGAAGCCTATCAACATGCCTGCGAGTTATCGGAACGCGATAAACGCGTATTTGTTCACCCGTATGATGACCCGGATGTAATCGCAGGTCAGGGCACCATCGGTATGGAGATCGTGCATCAGTGCAGCGATGATATTCATGCCGTTTTTGTGCCGGTAGGTGGCGGCGGTCTGATCTCGGGTATCGCATCCTACATGAAACATCTGATGCCTGACGTTCGTATTATCGGGGTTGAACCACAGGATGCACCTTGCATGCACCATGCATTGCAGCAAGGTGAGCGCGTGGTGCTTGAGCAGGTCGGTATATTTGCTGACGGGGTGGCGGTACGCCAGGTAGGCAAAGAGCCCTTCCGCATCGCACAACAGGTGGTGGACGAGGTAATACTGGTCAGTACAGACGAAATCTGTGCCGCAATCAAGGATATTTTTGATGATAGTCGTTCTATCGTAGAGCCAGCCGGTGCGCTGGCCGTAGCCGGTATGAAGAAATATGTTGAGCGTACCCAGATAAAGGAAGAACTGTTGATATGCATCAACAGTGGTGCAAACGTAAACTTTGATCGTCTTCGTCATGTAGCTGAACGTGCTGAACTGGGTGAACGACGCGAGGCATTACTGGCGGTGACTATTCCTGAACAGCCGGGTAGTTTCCTGAATTTTTGTCGCTTGATCGGCCATCGTAGTGTTACCGAGTTTAATTATCGTTATGCAGATAACCGTGAGGCGCATGTTTTCGCTGGTATTGAACTGGGTGGAGGTATTAAGGAAAAAGAACAGCTGATCGAGACCTTACGAGCTAATGATTACCCGGTTATTGATCTCACTGACAACGAAATGGCCAAATTGCATATACGCCACATGGTTGGTGGCCACGCAAGCAGTGTCACGCAGGAGATTATTTATCGTTTTGAGTTTCCTGAACGGCCGGGTGCATTGTTGAGTTTTCTGACACGTATTGGCCACGAATGGAATATCAGCATGTTTCACTACCGTAACCACGGTGCAGCCTATGGCCGGGTGCTGGTAGGCATGCAGGTTCAGGAACAGGATCGCGCCCGTTTTGTCAGTTTTCTGGATGAACTGGGTTATACCTACTGGGAAGAGGCCGAAAATCCAGCCTATAGTCTGTTTTTGGGCTGAAGGTACTTCTTAAACCAGGCATTTTGTTAATAGCCTGACGCATCGAATCATGATGTTGTTCCATGAAAAAGGCCCGCTTACGCGGGCCTTTAAGTTGTTGAAGTAAAAAGCTTACTTGCGTTTCTTGCGAGCAGTCTTTTTCTTCTTCTTGGCACCAGCCTTCTTCTTTTTGGCTACTGCTTTCTTCTTTTTCTTCTTGGCACCGGCCTTTTTCTTCTTGGCTACTGCCTTTTTCTTCTTGGCTACTGCCTTTTTCTTCTTTTTAGCACCAGCCTTTTTCTTTTTGGCTACAGTTTTTTTCTTAGCTGCAGTTTTTTTCTTAGCAGCCGTTTTCTTCTTAGCGCCTACCTTTTTCTTCTTGGCAGTTACTTTACGTTTGACTGCAACCTTCTTCTTGGCTGCAGTTTTTTTCTTTGAAGCCTTCTTTTTAATCGCCATGTTTACCTCCTGAAAGGAAAAGTATTATTCGCTCGCGGTTGAGTATATAACACAAGAATTAAATTTCCAGTAAAACAGAAAAATAATTTTATTAAAAAATGTTTTTAGTCATGGTCTTGCGTGAAGTATTAACGGCCACTGTGATCAGAACTGAAATACATTTTTGTTCAATCTGCTTTAAAAAAAATAGTGTCGGAGTGGCAAGCAAGATTATTTTGTACGAATCATGCGTGCATGATTGCGATGAAAGTCTGATGTCGGCCAGGTTTATCGTCATGGTATTTCAGACTTCATATCGTACCGGCAGTATTATTCAGCAATAGTTTTTCCTGATTACATAATAAAAAACAATAAGATATAAGTTTTTATAGTTTATCGGAGTACTATGTTTAAGAATAATTGTTGCTGAAAGGTTAACGCCTGGTGTGTTGATGTATAGTTGTAGTTAGAACGCTTGCCCAGCATTGCGTTTACTCAGCACTATTTATAGATTTGATTATTCATTATTATCAGTATGCCGTTCAAGACAGAGTTGTCTGGTGTCTGTATTTATTAAATACAATCACTATGTCATGCGTAATTTTTCTTTGATGAAGACTGCGATGTCGAGTTCATTACAAAAACATCACTGAATAACCGCTTTGTTTTTCTCATCATCGTATGCACGACAGGTTTTTGCTCTTTCATGGCATGCGCTACAGCCGTGCATTTTGTTAAGGTCTTAATCGTGAAATTTAACGTGTTATATGTTGTGAGCCGTATTTTTTCATGCTAGCAGGATTATTGGCTGCATTTTTAGATTGCAACTTGCAATCAACAACATTTTTTTGATTAATAGAGGTAAGTTTGGCGTAAAACAGGTGTTACTTACTTTTTTATATTCTTTTTGCTGTATAGCGCCTGTTCAGTAACAATCATGTCCATCGGTACATCCCGGTTGTTGTTATTCTTTATATCTATTTTCTGACACTCGTAAGCTATCGCTATTAGCCTGGGGTGCTTCCAGTGTACGCGGTTGCGGTGAAAGGCAAAGGTGCTGTCGTAAAAGCCGCCTCCCATACCAATACGATTGAGTTGTTCATCGAAACCGACCAATGGTGTTATCACAATATCCATTTCACGAGCGGTAAGGAGTTGCGCGCGGTTGGCTTGTGGTTCCAGTATTCCGAAACGATTTTTAAGCATCGGCATGTCTTGCGTGTAGCGCGCAAACAACAATTTAGGTCGTCTGGTAGCAACCAGCACGGGCAGGTAAATTTCTTTACCCAGTCGGTTGGCATGATCCATAATCATTTGCGGGTCACATTCACCATCAACGGCCAGGTATGCTGCAATACGTCTGGCTTTTATAAACGCGGGCAGCTTAATCAGGCGGCTGGTAACACGGGTATGAAACAACTGGCGACATTCGGGGGAAATGGCACGCCGTTTATTGCGAATTGTCTGTCGGTTGATTTGTTGCATAGGGGGTAGACGGAGTACCAGAGCCTGATTAAAGACGGTATTAGGGTGGGCAACATCCACAATGCCGTTGCGACCATCGACCTTGAACCGAAGGTTCAGGTGGGATTGTCGGCCAGGCATCAGGCTTTCCGCTACCAGGGCGGACATGCACAACAGCTATAGCAAGACAAACCCGGGGTAAAATATTAGGCTCAAGAGTATTACCCGGTCACTGACAAACACCGCAGATGGTGCCCATAGTGCCAAGCTGCTTTTATGCAGTGTGGCCTGAAGAATTATAGCGCATTTTATGAAGTTTGGGAGGTGTTGATAAAGCCCTGTTCGGACTAGAATTCCAGTTGCTTGCCCCGATTCAGTGCCTGTTCGATTTTGTCCTGTATCGAACGGATGCGATCACCCATGGAATGATTAAGGGTGTCATTATCTGTTTTGCTCTCTAGGAGGTCGTGGGCCATGTTCAGTGCAGCCATCACAGCAATACGATCAGCCCCAACGACATTACCACGATCGCGTATTTCCCGCATTTTACTGTCGAGGTAGCGGGCAGATTTCTGCAGGGCTGCTTCTTCCTCTTCGGTGCAGGCAATCAGGTATTCCTTGTCCAGAATGGTAATATTGGTAGGGCGGGTATCTTCAGACATCAGCTTTTTTCCATTGAACGCAAACGGCCAATCATGGCTTCTACACGAGTGCGCACCTGTTCATTCTTTTCGAGCAGGCTGGCTTTGTCTGCTGTTGTCCTGGCGTGCTGGACACGCAGGGTCTGATTTTCATCCCTGAGCTGGTCACAGATGCTCACCAGTTCATCAACGCGAAATTCCAGCTTTTTGAGCCCTGCTTCAGCAACCTGTGTTTTTGTATCATTGGCCATAGGTACATAATATAGAGTGCATTGGCATATGGGTCAATGATCAGATGGTGCCCGAATACGGGTAGTTTCCAGTATGTTAGACTGGCTTTGAGGAGTAAACCATATGTCCTACAGTGTTTCACACGATTTTTTACAGGAAAAGTTACTGAATTCCGGGGCGACTGCCGGGGCTTCCGAGGCGCACGGTACCCTGTGTGGCACGATATCATCGGCTGGGAAAGCACCCTTTCAGGACTGGGTTAGACAGGTTTTGGGCCAGGCCCCGGTTTCAGGTGACGTACTGATGGCCGAAGTTGCCGGATTACTGGAAGAGGTTTTTGTAGAGTCGGAAACGGGTATGGCCTCAGACCTGTATGAGTTTGAATTACTGTTACCGAATGATGATCAGCCTTTGACAGACCGGGTGCGAGCACTGGGAGAGTGGTGTAATGGTTATTTGCTGGGCTTCAGTACCGGCCGCGAAATAGCCGATGTATCAGTACCTGTTGAAGTTGACGATGTGATCAAGGACTTTGTTGAGTTCAGCAATGTCGATGATAATGTTGACGAGGCATCGGAACTGGATGAGCAGGCGCTGATGGAAGTGGTGGAGTATATTCGCATGAATGTATTGAACGTACTGGAGACCATGCATCCAGATGGGCTGCAATTATAATGATGGCAGGGTAACAGGACAGATGACTCAGAAAGAATTCGCACGCAGACGACGGCAATTAATGCGCATGATGGGCGAGGATGCTATTGCCATCCTGCCCGCTGCGCCGGTCATGATACGCAATCGTGATGTTGAGCATGTATACCGACAGGACAGCGATTTTCAGTATCTGACGGGTTACCCGGAACCTGAGGCGGTGCTGGTGCTGGTACCCGGTCGCAAACATGCCGAGTATATCCTTTTCTGTCGTGAACGTGATCCGGTCATGGAGACCTGGAATGGGAGGCGTACAGGCCAGGAGGGGGCCATTGCCGACTACGGTGCTGATGATTCATTTCCGATAGATGATATCGACGATATTTTGCCTGGGTTGCTGGAAGGTCGCGACAGCGTGTATTACACCATGGGCACTAATGCCGCATTTGACCAGCGTGTGATTGGCTGGGTGAATCAGTTGCGACACAAGTCACGTAGTGGTATGCGAACACCCGGTGAATTTATTGCACTGGAACATATGCTGCATGATATGCGCCTGTTTAAATCACGCGCAGAAATTGCGACGATGAAACGGGCCATGAAGGTATCGGTAAATGCCCATAAACACGCCATGCGGGCCTGTAAGCCGGGTATGAAGGAATATGAGATCGAAGCGGGGTTCCTGCACGATTTTCGTGCGGCCGGTATGCACACGGCCTATTCAAGCATTGTTGCGGGTGGGGAAAACGCCTGTATTCTGCATTACACTGAAAATGATGCAGAGCTAAACGATGGCGAACTGTTATTGATTGATGCCGGGGCAGAGTGCGACTGTTATGCAGCCGATATCTCGCGTACCTTCCCGGTTAACGGAACCTACAGCAAGGCACAGCGCGCACTCTATGACGTGGTACTGGCTGCCCAGCATGCTGCGATTGAGCAGGTGCGTCCGGGTAAGCACTGGAATGACCCACATGTCGCAGCAGTCAAGGCCTTAAGTAAAGGCTTGATCAAACTTGGTTTAATCAAGGGCACACTGAGGCAGTGTATCAAGGACGAAAGCTACCGGAAATTTTATATGCACCGCACCGGTCACTGGCTGGGTATGGATGTGCACGATGTGGGCGACTACAAACTTGACGAACAATGGCGCTTGCTTGAGCCGGGTATGGTACTGACAGTCGAACCCGGTCTGTATATCCCGGCCCATAGCAAAGGCGTAGCACGCAAGTGGTGGAACATCGGCATACGTATAGAAGATGATGTGCTGGTCACCAAAGACGGTTGCCAGGTATTGACCGCCGGTGTCCCGACTGATCCGGATGAAATAGAGGCCTGGATGGCGGGATGAACAAATTTGATTACGATCTGGTAATTAGTGGCGGCGGCCTGGCGGGTTGCAGCCTCGCTTGTGCACTGGCCAACACCGGTGTACGCATTGCATTACTGGAACAAATGCCGTTCAGGCAGGCACAGCAGGCTGGTTATGATGAACGCAGTATTGCGCTGGCCTATGGGTCACGTCGAATTTTTGAATCGATGGGTTTGTGGCGGGACATGAGTCCCAGTGCGGCAGCAATAAAAAACATTCATATCTCGGACCGTGGGCATTTTGGCGCAGCGCGACTGGCAGCCACTGACGGGGGTCATGAGGCGCTCGGTTACGTGGTTGAGATAAGCAAGCTGAGCCAGGTTCTGGCTACGCGGGTGCAACAACAGGATAACCTGGATCTGTTTATGCCGGCCGCGCTGGATGAGTTTAGCAGTGAAGACGATTGTGTTCGTATCGTACTGGATCACGATGGTGAGCGACGAGAGATAAGTGCTGCATTGTTGGTTGCAGCTGATGGTATGCAGTCAACTATACGTGAAAAATTAAACATAGTGGTGCGTGAATGGAACTATGGCCAGACTGCATTGATTGCCAATGTCACGACATCTAACCCCCATCAGAATGTAGCCTACGAGCGTTTCACCAATAGTGGGCCGCTGGCCCTGTTGCCCATGACCGATAGCGCCGATACCGCTGCAGGCTGTCGCAGGGCTCTGGTGTGGACGATACAGGATGAACAACTGGATGAAGCCATGGCATGGTCTGAACAGGAATTTCTGAGCCACCTGCAACAACGTTTTGGTTTCCGGGCAGGCTGTTTCGAGCATGTCGGTCAGCGCCAGTCATTTCCGCTACGATTGATGATGGCTGAGCGATCTATTGACCAGCGTGTCGCGTTAATCGGCAATGCAGCACATACCTTGCATCCGGTCGCGGGTCAGGGGTTTAACCTGGGTATACGTGATGTTGCGGTGCTGGCTGAGCTGATAGCCGATTCCGGAAGCGATCCCGGATCAGATGACGTGCTGGAAAGCTATGCCCGGCAGCGCCAGCATGATCATCGAAATATGGTTTCATTTACTGATACCGTGGCACGCGTTTTCAGTAACCCATTACCGCCGGTGATGCTGGCGCGTGGACTGGGTTTACTGGCGCTGGATAACGTACCGGGTATGAAATCTTTTCTGACCCGGCGCACCATGGGTCTGGCTGGTCGTTTGCCCCGTTTGGCACGAGGGCTGCCATTGTGAATAAACCAGCACGGTGTGACATATTAATAGTAGGGGGTGGCATGGTTGGCAATACGCTGGCGGCTGCCTTGGTCGATAGCGGTAGCCGGATTGTGCTGCTTGAAGGGGCGGCGTCCGTTCCGTGGAATGACCACGACTATGACCTGCGGGTATCAGCGATCACCCGTGCATCGGAACGCATACTGCAATCGGTGGGTGCATGGCAGGGAATAAGTGGGCGTAGATTGAGCCCGTTCAGCGATATGCAGGTCTGGGATGCCGGTGGTGATGGCCACATCCATTTTGACAGCGCCGATATGGGTGAACCCTATCTGGGGCATATTATCGAAAACAGCGTGATAGTCGATGCCTTGCGTGAAGTGGTGCGCGAGGCCGATAATATTGAATGCAGGGTAGGTTCGCGTTTCGAAAGTTATCAGCAGGCAGGCGATTATCTGACGGTGATGCTGGATGATGGTGGTGTTATAGAGTGCAGCCTGCTGATTGGTGCGGATGGCAGAGAGTCAGCGGTGCGCGACGCAGCGGCTATTGCGGTGCAGGGCCATGCATACGGGCAGCATGCCCTGGTGGCTACAGTCAGCACGATGCTGGATCACCAGCAAACGGCCTGGCAACGTTTTCTGCCATCGGGCCCGCTGGCTTTTTTGCCACTGGCTGATGGTCGGTGTTCGATTGTATGGAGCACGACGCCTGACCAGGCCGCGGAGCTGGTCGAACTTGACGACGACAATTTCTGTGAACAATTAGGTGCAGCCTTCGCGCACAAGCTGGGTGATATAACCGCCACCTCAAAACGAGCGTGTTACCCGTTAGTTCAGCAACATGCACAATCTTATATCGCTGATCATGTGGCACTGGTCGGCGATGCCGCCCATGCAATACATCCACTGGCAGGCCAGGGCGTTAACCTGGGCTTTCTGGATGCTGCCGCACTGGCAGAAATACTGTTACAAACTGCGCAGAGCAAGCGGCCGTTATCGGATCCACGGGCACTGGCCCGTTATCAGCGCTGGCGCAAGGGTGATAACCTGAGCATGATGTGGAGCATGACTGCGTTTAAGCAGTTGTTTGGAACACAAATCGCACCGCTGCGTCTGTTACGCAATATGGGCTTGTCGGCGGTTAATGGCGCGGGCCCATTCAAGCAGGGTATTATTCGTCACGCGATGGGGCTGTCTGGTGATTTACCGCGTATGGCCAGGTCTGGTAATGGCTAGTTTAGTGACCGGTAAAGGATACTAAACTAGCCAGGCTTTTCGTCACACACAGCCTTTGTTCTAATGTGGTACAGCTTCTCAACCGGTACAATGGACACGATGCCATCTCCCTCCAGGCCCGTATGCGCTGCATCCATAATGGCTTGAGCGATTTCCTCAGCGCGCGCTGTATCAATAATGACCTCGATACGGGCATGCGTGACCATCCAGTCCTTGGCATAAAAGTCTGCGTATTCGCCATAACCTTTTACCTGACTAACACTGACACCGGGCACGCCGAGTTCCTTCAGTACCTTTTCTGCCTTGTTGAGTAGATCCGGTCGAATGATTGCGGTTATTTTTTTAAAGCTCATGGTTTTTCTCCTTATCGTTATTCTTCCAGCTTTTGTTTACGCTGCTCAAATTCCTGGTCATCAATTTCACCTTTTGCGTAGCGTTCTTCCAGCAGCTGTAAAGGTGTACGCTGGCTTGTATCTGATATCTTACCACTGCCACCAAGCCCCCGAACCAGCGCAAAAATGACCACGATCAATACTATCCAGAATATCCACATAAATCCGCCCCCAAAACCCATAAATCCGCCGTCATTCATCATTGCTCTTTTCCTTTTCTATTCTTTCTATGGTACTAAGTCAGCCGTAGGATGCGGTGAGGCACGAACCGCATCATTATTCTAAATTTTCAGCTTACGCAGGCGTAATGAATTCATAATAACCGATACCGAACTGAAACTCATCGCGGCGGCAGCAATGATCGGGGACAGCAGTATTCCAAAATATGGATATAGAATGCCTGCTGCTATCGGTACCCCAGCTGTGTTGTAAATGAAGGCGAAGAACAGGTTCTCGCGGATATTACGCATGGTGGCGGCGCTGAGAACACGGGCGCGTACGATGCCACGCAGATCACCCTTAACCAGCGTTACCCCTGCACTCTCCATGGCCACGTCGGTACCGGTACCCATCGCGATTCCCACCTGTGCCTGCGCCAGTGCCGGTGCGTCGTTGATGCCATCGCCAGCCATGGCCACGATTTTGCCTTCCTCCTGAAGCTGCTTGACTACGGCTGCCTTCTGGTCAGGCAATACCTCGGCCTGTATCTGATCGATGTTTAGCTTGGCGGCGACCGCTTCAGCGGTCTTGCGACTGTCGCCAGTAAGCATAACAATCTTGATGCCGGCAGCATGTAGATCACGAATGGCCTCGGGGGTAGATTCCTTGACCGGATCGGCCACGCCGATCAGGCCGGCAGGTTTATCGTCTATCGCTAGCAGCATAACGGTTTGCCCATCGGCACGCAGGGTATCGGCCTGTTGCGGCAGATCACCTACATCAATACCCAGATCGGTGAGTAGTTTGATATTACCAAGTGCTACCTTATGGCCATCCACTACGCCTGTTACACCCTTGCCGGTAACAGACTGGAAATCTTCGGTCTTGCTCAGTACGGCATCGCGATCCTCGGCACCCCGAACGATAGCTTCAGCTAACGGATGTTCACTGGCGCGTTCCAGGCTGGCGGCCAGTTGCAATGCATCGTGTTCAAGAAAGCCATTGATAGCCACCACAGAGACCAGTTTAGGTTTGCCCTCGGTCAGGGTGCCGGTCTTGTCCACCACCAGGGTATCGACCTTTCTGAGTACTTCCAGTGCCTCGGCATTTTTGAATAACACCCCCATCATCGCACCTTTACCGGTACCGACCATGATTGACATGGGTGTTGCCAGACCCAACGCACAGGGACAGGCGATGATCAGGACGGCAACGGAATTGATCACGGCGTAAGCGATAGCAGGTTCGGGTCCCCATACGCTCCAGACAATAAATGTAATGATCGAAATAGCCACGACCACGGGTACGAAGTAGCCGGCAACAAGATCGACCAACCTCTGGATAGGCGCCCTGGAGCGCTGCGCATCTGCAACCATCTGTACAATCTGCGACAACAAGGTGTCTGCACCCACTTTTTCAGCTTTCATCAACAGGCTGCCGGTACCATTAATGGTTGCACCGATCAGTTTTTCACCGGCGCTTTTTTCGACCGGTAGTGGTTCGCCGGTGACCATGGCTTCGTCTACATTGCTTTCACCATCAACAACCGTCCCGTCGACCGGTATTTTTTCACCGGGACGAACCCGTAAGGTATCGCCAACTTTTACGTGCTCCATCGGAATGTCTTCTTCAGTGCCGTCGTCGCGTACAATACGTGCTGTTTTAGGTGCCAGACCGAGTAATAACTTGATGGCGGCATTGGTTTGACTTCGTGCGCGGAGTTCCAGTACCTGACCGAGCAATATCAGTGCGGTAATCACCGCTGCCGCCTCAAAATAGACCGGCACGGCGCCAACCTCGTTGAATACCTCGGGTGGGAAAATACCGGGGAAGACGGTGGCAATAAAACTATAGATCCAGGCAACTGACACACCGAGTCCGATCAGGGTAAACATATTAAGATTGCGTGTGATGACCGATTGTATGGCACGCACATAGAATATCCAGCCTCCCCAGAATATCACCGGTGCCGATACGATCATCTCAAGGTATTGGCGTAGATTGGGGTCTATCAATTCCGCCATAGCCTTGGGCCAGAACTCGGCTGCCATGGCACTGATTAACACGGGTAAGGCGAGTGCGGCACTGACCCAGAAGCGCTGGCTCATGTAATCCAGTTCGCTGGTGTCCTCTTCGGCCTCTACGGTACGCGATTCGAGTGCCATGCCACATTTGGGGCAGGCCCCCGGATGGTCCTGAATAACCTCCGGGTGCATCGGGCAGGTGTATTCGGTTTTGGTTGCAATCTGCGGTATGCCCTTGGCTTCCAGCGCCATACCACATTTTGGGCAGGTGCCCGGCCCTTGTTGCTCGACCTCGGGATGCATCGGACAAGTGAAGGTGGTGGAAGAATCTGTAGCCTGTTCGTCAGCAGGCGTCGGGTGCAGATGCTTTTCCGGGTCGGCGACGAACTTGTCATGGCAGGATGAACTACAGAAGTAATAGTCCTTGTCATCATGCTGGTGATGGTGTTCGCTGTCGGTGGTGACCGTCATGCCGCATACCGGATCGGTCAGAGAATCCTGAGCGATATACTGCCCCGGGTCTGTAACGAACTTGTCATGGCAGGATGAACTACAAAAATAATAGTCCTTTTCATCATGCTGGTGATGATGTTCGCTATCAGTAGTGACGGTCATACCGCAGACCGGGTCGGTCAGGTTTTCCTGCACGGTATATTGTTCAGGCGCTGCCTTGAATTTATGCTGACAGTGTTCAGAACAGAAGTACCAGGTTTTGCCTTCATGTTCTGCACTGGCGGCTGCGGTCTCCGCTTCGACCGTCATGCCGCATACTGGATCTTTACTCATGTCAGGTGTCCTTTATTATTTATTGTTAATTTCAGTGGTTACCGCAGCAACTTTTACCCGTATCGGTCTGGTCTGCTGTAGAGGTTGAAAAAATATTGAACAGTGGAACCCATACCAGTGCTACGAACCAGCCGTATGCATACGATTCAGCCAGCCCCAGTGCAAAGCTTTGCCAGCTCAGCCATTGAAAACCTGGCAAAAACTGTTGCCAGGACTCATGCATGGCATACGTCGGTAGTATCAGATCCCACAATACACATAGCGTAAAACTGATGGCCAGAAACAGACTGCTGGCATGACCAACGGCCTTTACAGAAATTCTGGTTTTCATGATGGTCCTCCTTTATCTCAGTCAATATCGTTACCAGACAAATAGAGATAAGGTTAGGGGCCAGCCTCAAACAGGCCATACCTCATGGGTGCGCTACAACCGAATCGTATCACCAGAAAAAATAGTCCGACTATTAGCAGAGTATTAAGCAGGCTGCTCATGTTCGATACGGCTCCGTACTACCAGGTTTACTACTTGCCTGATCTTACTATTAAGCCTAGAACATGTGTGTTGCTCACAGGTCAAGGTTTAGTGGCATAAAAAGTCTGCTTTGTGGTTTTGCTGAATTAACTGTTCAGCGTTTGAAGTATTCACGTAGTTCATGTCTGGGTATCTGTTCCCTGAATACTATTTCACCATCTACCACCAGGTTAGGTGAATGACGAATACCCAGTTTCTGGCATAATTCTGGTTCGTCTTCTACGTGTACCAGGCGATGTTCAATGCCCAGGTCATCCAGTTCCTTGGTCAGGTTTTTACAATGACTGCAGCCTTTGGTTGCAATAATCATGACGTCCATTTTGTTCTCCAGTATGGTTCAGTTCGCAGGTCGCTAGTTTACCTGATGTAAGCGGTGTTTGGGTGCCTGAGGCGATTCTTCTGTATTGGCAAATGATTCGATCAGGTGACAGACTGAATGACCATCCGGATTACCATTAGGCATAGTTACCCATTGCTTCAGTGCTTGTTCCATACGCGTTTGCAGGTTCATCAGCTCTTCCAGCTGCTGGCGGTTTTCATCAATACGCCGCTCGAGAATCTCCCTTACACGCGGGCAGGGCGACTGACCCTGATCGCTATCATGCATGATTTCCCTGATCTCACTCAGGGTATAACCCAGTTGCTTGGCCTTACGTATAAAGCGCAGCCAGTTTACTTCTGAATTACGGTACAGACGGTAGCCGTTATCCGGGTTTCTTTCTGGCTGCAACAGGCCCAGTCGGGTGTAGTAGCGCACCGCATGCGGCGTAGTGCCGCTGCGGTTAGCCAGTTCAGTGACAGTTAGTATGGACATGGTCGTTACTCCATTATTCAGACTAGTACCTGGGATATCCCATGCCGTTAAAAGGATAGGGAGGATACCAGGGAGAAGGCTGGTAATACGGATTCTGTTGGTAGTACGGATAGGGGGCCGGTGCATAATTGGGTGCTGGTGCATAGTAAGGACCAGGGGCCGGGGCAGGTGGTTGCATCATACCGCCTTGCGGGTTGCCACCCATCATGCCGCGTTGTCCCTGCATCATGCCGCCCTGCTGGCCACCGCCCATCATACTGCGATGGCGTTGCATCATATTGCCTTGCTGGCCACCACCCATGGACATGCCTCCTTGCTGATTACCGCCCATAGACATGCCGCCCCGCTGACTATTGCCCATCATGCCAGACTTGTTTTGCATACCGGTTGCGGGCTTATTCGCCGGTTTAGATGATTTCATGTGATCAGGATTCTTTTTAATGCCGGATTGTGAGTTGCCATCCATCATCCCGGCAAGTACGGTTGTTGCAGGAAGACTGCCAGCCAGCAACATGACGGCAAGTGATAGTTTTTTACGTGATGTATTCATGTGTACATTCTCCATATCGACGTTAGATTTACTGAACCGTTACCATCTGGTGACCTTCGCCAGCAGGTAACTTGATTTCATTAATGACCTTCAGGGTCTTCTGATCGATGACCCAGATGATCGATTTTTTACGGCTAGAAATATAAAGTTTATTTGTCCCTTTGATAATATTCAAATGATAGGGTGCCGGAGTCAGCTTCTGTGAACGCATGGTTCCGCTCTTGATGTCGATCGCTACCAGCTTTTCATCTTTTTTACTGCTGACGAACAGGGTCTTGCCGTCTTCGGTTATATCCAGGCTATGCAGAGTATCGCCTGGTTTGTATGTACGGGCCGTTTTGCCCGTTTTTACGGTGACGGCAGTAACGATACCGGCACGTGGGTTAACGATATAGATCATCGACTCATCCAGGGAAAATACCATGTGCTCGGGTGCCGGACCTGATTCCAGGGTACGTGTTACCTTCCAGGTAGTCAGGTCGATTTCGCTGATGTTGTTACTACCCGAGTTACTGACATAGGCATATTTACCATCTTTTGTAACCAGGGTGAAGTTAGGCACCATGCCAGTCTTGATTTCCCGGACAATCTTGTTAGCTTGCATATCGAGCACACTGACCAGGCCACGCATACCATGTGTAGACAACACATAACGACCATCGGGGGTGATGGCCTGATGGTGGGTCCAGCCGGCAACCGGAATCGTGGACATAACATGACCGTGTTCAGGGTGGATCAGAAACAATGTGCTGTTAAGCGTATCTTTGGGTTGCCCGGGTTTTAACAATTTGTCTGTGAGACTGCCAGCAATCAGGTATTCACCATCGGGTGTAGCAACCAGGCCGTGGGCATTCACGACACCGGTGTATTGGGCAATAATCGAATCATCCTTTGCATCCACGGCGATGACCAGGTTGCCGGTGCCGAGAGGGATGTAAACCGTAGGTGCAGCTAAAGCTGAATTCATCAACAGGGAAGAGCCTAGCAGCGCGAAACAGGTTTGAATCAGCTTGTTCATTGACGTTCTCCTTGAGTCTCGATTTCCGTTGCAAGTAGTCGCTGCGGGACTCTTTGTGGCCACTTCTAGAATGAGTGTAGTCGAAGCATACAAGCTGTGCCTTAGACACAGGTCAAGGTTTTGTTGATTTTCACCAGATAAAAAAATAATAAAGTAATAACACTACTGTCCTGTTAACTCCCTCTCCCTTAGGGAGAGGGTTGGGGTGAGGGGATCAAGATAGGTAACTCACTGTTTTATATATCCCTTCATCCTGGCCTTGCCGTGTATTACCGATTTCTTAACGGGACAGCAGTGAAGTAATAACTAATAGTTAGGTGTTGTTTTCGGGTGGGATGAGGTGGTTTTTCTGGTTATACCTGTCAGAAATGTAACTAAATTAACCGGGGCGACTAAAATCAGCCGCCCCGGTTAATTTCCCAGGTGTAGTGAACCTGGGTGTTATTTAGTAAATTTATGTAAATAGGCAAGCACCGCCTTGATGTCTGCAGCAGTCAAATCCGTATTGCCACCTTTGGCAGGCATTGCCATTGGAGAGCCGGGACTCTGGAAACCGTCAGTGATGTGTCTGATCAGTACGTCATCACTTTGGGCCAGCGGTCCTTTTGGATCGGTGAAGTCTGGTGCACCGGGCAGGGTGCCTTTACCATCGCCACCGTGGCAGGCGATACAGGTTTGATTAAAGATCGCCTTGCCATCTGCCTTGCCGGCAGCTGATGAGGAAGACACCTTTACAGCACCAATAATACTCTTGCGATGAGGCTTATTGGACGATGTCAGGAAGGCCAGTACATCGCGGGACTCCTGTCCGGTCAGGCCGGCACGTATACGCATGTGGAAGACTGTGGTGTACCACTGGGAATCGGTTAATTCCCGTGCATCACGTATATTATGGCAGCGACCACAGTTTTGGGACCAGACCTTGGCGCCCGTGGCATAATTCCCTGGTGGATAGTGGTCTGCCATAGCGGACATGGGTAGCAGCAGGCTGACTAGCAGCATGACAGCAGCCGGCAAACCCGTTTTATAAATCATAGATTTTTTCATTTGCAGGCTCCTTTAGAAACCGTAGGCTAGCTGGAAGTACCATTTGTCGTCATCTGCGCGAGTACCGGTTTTCCCATCATTGGATTCGTATGTGAGTTTGCCGATAACGTTATTGGCAAACAGATAATTCAGCCCGATCGCCCATTGTTCCTGGTCCTTGTTGTCCGACGGGGAATCGAAATCAGTATAACGGATGACACCCTCGTACCTGGTGCCTGGAAGCTGATAAGACCCCTGGGTATACCAGGACTTCCATTCGCTTGAAGCGGCATTTGCGGTGTTGCCAGTTGTGGCGTTACCTATCTCGGATTTTACATACTCGCCACGCAGCACGAATGACTTATAGTGCCATACGCCATCAAAGCCGAGTACGTCATAGTCGCGGGCCTGTTCATTCACGAGGAGGGGTGCTGTTCCTGTGTCATCTTCGATACTGGTGACAGTGGCCTTGCCGGTCGCGGCCGATACACCGATTTCCAGTCCGGGCATAGGCAGTAACGCAAAACGTCCGCCCCAGACCTTTTTACCATCGCGGTCGGCACCTTTACCGTTAGCGTCGATGCCATCGAGCTCAAACCCGCTACCATCCCATTCTGCTACCAGTTCGGGGCCATTGCCAGCATACACAGCGTAACTGGTACGCATATTGCCTAGCGGGAAACCGCCACGTGCCTGTACGCCGGTTTCAGATGTCGGTGCGGCGCCATCATGACCAAAACCGGGCGGTGCAGAGGCCATTTTGTTGATCCAGGAAGGATGCATGTTTTGCCTGAACTGACCAATCGGGCTCAGGAATTTACCGCCTACCAGTGCGACGTAGTCGTTTACAAACCAGTCGATGGTCATGTATTCCAGCTCAACATTGGTTTCACCATCATCCAGGACCTCAAATTCGATTTCCGATTCGAGCATAAACATGTCCTTGTACTGGAAATGGAAGATTGGCGAAAAATTTCCGGCTACGAAGCTGCCATCCTGGTTGTCTCCATCTACATACCCGACACTGGCAAAACCTGACATATGAACCAGGGTGTTGGGGTCTTTCCATTCCGAGGCCTCGTTCACTGCGGTTTCCAGTGCTTTGCCTTCGGAACGCGTTATCGTGTTTTCCTCAACCTGTTTGACCTTGGTCTCCTGTTTTTGCAGGGCATCCTGCATTTGCTCCAGCTGCTTCTGCATCTGTTCAACCTGCTTTTTAAGTGCATCGTAGGCCGCATCTGCCGAAGCCGTCATGGGCATAGCCAGCGCTATGGCAATAGCCAGTGCGTGACGGGTAAATTTACCGGGGTGTTTCATCTGTGCTTCCTCCACTCGTATTATTTAAAGTCGTATCATTCAAAGTGTTGAGATTGACTAATGGCTGATTACTTTATGCAGCATTAACAATAAGGAACATTATAATAATCTTATATATTAAATTACCTGGCTCCGCATTGATCTCGATCAAATTAACCCTTCTAGGAATAAGTTTTTGGAAGCTTAACTCAGGCTATTTCGTGCTGGTTGAATATGTATTCCATTATATGGGGTGAGATTCCTCAACAAGACAATGTTATTCGTAATTTAGACTGAATATAGATTGCCCCGTCCAGTTTCGCAAGCTGCTTGTAGTGGTGTTTCCTCATGACGATCTGTGTTGCCTTAGTTATGATCAGCAGGATGTCGATCATTGGCATTGTTGGTTTGATGGTTGTCGTCATGGCTATTGCCTGTCGTAGCGTGTTGTTCCAGCTTGCGATAATCCGCCTTGCTCAGTTCCGGCATGGCTTTAATGAATGCTATAACCTCCCATAATTCCGTATCGTCATGGGTTGGGCCCCAGGCAGGCATGCCGGTCATTCTGATGCCATTTTTGGTGACCCAGAACAGCTCTGCGGCAGACATATGATCGGCTTCTTCTGCCAGATCCGGTGGTTCGGGGCTGAGCCCTTGCGCAACGGGCGAAGCATCGGTGCCTGGAAGGTTATGACAAATTACGCACATGTCACGAAAACCACGGTAGCCATTTTCGATTTGCTCTTTACTACCCAGTTCAGGAGCAGTAATCGATTTGGCGCGGCTTTCAATAGAATATTCGCGTGTAGTGACCATTAGCCATTTCATCAGCTGCGGGTCTTCCCAGGATGTTGCCACGTTGAACATGCCCGAAAATGCAAATGCCACGCCAGCAATGAAGCCAACCAGCGCAAGAATGATCAGTGATGAGAAGAGTTGTTTCATACCGGTATCCCGTTGATGCGGAGTTATTTAAAAAAATTATTCGCTGAGTGTAACACTCTTGTCTTTGATAGCCTGTTTATCTGTTAATGCATGGAATAGCTACCATTTCTGACCCTGATTATATCAAGCTGTTCAGGGCTGACGGCGTACTATAACCAACGTCGAGCGCTCCAGCCTATAAGCTCGGCCAGATGGTACACCCACGGACGCTGCCGCCAGCGCCTCGCATGTATTTCTGTGACTTCTTCAAGGTCAGTCTCGAACTGTTTTTGCAGCTGCATATTCAGTGTCGCATCCCGGCTGACCAGAATTATCTCGTAATTAAGAAACAGGCTACGGTAGTCCATGTTGGCGGTGCCTACTGTAGCCCAGCTGCCATCTACGATAACAACCTTGGCATGTAACATTCGTGGCTTGTATTCAAATATTCTTATTCCCGCATCCAGCAGACGGGCATAAACAGCGTTGGCAGCCCAGCCGGCCAGCCTGACATCGCTACGTTGTGGTAACAGTATACGTACCGAAACACCTCTTCGTACGGCTGACAGTAGCACCTTCTGGGTACGGTGGTCGGGTACAAAATAAGGTGTAGTCAGGCAAATGGAGTGTTGGGCATTGTTCAGGGCATCGTTATAGATACAGGACATGCGGCGTCGGCAGGAACGGGTTTGATTGGTGACCAGAACACTGCTTGCATCGGGGTCTTCTTTGGGTAATTTTTTTCGATGTCCAAGCCAGAAAAAATCAAACAATTCAGCGGCCTGTTCAGCCAGTTGCCCCCCTACCGAGACATGCGTATCGCGCCAGCGTTGTACACCAAATATTCGCAATGAGCTTTCTCGATGGATATTAAATCCACCCAGAAAAGCTACCTGATGATCAATTACCAGTAATTTTCGATGATCACGCCGGTTATAGCGTAACGGTTTGCGCCATTGCCAGCGGTGGAAATGGTGTACCACAACGCCTGCCTGTTTAAACATGTCATCCAGTGAGCGATAAAACTGGAACAGGGATCCCACGGCATCCACCAGTAAGCGAACCTTTACGCCTGCCTGTGCCTGTTTACACAAGGCCTGTGCAAACTTTTGACCTGTCTCGTCGTCAGCAAAAATATAGCTTTCCATGCGAATAGCATGTTTGGCGGTAGCGATAGCGTCCAGCATGGCATCAAACAGTGCATCGCCTTCGAAGAACGTCTTGATGCTATCGTCGCCCGATGATGTGTGTGGAGAGCACGAGCAAGTCTCCTCACTATCGAGACCAGATTGATTAGGGTCAGGCATGTTTGCAGTATTCTCCTCGAGATCAGCCCGTATTACCTATTATAGTAATAGCTTTTCGATATCTTTTATCTGTTTTCTGACCGCTCGTGCACCAGAGGCAACATTCAGGCGTTTTTGGCTGAAGTCCAGGGTTTCGATAGGGATGGGAAAATAGGGCTTGATGATCATATCGGCTTCATTAAAGCGCATATGTGCGTGCAGGCGGTTACATATCTCTACCGCACGCACCATCGCCTGGAAGCCATTGCGAATTTGAGATGCCTCAGTATCCTGACCCACGTCGACTACTATGACCACTTCGGGGCCAAATTTTCGTGCGACGTCAACAGGTGCATTATCGGCATAACATCCATCCACCAGCATGCGTTTGCCACGGATCAGCGGGGGAAGTATGCCGGGTAGCGCGGCACTGGCGTAGACGGCATCGGCCGCTTTTCCTTTTTTCATGACAATGCGTTTGCCCGAGCAAAGATCAGTAGCGATAACTGCAAACGGGATTTTTCCGTCTTCAAATTTCTTGTTGAGTGTTAATTCCTGTAGCAGTTGTTTGCCTTCTTCAAGTGAACGCTCACCTATGCCCCAGCCAAGAAACATATCCATTAGTGCGCGTTCCGAGGCTATCGCTGAACGGACGCGCGCGCGCAAATCCTTGCCATATGTCTTGGGTGATTTAGGAAATGAACGGGTGTCCATGGTTACGAGTGCATCATACCATTCCGGATTCAGGGCGTAGGTTGCTCCTGCAATGGCGCCTATGGATACACCGACAAGGGCATCCGGCTTATAACCATAGTGCTCCAGTGCTTTCAGTACCCCGGCATGTGCCAGGCCTCGACCGCCGCCACCGGACAGGATCAGGGAAAAGGAACGATGTTTTTTAGCTTGTCTGGTCATAGCCCTGAAAAGATGTCGTCATATGTCTATAAAAATAGTGTTCATGTGCTCTATGTATAGTGTAAATCTTGTGTGTAACACACAGGTCAAGTTCATACAGGTACCGTATGTAACAAGGAAGTCGTATGTAATGAAGTAAATAACCAGGCCGGAACAGAACAACAGTAACCGTTACAGCAATAGCTTGGCCTGTTACACGAAACATGTTTGTTCCGTGCAACAGGAAGGGTTTACTATCAGGCATTCTTGCCGGTCAGGGTGAATTGTTTCCAGACCAGGAAGATAGCCGGTATCAGTACCAGAGTCAGTATGGTTGCGCTGACCATGCCGCCAATCATCGGTGCGGCAATACGGCGCATGACTTCAGAACCGGTGCCACCGCCCAGCATGATCGGTAACAGGCCGGCAATAACGGCTGCTACGGTCATCATGATCGGTCGCACGCGCAACAAGGCCCCGTCTATCACCGCGGTGCGGACATCGGCTGCAGTCAGATTTCGCTGTGCACGTTCAGCTTCATCAATATGGCGCTGCATGGCCTGGTTCAGGTACACCAGCATAACCACCCCGATTTCCACGGCCACGCCCGATAGTGCGATAAAACCGACTCCGACAGCCACCGACATGTTGTAGTCGAGCAGGTAAAGCAACCAGAAGCCGCCCACCAGCGCCATCGGCAAGGTTCCCATAATAATCAGGACTTCCGTCAATTTACGGAAGTTCAGATACAGCAACAGCACGATGATGACCAGTGTAACCGGTAATACTTTTGCAAGTTTCTGTTTCGCGCGCACCATAAACTCGTACTGGCCTGACCAGGAGATGGAGTAACCTGCTGGCAGTTTGACCTGCTCGCGTACGGCCTTTTGTGCATCTACAACGTACGAGCCCAGATCGCGCCCTTCGATATCGATATAGACCCAGCCATTGAGACGGGCATTCTCGGTTTTGATCAGCCCCGGGCCGCTGTCGATGCGAATATCAGCCACTTCTGAAAGCGGGATGTTGGCACCCATCGGTGTGACCACTGGCAGGTTACGTATTTTCTCCAGTGAGTCACGTGTATCACGCGGGTAGCGGATGTTGATCGGATAACGCTCCAGGCCTTCGACCGTCATGGCCACGCGCATGCCACCCAGAGCGGTACGTACGACCGTTTGCACGTCGGCAATATTAAGACCCAGGCGTGCTGCAGCAATGCGGTCGATATCAATCGTGATGTAACGACCACCCGCAACGCGCTCGGAGTAGACCGATACGGTGCCGGGGACTTTGTTCAATACCTCCTCGACTACCTTCCCTATTTTCTCAATCTCGTACAGATCGGCACCGGCAATTTTGATGCCGACCGGCGTCTTGATGCCGGTAGCCAGCATATCGATACGGTTTTTGATCGGCATTACCCAGGCGTTGGTCAGGCCTGGGAATTTAACCAGTGCATTCAGTTCCTTCTTGAGTTTATCCATAGTCATGCCTTCGCGCCATTCTTCACGCGGCTTGAGCTGGATGGTGGTTTCGATCATGGTCAGCGGTGCCGGGTCGGTGGCTGAATCGGCTCGGCCAATCTTGCCGAATACGGTTCGGACCTCAGGTATGGTACGAATCAGCCGGTCAGTTTGCTGCAGAATTTCCGAGGCCTTGCCAACCGAGACGGCCGGGAAGGCGCTGGGCATATACAGCAGGTCGCCTTCATCCAGGTCTGGCATAAATTCCGATCCCAGCTGGGTGACCGGCCACATGCCCACTACTACTATTGCCAGCGATACTGCTATAACCGTCTTGGGTACGCGCATGATCATGTTAATGAAAGGTCGGTAGCCGGCAATCAGCACCCGGTTGACCGGGTTTTTATGCTCGGGGGTGATGTGACCACGTATGAAATAACCCATCAGCACGGGTACTAGTGTAATAGACAGACCGGCGGCGGCTGCCATCGCAAAGGTCTTGGTGTAAGCCAGGGGTGCAAACATTCGCCCTTCCTGGGCCTCGAGGCTGAATACGGGCAGGAAGCTCAGCGTAATAATCATCAGCGAGAAGAATAACGGCGGCCCGACCTCCATCGACGACAGTCGTATAATCTCCCATCGATTTTCTTCTGTGATCGGTGTTTTCTCGATATGTTTGTGCACGTTTTCGATCATCACAATGGCCGCATCTACCATCGCACCAATCGCAATAGCAATACCACCCAGTGACATGATGTTGGCATTGATGCCCATCTTCTGCATGACAATAAATGCGGTCAGTATGCCGATCGGTAATGACAGAATAATCACCAGCGATGAGCGCAGATGGAACAGGAAGATCACGCACACCAGCGCAACCACCAGAAACTCTTCAAGCAGCTTGCCATTCAGGGTTTCGACTGCGCGTTTGATTAGCGCTGAACGGTCGTAGGTTTCAACAATCTCGACACCATCTGGCAGACTTTCTGACAATATAGACAGTTTTTCCTTAACGGCCTCAATGGTGGTCAGTGCATTTTCACCAAAGCGCATGATGATCACGCCACCGACGACTTCACCTTCACCGTCCAGTTCAGCGACACCGCGTCGTAGTTGCGGTCCCAGACGGATCTGGGCAACGTCCTTGAGCATGATCGGTGTGCCGCGTTTGTCCATGCCCAGCGGGATATGTCGCAAGTCCTCGAGTTCATTGATATAGCCGGTGGCGCGCACCATGTATTCCGCCTCGGCCATTTCGACTACCGAGCCGCCGGTTTCCTGATTGCCTCGTTGAATCGCACGTCTAACCTTGTTCAGGGTCAGGCCGTAGGCACGCAGGCTGTCCGGGTCCAGTACCACCTGGTACTGTTTGACCATGCCACCGATGGTGGCTACTTCGGATACTCCCTGAACGGTCTGTAATTCATATTTCAGGAACCAGTCCTGCAGACTGCGCAGCTGCGACAGGTCGTGCGTATTTTTACGATCGACCAGCGCATATTCATACACCCAGCCGACACCGGTTGCGTCCGGCCCCAGTTCCGGGCGTGCCGAGGGGGGTAGTTTGCTGGTGACCTGGCTCAGGTATTCCAGTACCCGGGAACGCGCCCAGTAGGGATCGGTGCCGTCTTCAAAAATGACGTACACAAATGAGTCACCAAAAAACGAATAGCCGCGTACATTGATGGCTTTGGGCACCGACAACATGGCGGTGGTCATCGGGTACGTGACCTGATCCTCAACCACCTGTGGTGCCTGGCCGGGGAAAGAGGTTTTGATAATGACCTGCACATCGGATAAATCCGGCAGGGCATCTAGCGGTGTATTTTTGACTGCGTATATTCCCCATCCCGCCAGGATTATGGTCAACAGTATGACCAGAAAACGGTTATTAAGGGACCAGTCGATGATGCGTGGAATCATTTTACATCTCCTGGTTGGTCATGGTGTGTATCGTAGTAATCACGTATTTGTCATCCTGCTTGTTCAGCGTAAACATGACGCTGTCGCCCGGCTTGAGCTCACTCAGGTTAACGCCATCTGCAGTCAGAAAGTCCATGGTCATAGCAGGCCAGCCGAGTTCGTCGATAGGCTCATGCCTCAGAGTCAGCATGCCGTGTGCGGGCATCATGCTTTCAATCACACCGCTACCGCTGACTTGCTCTGGCTCTCCCGCTTCGTCACTGTCTTCCAGAGGTGTCATGCGCGTAACGCTGGCTTTCATGCTGGCTTCGGAGTCGAGCAGGAACTGACCTGACACAACCACCTTGTCACCATCTGCGATACCTTCTTTTATTTCTACCCATTTGCCGCTCTCGATACCGGCAGTAACCAGTCTGGCCTCAAAACGACCTTCGCCTTTGGCCAGGATTACGCGTTCTTCACGACCAGTGCGTATCAGCGCTTCTATTGGTATGACAATGGTGTTTTCCTTCGCGCCACCAAAAATCTTGATGTGGGCGTACATATTGGGTTTCAGTTTTTCACCCGGGTTGTCAAAAACCAGCCTGACTTTCAGGGTGCGGGTTTTCGGGTCCAGGCTGGGATAGATATATTCCACGCGCCCCTCCCAGACTTCACCGGGTAGATAGGCCAGTCGAATTTCTGCCGGCTGGCCTAGTTTTACCCAGTCGGTCTGGCGTTCAAACACCTCGGCCAGAATCCAGATGCTGGACAGGTCGGCCAGGGTCATAATGCGCATGGACGGTTTGACATACATGCCCTCGCGTACCTTCAATGCCGAAACCACGCCATCCTGCGGGGCATAGATCTCTACGGTCTGTTTGACCTTGCGCGTTTTTTCCAGTTGTTTGACTGCTCTTAACGGGATGCCCAGCGCATTGAGTCGGTTACGTGATGCCCGTATCAGTCCACGATTGCCGGCCTGCAAGGCCTGAACAAACTCTTCCTGAGCGTTGACCAGTTCCGGTGAATACAGGTTAAATAAACGCTGCCCTTTTTTAACCCGCTCACCTTGAGACTGGACATTGAGTTTTTCTATCCAGCCTTTGGTGCGCAAATGAATATGGCTGACGCGGGATTCATCAAAGTCGACATAAGCTACGGTGTCGATACCGCGCCACAAACGGGTGTTTTCAGCGGTAGCCAAACGTACGCCGAGGTTTTGTATCACTTCGGGTCTGATGGTGATACCAGGCCCTTCGTCATCGGCCCCTGCGTAAAAGGGGATCAGTTCCATGCCCATTGGAGACTTGCCGGGCTTATCACGCTTATAGTTCGGGTCCATTGGTGCGACCCAGTATAAAACTTCTTTTTCACCGTCTTCGGCAGCCTGTACGGCTTGCGTCGGGATCAGGCCTATCATGAACAGGCCAGTTAGTATTCCAGTAGTGAAGCGTTTCATTGTTGTTCTCCTGAAGCGATATATAGAAGCCGGGCATGGGCCTTGGCTTTGTCCACACGGATGCGAAGGTCCTGCAGGCGCACATCCAGTTCGGTCAGGCGCGCGCGCATCAAGGTGGTAAATTCGGTAACACCACTCTGGTAAGCATTCAGAGAGGCAGTGGCATTGGCACGGGACTCGCGCAACAGTCGATTTTTGTACAGGGTTTCCCGTTCGCCCAGTTGCCAGTTGGCGTATTCACGATCCAGCATTTCCTGTAACTGTCGCAGGCGATCATCACGAACCAGACGTGCGGCATCGGCCTGTTGCTGACTGGCAGACAGACGTTTGTCCTGCCGTTTGTCAGTAAACAGTGGCAGGTCAACCGTGAGCATCGCGGCGGTCATGTCAGTGCGGTTGGAACCATCCGGGTTATCACCAAAACGTGCCCGGTATTCAACACCAATACTCCAGCCCGGTTTGTACTGTTCACGGGCGATACTGACGCCCTGGTTCCAGGCTTCTATCCGGGATGATTCCATGCGGATTTCAGCATGGTTTTGCAGGTTGTCTCCCATTACACTGAGTGAGGTCAGCTCTGGCAGGGTCGGGAAGCTATCTTCGATCTCCATGCTGGAGGCGCTGCCTATCCATTTGCGCAATGCGGCGCGGTTGACGGCTTCTCTGTTACGGATGTGCGTGGCGCGGTCATCGAGCCGCGACAGTTCCAGTTCTGCGCGTAATACATCCTGTTGACTGACCCGGCCGGCACCATAGTGCGCCTGGGTAATCTTGACCAGGTCGGCAAACACATCGCGACTGCGCTGAATAATCTGTCCTGCCCTGACCTGGTAAAATAACTCCAGGAATTCGAGACGAACATTGCGGTTAACCTTGAGGCTGATCGTTTCACTGCGTTGCGTCTCGGCAGTGGATTTCCAGGTGGTCTGCTTTTGCTTGTACTTCAGCGTATCGCCACGAGGAAAGGCTTGCTGGATACCCAGTCGTACCTGTGTGGTCGGTTCCTGGTTAAAGTCAAAGGTGTCGGTTGGCAGGTTAAAAACGCCAAATTTGAGTTTGGGGTCAGGCAGCTGTCCGTCAGCAATGGCGCTTTCGGTCAGGGCCAGTGCTCTGGCCTGACTGGCCGCGACCAGTGGGTCGGCCTCACTGGCAATCTTTTCGGCCTGATCAAGACTTAATTCTGCGTGGCTGGCCGTATGCCAGCCCATGAGTGATATCAGTATGAGGGCAGGCAGCAGAAAATGATACATAGCTGGCTGCACCCGCACGCCGGGTGGTATCCGTGACAACGTCATGGCGTCTCTCCATGTTAAATCCGGGCAAGCCCGGATTATAGATCGGGAATATTTTTTTTATTTACAGAGCATCTGGAGTATAGCTGCTCGATCGGTCTGGATTAAAGGGCTAATTTACAGGGGAGGTTTTAACAACGGCGAGGTGCTTTGGCTGGTATAAAAATGATCAGCCAGACTGTGCGGGATTAAGTTTACAGATTTGAATGAAAGCAGGTTGCTGCTGGTAATTCCTGGCCCTGAGGTGGAGCAGGAACTGGTGTTCAGGCAGTCGCCTGATTTGCAGCTGTCCTGGTGTGGGCAATCTGTTTTGCTGTACTGCTCTGTTTCTGACGGTGCTGAGACACCTTGATTGCGGGTTTTACTCAGATGCTGGCAGCAATCCATGGTGTTCATGTTCGCAAATCCACGCAGCGGCAGTACCGACACGCTAAGTGCCAATAGTGTGAGTGCAGTGATGCGTAACAGGTTTTTCATAAAGATTGAGCTTACTTGTTTTAAGTTATACCGGCAATTGATCTAGATCAATAATATCATAATATACGAAAATAGTTATTTATTAATGCTAATCAGATACCGGTTCTCATGTAAGACAGGTCACCGAGCCATAGGTTCCATGTGATAATATTTTTATATAAAATGTTGTTTATACAATGATTCTTGCGCAGGGCGCGCAAGCGGGTGGATTTTTTTGGCATTCTGGCGTCAGGATCGGTATAGTTCGTTGCGCAACCACGCCCGTCAGGGCACAGTACCTATGGGAGAGACCTCGTGTTATACATGCTCAGGCATGCAACATGAGGCGCCGAAGGCGCAACCCGCCCGGAAACGCTCAGGCAAAAGGACTATGGGGACAGGTTGCCTCTGGAGAGTGACTGCAACAAGACAGTCCACCGACGGGGCAGGAACGCAGGTGTCAGGATGGTGTCTGACTTGTTCCAATCTCTCAGGTTACCGGACAGAGGGGCTGTGACCGATCAATGTAATTGTATCGGCCGTTGTCCTGTTTGAATGTCGGGGAATGAATCAATGGGTAACCGTACTCCTATATATAATGAACATCTGGCTGCTGGTGGCAAAATGGTTGATTTTGCCGGTTGGGAAATGCCTATCCACTATGGCTCACAGTTAAATGAGCACCATCAGGTCCGTCGTGCTGTGGGAATGTTCGATGTTTCTCATATGACCGTAATTGACCTGTCTGGCAGTCAGGTCAAGGCCTTTCTGCAGTATCTGCTTGCGAACAACGTTGATCGTCTCAAGGACAGTGGCAAGGCGCTGTATTCCTGCATGCTACAGCCGGATGGCGGAATTATCGATGACCTGATCGTCTACTGTCTAAACCCGGACTGGTATCGCATGGTGGTCAATGCGGGTACCAGCGAAAAAGACCTGACCTGGATCAACGAACAGGCAGGCGCATTTGATGTAAATATAAAAGAACGTGCCGATCTGGCCATGATAGCGGTGCAGGGTCCGGAGGCGATCGATCGCTTATGCCAGGTATTGCCGGACTGTGAACCGGTACGGGCGCTGAAACCCTTTTTTGCTACCGAGCTGGATAATCTGTTTATTGCCCGTACCGGTTACACCGGTGAGGATGGGGTAGAGGTGATTGTACCCAATGATCGTGCTGCTTCGCTCTGGAGTGAGCTGCGTGAGGCGGGTGTTGCACCTATTGGTCTGGGTGCGCGCGATACCTTGCGTCTTGAGGCCGGTATGAATCTGTATGGAACTGATATGGATGAGTCGGTCACACCGCTGGAATCCGGCCTGGGCTGGACCGTAGCATGGGAGCCACAGGAGCGGGACTTTATTGGTCGCAAGGTGCTTGAGCAACAGCGCAAGGATGGGGTAAAACATAAGCTGGTAGGGCTGGTATTGAAAGATCGTGGCGTATTGCGCGGCCACCAGAAGGTTCTGGTGGGCGACGCAGGTGAAGGTGAAATTACCAGCGGTACTTTTTCGCCTACGCTTGGTCACGCAGTCGCGTTTGCGCGGATACCGAGCTGCGAGCAAGATCACGCTGAAGTCGAAATACGTAAAAAACATGTTGCAGTAGAAATTGTAAAACCACCGTTTGTACGTAACGGTAAATCCTGTTTATAAAATATAGTAAACATAGAGTGAGGACCTGTCATGAGTGAAATACCTTCAGATCTCAAATACACCAGCAGCCATGAATGGGTGCGTATCGAAAGCGATGGCAGCGTAACCGTTGGCATTTCTGACCATGCGCAGGATTTACTGGGTGATCTGGTTTATGTCGAAGCGCCGGAGCAGGGCACCGAAGTACAGGCGAAAGAGGCCTGTGCCGTAGTCGAATCGGTCAAGGCGGCATCCGATATCTACAGCCCGATTGATGGCGAGGTTTTAGAGGGAAATGAAACACTGGCCGATACACCCGAAATAATAAACAACGATCCCTATGGTGAGGGCTGGATCATGCGTATACAGCCAGCTGAAGAAGCTGACATGAGTAGCCTGATGGACGCCGAAGCCTATGAAGCACTCGTCGCCAGTGAGACACATTAACCGGAAAGAATAATGCCGTACATTCCTCATACCAAAACTGAAATAAAAAGCATGCTCGATGCCATCGGCGTCGAGTCGATTGATGATCTGTTTGATGAAATACCCGCGTCACTACGTGCGGGGGATCTGACTGAAGTACCAGTCGGTGAATCAGAAATGGCTGTTAGCCGGCTGATGCATGAGCGTGCTGCACAGGATGGACAGTCGCTGTGTTTTCTCGGCGCAGGCGCTTACGAACACCATATCCCGGCAGCGGTATGGGAGCTGACCACACGCGGTGAGTTCTATACCGCCTATACGCCATATCAGGCAGAAGCCAGTCAGGGCACGTTGCAACTGTTGTATGAGTATCAGAGCATGATGACCGGTTTGACCGGTATGGATGTTTCCAACGCCTCATTATATGACGGTGCTTCGGCCATGGCCGAAGCGGTACTGATGGCAGTACGCGCCAATCGTAAATCGAAAAGCAAACGCGTACTGGTGCCGGGTACAGTGAACCCGGCTTACCGCAAGACGGCCCACGCGATTGTGCACCATCAGGGCATAACGCTGGAACAACTGGATTATGATCAACAGACGGGTGTGCTGGATATCAACAAGCTGCCGACAGAGCCGGGTGATTTTGCTGCGCTGATCATTCCGCTGCCAAACTTTTTAGGCAGACTGGAAGACCTGGACGCGCTGACCGACTGGGCGCATCAGCACAAGGCACTGGTGATTGCAGTGGTTAATCCGGTCGCACTGGGCCTGATCAAGCCACCCAGTGAGTGGGGTGAAAAGGGCGCAGATATTACCTGTGGTGAAGGTCAGCCTCTGGGCATACCGATGTCATCGGGTGGTCCCTATTACGGTTTTATGGCCTGTACCCAGGCACTGGTTCGGCAAATGCCGGGTCGCATTATTGGCCGTACTGTCGACCTGGATGGGAAAACCGGTTACACGCTGACTTTACAGGCACGTGAACAGCACATCCGTCGCTCCAGGGCGACATCCAATATCTGTACGAATCAGGGTTTGATGATTACCGCCTCAACCATCCATATGGCAATACTGGGTGAGCAGGGTCTGGGCAAGGTGGCATCACAGTGTCACGCCAATACGCGTTCACTGGTCAAGCAGTTGACTGCACTGGAGGGTGTGAGCCTGCTGTTTGAGGGTTCGTATTTTCACGAGGTGATTTTACGTTTTGAGGTGCCGGTAAAGGATATTCTGAAGTCCATGACTGCGCAGAATATTCTTGCAGGTCTGGATTTGTCAGAGGCTTACCCGGAACTGGGTAACTGCTTGCTGGTTTGTGCAACCGAAATGCGCAGTGAGCAGGATATTGAACGTTATGCAAAGAAGCTGGAAAATATTCTGTTACGCAATGAGTCAGTTAAATGCCCGATAAAACCAAAATGGTGAGCGGGTGGCAAGTTGTTTGTCAGTGTGTACATTACTGGACCGGCCTGCTGTTTACTGACACGTTGTAAATACATCCCTGTACACTCGACGGCAGCATCCCTGCTGCCGACGGTCAGTAAACAGCCTGCCGGGCAAACAACATACGCCTAAATGATATCACGCATGTTCATTCTAACGGGGGCTCAAATGTCAGGATTAACCCATTTCAATCAATCAGGTGATGCTCATATGGTCGATGTCGGCAATAAGGATGCAACCCACCGTATTGCCATCACCACAGGGCGTATCCTGATGCAGTCCAGCACCCTTGAGCTGATTCAGTCCGGTAGTCACAAAAAGGGGGATGTACTGGGTATTGCCCGGATTGCCGGCATCATGGCGGCCAAGAAAACCGCAGACCTGATACCACTCTGTCACCCACTGGCATTAACCCACGTTGAGATCGATTTACAGGCTGAGCCTTCAGACCCCGCAGTAGTGTGCATCACAACCGTTGAAACCCGCGGCCAGACCGGCGTTGAAATGGAGGCCCTGACTGCCACACAGGTCGCTTTACTGACCATTTACGATATGTGCAAGGCGGTCGACCGCGGCATGACCATGACTGATATCAAATTGATCAAAAAAAGCGGCGGCAAATCCGGCGCCTGGGAGCGAACTGAATAATATCCCTACAAATCCCCCCTCAAAGAGCCATTCCGGTTCTGTTACAATAACGCCATGAATGACACCACACACGCGAATTCTCTGGATATCTTCATTGAAGATCGCATTTACAAGCTAAATGTCCCCGATACCGTTTTTCGGGATGGCATCGATTTCTTCAGGAAAATGGACCGGGACATGGACCAGGGCTGGCAAATGGGTACTCGCTTCGTCGAAAGCCCGGATGTTGTGATGCGCGCCCAGATTGCTGCCGCCAAACTGATGGTCGCAGTCGAAACCGATAACACCACACTTGCCAATCTGATGGCAGGCTACATCATCAGCCGCCTGCCTGGTACCACCGGCGTTCGTATTGATACGCAGGGTGACATGCTTAGTACCCAGATTATTAACGACTAAACCAACTGTTCACACACCGGTTACCGAGCGATTAAATCATCATATGTGCGAGCACAGAAAAAACTTTTCTATTAGCTGCATCAGTTAGCCGACCTTTATTTGCGGTCGTCAAGCTTACAGGGATGTATTCACAGCGTATCCCGCAAATAAAGGTTGGCTAACTGATGCATTCGCTTCAATGTATAATCCACCCATGCACCAGAAACAATTCAGCATCACTACCAAAGGGCGCGGCAGCGTGGACATCACAGCTGAAATCCAGGGCATCGTCTCGAACGCCGATATCGAGTCAGGTCTATGCCATGTGTTTGTCCATCACACCAGCGCATCTTTAATGATATGCGAAAACGCAGATCCGACCGTACGTAGCGACATGGAACGTTTTATGGCGCGACTGGCACCAGATGGTGACCCGATGTTCAAACATATTGATGAAGGGCCAGACGATATGCCAGCCCATGTACGTACCATACTGACCCAGTCCAGCCTGACGATACCGGTCAGCTCATCACGTGCCGACCTGGGCATCTGGCAAGGCGTTTATCTCTGGGAACATCGAACACAGTCGCAT
>ENA-ORDP01000297-ORDP01000297.1-marine-sediment-metagenome-genome-assembly--contig:-NODE-297-length-33654-cov-11.813566_pt1 | contig 33654 bp, 33 predicted proteins | sample MGYA00248627_ERZ508539 | MGnify/ENA primary metagenome ERZ508539 (study PRJEB26208, sample SAMN05571518) | marine sediment metagenome | biome: deep sea; feature: Hydrothermal vent; material... | reverse complement strand
GAAGCCTCGGTATCGCCGGGGATATTTGTATTTATACCAATAATAACCTGACAATCGAAGTACTGTGAGTAAATTTCGACAACGATCGACTAGAATACTGAGGAACTGTAAATGTCTGAAATGACACCACGTGAAATAGTCATTGAACTAAATAAGCATATCATTGGTCAGGACGACGCAAAACGTGCGGTTGCCATTGCCTTACGCAATCGCTGGAGACGCATGCAACTTAACGAAACTTTGCGTAACGAACTAAATTTACTGAAATAGGCTATGTGGGTCGCGACGTAGAATCGGTTATCCGTGACCTTGCCGATGTTGCTATCAAGCTCCGGCGTGAGGAAGAGGTGAAGAAGGTCAGCCACCGTGCTGCGGATGCGGCTGAGGAACGCGTGCTTGATGTTTTGCTGCCCAAGCCACATAACTATTCTTTTGACGAGGCTGAGAATCTTCAATCCGAAAAAAATGAGCCTGATGACAGCACGCGACAAAAACTTCGTAAAAAACTTCGTGAAGGCGACCTCGACGAAAGAGAGATAGAAATAGAAGTGTCTTCCTCTTCTGTCGGTGTGGAAATCATGGCACCGCCTGGCATGGAAGAAATGACCAACCAACTACAAGATATGTTCCAGAATATGTCTGGCAGTAAGACCTCTAAACGTAAACTAAAATTACGTGATGCATTAAAATTATTGCAGGAAGAAGAAGCGGGTAAAATGGTCAATGAAGATGACATAAAACATAGCGCCCTGACCAACGTGGAGCAAAACGGAATCGTATTTTTAGACGAAATAGATAAAGTTGCAAAACGCTCAGAACATGGCGGCCCAGATGTGTCCCGTGAAGGGGTACAAAGAGATTTATTGCCATTAGTAGAAGGCTGTACGGTATCGACCAAATACGGCATGATCAAAACGGATCATATTTTATTTATCGCCTCCGGGGCCTTTCATGTCGCCAAACCCTCAGACCTGATTCCCGAATTACAAGGTCGCTTCCCGATTCGGGTTGAGCTGAGCGCCTTAACCACCGAAGACTTTGTGCGCATCCTGACCGAACCCGATGCGTCGCTAACCGAACAATACAGCGCACTACTTGAAACCGAAGAAGTGCAGCTTATTTTTACCGCCGCAGGCGTTAAACGCCTGGCCGAAATGGCCTGGCAGGTAAACGAACGGACTGAAAATATTGGTGCGCGCCGTTTGCATACTATATTAGAGCGCTTACTCGAAGAAGTCTCGTTTACTGCATCAGACAAAGCAGGTGAAACCATTAAAATTACCGCTGGCTATGTGAACGACAATATACAAGACCTGGCTGAAGATGAAGATTTAAGCCGTTATATACTTTAAAAAGTTTTCACTCTGACCCCAAATATTCATCAATACTTGATTTACTTGGCGTGTCCATATATGACCCCCTTGGTTATTCGGCACTCGGTGATATTGGTTTCGATAATAGCTCTATAACAGACCTAGCACCTTGAACATCGGAATTACCACTTATGTAACCCGTCGATTGGGGCGCATAAATGCAAGCTGCTGCATGCATAAGCACGGCATCACTTGATTGTTGTTTTTCTCCCGCAGCCTCTACTAACGTCTTGTAGGTCATTAGAGCATTTTGCCTATGCCGGTTTACTACGGCATTATGCTTATGGGAGAGGAAATTACGGGATGACAAATAGAGGATAAAACTTATAACGGAAAATATAAGTATTTTACTAACAGCCATTTGTACAGTTTCATAAGAATTTAAAGGACTTAGAAAAGGTATCTTATGAATAAAAATACTTAGCACAGCATAACCGCCTAACCCCCATGCAATGTTTATTGTTCTTTTTCTCCATGTTTCTGCGTCAATTTCATTTTGATCTGCTTCATCTTTAAAGTAAATTGCTTGCTGTGTTACACCTTGTTCTGCAGCTACCTTACGTATTGCTTCTAATGCACTTTCAGCGTCTGATTTTTGTTGCTCCAAATTTTTTGTTATTTCTTCTGCATCATCTTTAATCTTTTGTAGCGTAGCTCTTGCCTCGCTGTCTAGTCTCTGGAAATCAGCAGACTTATGCAAAGAATAGCCCACTAATGGTAACAACTCATTAAACGCACCTTGGTACGCGCCTTCAATTTGCTGAATAAGTTTTTGCTTCGTTTCATGCGCGTTAGCTTGCTTCGCATCAAATTGGAGCACCGCATCAAATAGATTGAAACAGGCGTCGGCTTGCTGTTTTAGTCCATCCAGCTGTATCTTTCCAAAATCATCTAAAGCTTCTGGCGATAATCGTCGAAAAAGATCTACTAGCCTCCTCGCCGAGGTAACGGCATCACTAAAACTATAGCTCTTACCTAGCTCAGCTTCTCGGGGTAATTTGGAAACGTCAAATTCCTGCATGCGCACAAGAGATTGTCTTGCATTTTCTAGTAATTCATTTACTACTTCATCTGCCATGATAGTCACCTTCGCAAAATATCAGTTTTTTGACTTCCTACTCCAACAAAGAAACCATAGGCCTACTTAGCTTTAAAAGGGGTCAGAGCCCTTTAATGCCGAGAGCCCTTTAATGCCGATTGGGACGTCCTCGCCTAGCCTGTCCGACCTTGCACATAAGTTTACGCTCTATTTTCTCTCTGAAATAGTCGTTTCCCAGTGGTGTCCCGGTTTGCCAGGCAACGCGTATCGCTTTGAGTTCGCTAGTTTCAATATGGGCTTTAAATAACGCCCTATATGCCTCTAGTCTGCTACTAACCGTTCTCCCCAAGCTTAAATACAATGGATGGGTGGTTATAAGTTCATCCACTTTTCCCTGCGCGTTGGCACGATAACTACTCCAACGATAGTGAGCGGGTAAGTCGATCATGTTGGCTCGAACAGGATTCAGTTCAATATAGCGCATACAGGCCAGCAAATACTGATCGTCACTCACTAGCGACGCCTTGTATCGTCCCTCCCAAATGCTGCCACTCGTACCGTAGCTATGGTTTATGTAGGGCACATAGTGCCTACCGATATACTGCATCATCAAACTAATGCCGTGCTTGTCCTGTGGCGTGGCTAGGATGTGAACATGATTGGTCATCAATACATAGGCATGGACGGCACAACGATAGCGATTGGCCGCTTCTGCAACCCAATCGAGATAGACGCGATAGTCGCTGTCCTCAAAGAACACCGGTTCTCGGCTATGACCACGTTGAACTATATGAGCAGGAATATCAGGCAAAAAGAATCTTGGTTTTCTTGGCATTGGCACACTCCATGTCGAATAATTCGTTCATCCTGAACAAGTTTAAGAATAGATGTTACGCCTAAAACGCTTAAAGGGCTCTGACCCCTTTAACTAGGCCACCAAGATATCAACATGGCAACGGTCACAACGTACTCGTAAAAAACCATGTTCAAGACGGCCGCAGCGCTTTTTAATGTCTTGAATTTACTCAGAAAATTTTGGGGGTTCGCATCCCTCTCCCGATGCCACCTTATTTTTCACTGCGTCAGCTCTTCTTTAAACTTCTGGCTTTGCAGATCCAGATTCAATTTGCAAGTTACTCTGGATGTTTCAATGACGGTATCGGGAATCGAAAACTTGTCAAATTTTGCAATTTCCCACAAGTGCCATAGCTGAAATTTTCCAGTGATGGCTGGGCGTGGAAAGTTTGGGTAGCCAATCGCATACTTCCGAATATTCTGGCGGGAACAGTTGAGAATCTCAGCGACATCGGTCAGTCCTACCATATCTGGTTTTGCTTCAACCAGGCTGGCACCAGAGATGGCTTTCATTACATCGTGAATTGCGGATTCGATTGCTTTAGATGCAGAATCTGCTTCACGATTGAACGCCAGTGAAATCATGCCGGAGGTTCCCGTGCCAACAACGGCATCGTCACAGCCAGCATCGAACAGCGCATCGAGATGTTGCACAGGGTCATTCTGCGTATCTGGCAGTGTAAATGTTAGTGTGAATTCGTACTCGATCATCTTAATTCCCATCCTGGTGTATGCATCCATCTATTTTTCGCTGCAGTTGCCGGGCATGACGGCCTGTATCTTTTGGTGTACTCCAGACCGACATTTGGCAAAACTGGCCACAACGGCATTCCCGATCGTGATGCGGACAGCGAAGCATCCCCCAGGCATGCCCCTTACATTCGATCACTTGCCATCCATGCTTTTCTGCATAACGGATAGCATTTTCGATTTCCTTATCTGGATGTTTCCTTCTCACATTTTCACCATTGACGATAGTTGATATTAGAGTAGTTGTCAAGTGACAACTATAGTTCAGGATTAGCTGATAAATGTTAGCTCTCCATTGGGCTTATGCGGCAAGACCTCGTCCACCAGCAGGGCGGCGCTTTCGGCCATGCGCCGCGCCCCGCAACTGGGGCAAAACCCGCGACGTTTACAGCTGAAGGCCACCAAGATCTCAACATGGCAACGGTCACAACGTACTCGTAAAAAACCATGTTCAAGACGGCCGCAGCGCAGGTATTCCTCAAATTCCCGCTGCACGTAGCCCGGCAATGGCCTGCCCTGCCGGGCTATATGGGTCACGAATAGCGGGTAATGCTGCTCAACGATCTGGTAGAGCAGTGTGTGCTCGGGTTGGTGGCGCTGGTAACGGTAAGCGCCCAACTCTCTGGCGGCGGTCCTTGCCGCAAGCCTGGGTGACATGATCGGCGTCCTTGCGATACTGTATATCCATAAGGCATATCCCTTTAGAACCACTACTGTCAATGTATAGTGGCGAGTGATGTTAATCGGCGAAGGAAACACAAGATGTAGTAGAGGGTGGTTCTAACGGGATATGCCTTATATCCATACAGTTTAGCGCTTGGGCGCTGGATCATACAACGTTTGCCTGGGGGGAGTTCAGCTGTTTTCCTCACCCCTACCTCACCCCTCAAGAGGGCACCGAGGTCTCCCTCAGGGAGAAGGAGCTATTTGCGAGGCCAACCCCCCAAAACCAGCCCCAATCCTAATCCCCCCAACCCCCAAGCCAAGGCGGAGACGCCAAGAAATGGCCAAATCATAGGCTGACCCAGCCCCGCGATGACCGTACCCGCCACCACCAATGCACTACCACTAATAGCAAAGTACAACCGCCGATAACTACGCTTGGTCTCTTCGCGCATTTTTTCCAGGGCCTCGGCACGCCAGGTCATGCTCATCTCACCGCTATTGGCACGGCGCAGGAAGTCGTGAAACAGGCCCGGCAATTCGGGTGCGATCTTGCCCCACTGGGGCAGATTTTTCACAAAGCCTTGAAAAAAGGCCTTGGCGCCTAACTGATCCCGGGTCCATTTTTCCAAAAAGGGTTTGGCGGTCTGCCACAGATCCAGGTCGGGATAGAGTTGTCGGCCCAGGCCTTCGATATTGAGCAGGGTCTTTTGCAATAACACCAGTTGGGGTTGCACTTCCATGTTAAACCGCCGTGCAGTCTGAAACAGTCGGATCAACAAACGGCCAAAGGAAATCTCTTTGAGCGGCTTGGCAAAGATGGGTTCGCACACGGTACGGATGGCGGCCTCGAATTCTTCTATCTTGGTGTCTGCCGGTACCCACCCCGCATTTAAATGCGATTCGGCGACGGCCCGATAGTCACGGTTAAAGAAGGCCACGAAGTTCTCCGCCAGATAGCGTTTGTCCACATCACTCAATGTGCCCATGATGCCAAAGTCCACCGCCCGGTATTGTCCCTCGGCAGAGACAAAGATATTGCCCGGGTGCATGTCGGCATGAAAAAACCCGTCGCGAAATGCCTGGGTAAAAAATATGATGACGCCGTCATGGGACAATTTTTTGAGATCGATCCCCGCCTCGCGCAAGGCATCGATGTTGCCGATGGGGATGCCGTGTATACGGTCCATCACCATGACCGTACTGCGGGTGTGGTCCCAAAGCACTTCAGGGATCAGCAACATGTCGGATCTGTGGAAGTTGTTTCTCAACACACTAGCATTGGCTGCCTCGCGCATCAGGTCCAGTTCATCGTCGAGGGTTTTGGCAAACTCACCCACCACCTCTACCGGACGCAGGCGTTCACCATCGGGCAGATAGCGTTGGGCCAGTTCGGCGAGGGTATACAACAAACCCAGATCCCGTTGAATGATTTTGTGGATGCCCGGACGCAACACCTTGACCGCGACTTCACGGTCGTCCCATAGGATAGCAAAGTGCACCTGGGCCACCGATGCCGAGGCCACGGGTGTTAAATCGAAGGTCTTGAAATGTTTTTCCAGCGCCTCACCATAGGCCTGTTCAATGACCTGCCTGGCATTGATACCGGGGAAGGGCGGTACTTGGTCCTGGAGCTTGACCAACTCCAGGGCGATGTCATCGGGCAACAGGTCAGGGCGAGTGGACATCATCTGCCCAAACTTGACAAAGATGGGGCCAAGTTCTTCCAAGGCCTCACGCAGGCGCACCCCTCGGGCCTGGCGAACACGACTGCGCCAACGCCATGGCATGAGGCGCAAGATCCATTGGTAAGGTCGAAGCAAATGGATGGCGACAATAAAATCATCAAGCCCGTGCTTGACAAACACCTGGGTGATACGCAGCAATCGGGCCAGACGGCCAGGATTAATCATTTAGCACGCATCATGGGGATAGCTTTTCCTGTAGGCGTCCACGTAAACGTTCAACGCGTTTCTGCAAACGGTCGGCATCGGCACGCAGTGTATCCACCGCCTGCATAAAGGCCTCTACCGGTTCTTTTTTAGCCAGTTCTTCTTGTTCTTCTTGTTCTTCTTGTTCTTCTTGTTCTTCTTGTTCTTCTTGAAAATACTCGGCAAAATCTTTGCCCAGGGTCTCGGCGGCATCGCTGGTCCACTGACGCGCATCACGGGCAATGTTGCCAAACTGATGGGCGACCACATCGCCTACATAGTGGGAAGCAATTTCTTCCCAGTCGATATCGAGTTTTTTTAAAATGTGGCTAAAACGCCGACCCAAGGCAGTATCGCCTTCGATCAGAATCTCCCGTTTAAAAAAAAGATCGGTATCACTCTCGCTGGTGGCCAACTTGGCAAAGGCGAAGGCCGAACCGGTGAGGGTGACATCTGGCGCTTTGTCCCATTCGTGGCTCATCCGAAAACCGCCGCCGAAGGGACGGATATAAAATTTTAGTGACGAGTCTTTGAGACGGATGAGGACCACCTTACCGTCAAGATCGGCAAACCGCTCCAGGGTTTCGGGATCAAGCCGCAGGAGTCGGTTACTCAGCTCTTCGGCGATGCTGGTGAGTATGTTGGTCATTTATACTAGTTTTTGCCGCAAAGATGCTAAGGCGCAAAAAGAAAATATTTCCCCTCTCCCTCCGGGAGAGAGCAGGGTGAGGGAGTCATACATTGATAAGACATAATTTTTTATCCCCCTCATCCTAACCTTCTCCCTGAGGTAGAAGGGACTATCTATATAATATGAGTGATTATTTATTAAGCGAGCATCTTTTCTTTGCGGCGAGAATTAATATTTAAACCCTTTGTGCAGGGCGACGATGCCACCAGCGAGGTTGTGATAGGACACCCGCTCAAAACCGGCGGTCTGCATCATTTCTTTCAAGGTTTCCTGGTCCGGATGCTTGCGAATGGATTCAGCCAGATAGCGATAGCTATCTTCGTCATTGGCAATGACGCGCCCGAGCAGGGGCAGCACGTTAAACGAATAGGCATCATAGAGTGCATTCAGGCCGGGTAAGGTGGGATGAGAGAACTCCAGCACCAGTAAACGTCCACCGGGGACCAGCACCCGGTACATGGAGGCCAGGGCCTCGGGTATATGGGTGACGTTACGCAGGCCGAAGGCAATGGTGATGCAATCAAAACTGTTGCCGGCAAAGGGCAAACATTCCGCATTGGCCTGCATGTAGCTCACGTTGCCCACCACGCCTGCGTCCACCAGGCGTTCACGGCCACGCAAGAGCATGGCAGCGTTGATGTCCGCCAGGATGACCGATCCGCTATTTCCGACCCGCTTGGCAAACGCCCGGGTAAGATCCCCAGTACCACCGGCCACATCCAATACCTGCTGCCCGTGGCGCACACCACTTTGGCCGATAGTGAAACGTTTCCACAACCGATGCGCGCCCAGGGACATCAGATCATTCATGACATCATACTTGCCTGCCACGGATGAAAACACCTCCCCCACCAGACCGGCCTTGTCGGCCTCGGGAACCTGGCGGTAACCAAAGTGGGTGGTACCGTCCTGGTGCTCGTTCTGGTCTTTACCCTGGGGCATGGCGATCAATCGACGACCTTACGTTGATAGCCGGCCTCTTCAAGACGTTCCAAATAGCGCTTCCAGTTGGCCTCTTGTTTAGACCCCAACCGGTAAAGGGTATCCCAAGGATAGATGCCGGTGCTGTGGCCATCGTCAAAATGCAGGGCAATGGCATATTGTCCCACCGGCTCGATTTGTTCGATATTTACCTTCTCCTTACCGACCTGCAACACCTCCTGACCGGCGCCATGACCTTGTACCTCCGCCGAGGGCGAGTAAACCCGCAGGTATTCACAGGGCAACTCAAAGTGTTTACCATCTTCAAAGGTAATCGCCAACATGCGGGATTTTTTGTGGAGTTTGATGTCTGTGGGGCGATGCTCTGACATAATTACACCTACGAAATAACAGGGAACTCGGGCTTGTGGGCAGGGGGTGGGGAGTATACCGCTTTTCTTCAAAACCCGCCCTGTCACCAAACTGTAATATATTTAGTATGAAATAGGCGTCTATTTCACAGATGTTACACCCATGAACCATAAAATATTAATCGTCGAAGATGAGCGCCCGGTCAGGGAGATGATCCGCTTTGCGTTGGAACGAACCGGTTTTGAGGCACAAGAGGCCACTGATGGCCGCCAGGCATTGGCCATGGTCACCGATAATACCCCCGATCTGATCCTGCTTGACTGGATGTTGCCTGATTTGAGCGGTATTGAGCTCGCACGCCGCTTTAAAAAGGACGATCACACCCGGGATATCCCCATTATTATACTGACGGCACGGGCAGAAGAAGACGATAAAATCGTCGGCCTCGACGCCGGGGCGGATGATTATGTCACCAAACCATTTTCACCCAGAGAACTGATTGCCCGTATCAAGGCAGTGATTCGGCGTAGTTCTGCCACAGCCAGCGGTGAACCCATCACCCACAAAGGACTGTCGCTAGACCCGGAGAGCCACCGTGTACTGGCCAAAGATGATTCCGTCGAGATCGGTCCCACCGAGTTTCGCCTGTTGCAATTTTTCATGTCCCACCCGGAACGGGTATACAGCCGGGGGCAATTGTTAGACAGAGTCTGGGGAAGCAATGTCTATATTGAAGAACGTACCGTGGATGTGCATATACGACGCCTGCGAAAATGCCTCGCACCGTACGGGTATGACCATTTTATCCAGACTGTACACAGTGTTGGCTATCGGTTTTCGTCGCAGGGATAACTCAATTGAACAGTTGGTCTGAAGAATTCTGGCGCCTCACCGGCCTGATAACACTGTGCCTGATTCTTGGCCTGGTCTTTGATGAAATCGTGCTGCTGCTCATTATTGGCGGCACCCTCTACCTCGGGTGGCATGTGTTCAATCTGTATCGACTGGACCGCTGGCTACGTGGCGCCAGCCACACCACACCCCCTGAAGCCCGTGGCATCTGGGGGGAAATCTTTCACCATTTTTACCTTCTGCAGAAAGGCAACCGCGAACGTAAGGAAAAACTGACAGCCATGCTGGACCGCTTTCAGCAACTCACCACTGCCATGCCCGATGGCACGGTGGTACTGAATGCCAAGGGGGCAATCGAATGGTTTAACGATGCAGCGGGCCGTCTCTTGGGGCTGCGCCACCAGGATGCAGGCCAACACATCGTTAACCTGGTGCGGCACCCCGCCTTCCTGGACTATCTGGAACAGCATGATTTTACCGAACCCCTGGAGCTGAATTCACCCACCGACGAAAAACGCAGTCTGCAAATTCATGTGATCCCCTATGGCCGGGACCAACGTCTGATCGTGGCACGTGATGTGACTCAATTACAACGACTCGAACAGATGCGCAGGGATTTTGTTGCCAATGTTTCACATGAGTTGCGTACCCCATTGACTGTTGTTGCCGGCTACCTGGAAACACTTGCCGATGACAGTGATGTCCAGACTCATACCCTATGGGGCCAATCCCTCAAAGTGATGCAGGAACAAAGCGACCGTATGCGGCATATCGTCGAAGACCTGTTGTTACTTGCCAAACTTGAAGGCAGTAATACACCCCCTCCCCATGACCCGGTATCGGTCCCATCAATGCTCGCCGGCATCCGCGAAGATGCTGTGAATTTGGCCGCGAAGAAAGGGCACCGCATCAAACTCGACATGGACGAAAATTTGTGGCTATACGGCAATGAACAACAACTGCGTAGCGCCTTTTCCAACCTAATATTTAACGCCATCCGCTACATGTCGGACCCAGGCACCGTCACCATCACCTGGCATAGCGCCAACGGTGGGGCACAACTTGATGTACAGGACACGGGCATCGGCATTGCCGCCCATCATATTTCCAGGCTCACCGAACGATTTTATCGGGTGGATGTGGGCCGATCACGGGAGACGGGGGGCACCGGCCTGGGACTCGCTATCGTCAAGCATGTCCTTAGCCGCCACCGGGCCACCCTGAAAATCCACAGCAAGCCTGAGCAAGGCAGCACCTTTAGCTGTCGTTTCCCCTCTCATGCGATCATGCACCATAACAACACAGCCAGTCCACAGCCTGTCACGAAATAGTCACAAACCGTTCACACATCTGTCATCAACCGGTTGCATACTTATCACCTACCCTAACCCTAGATTTATCAGGAGTCATTACGACAATGAAACTTTACAAACTTATTACCGGCCTGGGATTCAGCGCTTTGCTGGCCAGTGGGTCCGTCTTGGCTGAAACCAAGGTCGACAAAGCAATTGCCGACTACAGTAAAGTCAGTGGTGTATCCGGCAATCTGTCCAGCGTTGGCTCTGATACCCTGGCCAACCTCATGACCTTGTGGGCCGAGAAATTCAAACACCTGTATCCTAATGTCAACATACAGATTCAGGCCGCCGGTTCTTCTACTGCCCCACCTGCCTTGACCGAGGCCACATCCAACCTCGGCCCCATGAGCCGCAAGATGAAGGCCAAAGAAATCGCCGCCTTCGAAAAGAAATACGGCTACAAACCCACCCCTATCCGGGTGGCTATTGATGCCCTGGCGGTCTATGTGCACAAAGACAACCCCATCAAGGGCATGACCTTCAAAGAGGTTGATGCGGTATTCTCCTCCACCCGCAAGTGTGGCGGCCCCAAAGGCATCACCCGTTGGGGCGGCCTGGGGCTGACCGGTGCCTGGAGTGATCGCAATATCCAGGTTTATGGCCGCAACTCGGTATCCGGCACCTACGGTTACTTCAAAAAGAAGGCCCTCTGTAAAGGTGACTACAAGAATACCGTCAACGAACAGCCCGGTTCTGCCTCTGTCGTACAGTCGGTATCCACTTCCTTAAATGGCATCGGCTACTCCGGCATCGGCTACAAGACCTCTGGGGTCAAGGCTGTGCCACTGACCAAAAAAGACGGGGCGCCTTTCGTTGCTGCGACACCTGAAAAGGCTCTCAGCGGTGAATACCCATTGGCGCGCTTCCTGTATGTCTATGTCAACAAGGCACCGAACAAGGCACTGACGCCATTGGAGAAACAGTTTCTGACCATGGTGCTCGCCAAGTCCGGTCAACAGGTTGTCGTAAAAGACGGTTATATCCCGTTGACGGCTAAAATTGCGAAGGAAGAACTGGCCAAACTGAACTAATGCTCCGAACATAACAAGAATACCAAAGCTGTTATTAACGCCCCCGAAAGGGGGCTTTTTTTGTGCATTTTTCAACTGCTCTCGGACCCGAATGGTACTTAAGGGCACTTCTATTAATCCCCTCTCCCTCTGGGAGAGGGCGAGGGTGAGGGAATAAAACAAAGATAAGTTATTGATTTTAATATCCCCTCATCCTAACCTTCTCCCGGAGGGAGAAGGGATTATTAATTAATAGAAGTGCCCTTAACTTAATTCTGTGTGGAAAATCTCGTACTGAAGCGATTACTAATTTTCAAGCCAAGCTGACACAACCTTGTCATACTGATTGGATAACCTGCTAGATGGTTAACACGCCGAATAGCAATAAGCCTTATGGAAACTGCACAAAACATCTCCAGCCTAACCCTGGACGTCACACCTATCTCACCACAGGATACGGTGAGCGATGTGGCGGAAAAATTTCTCGCCAAAAAATACAGCCAATTTCTTTCTCTGCCAGTTGTTGATGGCACGACACCCGTGGGAATCATCAGCCGTTATGGGTTAATGAATATTTTCATACGCCTGTACGGACGTGAACTCTATGGTAAACGGCCGATCCGGGAACTCATGAATCCCCGGCCATTGGTTATCGAAATCGACGAGACCCTCACCAGGGCCAGCCAACAAATCACTGAGAACATTCAGTTTCCGGTCACCGAGGATTACATCGTAGTGCAAAATGGTGCATACCGGGGTCTGGGTGTCGTGGTCAATCTGCTCAAGGCCATGGAACACCAGGTGGCCCGTCACAGCGACGATTTATCAAAGGCCTATCAACAACTCCAGTCATCCCAGAGCCAACTCGTGCAATCCGAGAAAATGGCGTCGTTGGGTCAAATGGTGGCCGGGGTCGCCCACGAGATCAATACCCCGCTCGGCTATGTCCGCAACAACGTCGATCTGGTCAAGGCCGTGTTTAACGATCTGCGCAAGCTGACCGGCGCCTACGCCGAATTAAGTCAGGCCTTGGTCTCGGATTCCATCAGTGAAGATCAGCTATGCGAAATCATGGCACGGGTCGAGACCCTGGTCAGAGAACTTAACCCTGCCGACCAAATAAAAGACATTGAGACCATCCTCGAGGATACGATTTACGGCACCGAGCAAATTAGCGAGCTTGTCATCAACCTGAAGAACTTCAGTCGACTCGACCAAGCGAAGCTAACCGACATTAATATCAATGAATGCTTGGAAAGTGTCCTGGTAGTGGGACGCAACGCAATCAAATATAAGGCTGATGTCATCAAGCAATTCGGCGACATACCCAAAATTTCCTGTTCCCCATCACAGATTAACCAGGTTTTTCTCAACTTGGTCACCAACGCAGCACAGGCCATTGAGGAACACGGCCAGATTGTGATCAAGACACTTGCCGACGAACAGAATGTTTATGTGGTGATAGAGGATAACGGCAAGGGTATAACCGAAGAGGTGTTACCAAAAATCTTTGATCCGTTTTTCACAACCAAAGAAATCGGGCAAGGCACTGGCCTGGGTCTGGCAATCAGTTACCAAATCATCGACCAACACGACGGCAAAATTACCGTCTCATCAAAACCAGGCGAAGGTTCACGCTTTACAGTGGTGTTACCACAACAATCTATCGCATTTCAAAAAACAGGCTAGACAATCATGGTCATGCACATTTCGGACGAGACACAAGCCAGCAACACAAAACTAACCGCCTTATTTGTCGATGATGACGAACGTATCTTGCGATCCTTGCACATGCTATTCAGGAACGAGCTCAATGTCATCACCGCGACCAGCGGCCATGAGGCCATTGAGCATATCCAATGCACACCTGTGCACGTTGTTGTGAGTGACCAGCGTATGCCCGGCATGATGGGCATCGAACTGTTGCGAAACGTCAAGGCGATCTCACCCAACACCATACGTATTCTACTGACCGGATACTCCGAACTTACCGCAATCGTCGGTTCCGTCAATGACGGCGAAATCTTTCGTTTTATCAACAAACCCTGGGACCCACAGGAGATTCGTAAAACGGTCAGGAAGGCGGCCGAGATTGCCAAGCAGCTTGAACGCACCCACTATCTCAACACCCATCCATTGCAAAACCTTGAACCAAACGTCAATAAACTGGGCGTTCTGGTTATCGACAATGATGAAACCACTTTGGACATGGTCAGAAAGATCGTCGAACCCGACCATTTTGTAGTCTGGGGAAACTCCCTGGATCAGGCCTTTGAATTACTGACCTGCCACAACATCGGCATCGTTGTATCAGAATTGAAGCTCAATGGCCACGACACGTCTGCGGCCATTAAAATGCTCAAACGTTACAAGCCAGGCATCCTGACCGTAATCACCACCTCTTTCCAGGACACCACAACCCTGATTGAACTGATCAACGAGGGACAAGTCTATCGCGTCTTACCCAAACCCCTACGTCAAGGTCTTTTAGAAATCAGCCTTCAATCCACACTTCGCCAACATAGACTAGTGGACCGGACGCCCCAACTGGTACGCCGTTATCAGGTGGAGACGCCACACAACAAAGCCCTCAGTGTATCGACCCGCATCATGGGGTATCTACGAAAAATACAGCAACACACACAAAACCCTTCAGCTGTGGCCTGATTGGCCTGTTTTTGTCCCACCATCGCTGTCTGGAAACAGCGCGCTATATCGATAAATTCAGACCGGATTTGTTCGGGGTTTCTTTAGCAAAATTGCCATAAAGATGTAAACCATCTGTCATAACTACTGTGCATAGTCGCCGCATGGATAACCGTAATGTCGTGACGATGAAGCCACTTAAGTTTAGGTCCATCTGGATTTCAGACATCCATCTCGGCCACCGGGCCTGTAAGGCCGAATTTCTTCTTGATTTTCTCAAGCACACCCGTTGTGAACAGCTTTACCTGGTCGGTGATGTTATCGACCTGTGGAATATGAAAAACGGCTGGTACTGGCCACAAAGCCATAACAATGTAATCCGCAGCATCCTGGGTAAGGCCAAGCGCGGCACCAAGGTGACCTATATTCCCGGTAACCACGACGAAATGTTCCGGAACTACACGAACACCTCGTTTGGTGAGGTTGATATTGTCGCCGAGGCGATTCACGAAACCGCCGACGGTCGGCAATTGCTGGTTCTGCATGGGGATGAATTCGACTCCATCGTCAAACACAACAAATCAATCGCCCACCTGGGCAGCCAGGCCTATGATTTCCTGCTTTGGGTGAATCACTACATCGATATGTTCAGGCGCAAACTGGGGTTTCCCTATTGGTCACTGGCCACCTATCTTAAACACAAGGTGAAAAACGCAGTTAAGTACATCAGTAATTTTGAGAAGGCGGTTATCCACGAAGCACGACGACGCAAAGTGGACGGTCTGGTATGTGGCCATATCCACAAGGCCGCCATCAAAGAATACGAAGGGATCTTGTACTGCAACGACGGCGACTGGGTGGAAAGTTGCAGCGCGCTCGTCGAGCACCATGACGGGACCCTGGAAATCTTGAACTGGACCGATACCGATAAATTCAAAGAGGAACTCCATTCCATTGAGAATAATAATCGTCGCGGACGCCTGGTATCCGCAAATTAACGGGGTTGTCCGGACCCTGGACCAGACCCGGCTGGAACTGGAAAAAAAAGGTTACTCCGTGTTGATGGTGACACCTAATTTATTCCACACCGTGCCATGCCCCACCTATCCTGAAATCCGTCTGGCGATCCGGCCAGGACCGAAGGTAGGCAGACTCATCGAACACTTCAGGCCTCAGGCGATACATATCGCGACGGAAGGCACCCTGGGCATGGCGGCACGCCGCTACTGCTTGAGGACCAGACGTCCATTCACGACCTCGCTTCACACACGCTTCCCGGAATACGTCAACCTGCGCAGTGGAATTCCGGTGCGTTGGGGTTACGCTTGGTTGCGCCACTTCCATCGTCCAGCGGCCAGAACCCTGGTGACGACACCCTCCCTTAAACAAGAGCTGACCGGCAAAGGTTTTACGCACCTCGAGGTCTGGGGGCGCGCTGTGGACACCACACTATTCAAACCTTATACCAAGGTAACATTGTCCGGTCGGGGTCCGATTTTTATGTACACCGGCCGGGTGGCGGTGGAAAAAAACCTTGAGGCCTTCTTAAAATTACACTTACCAGGAACAAAATACATCGTGGGTGACGGGCCGGACCTGAAAAAGCTTAAGGCCCGCTATCCGGATGTTCACTTTACCGGCTACAAAACCGGCGCCGAATTGGCTCGTCACTACAGCGCCGCCGATGTGTTTGTCTTCCCCAGCCTGACCGACACCTTTGGCCTGGTGATCCTTGAGGCCATGGCCTGTGGTCTACCGGTCGCCGCCTATCCGGTACAAGGCCCCAAATACATTATCCAGCAGGGGATCACCGGTTATATAGATGAGGACCTCCGAGAGGCGGCACTGATGGCGCTGAAGCTTGACCGCAGCCAATGCCGTGCCTTTGCCGTACAAATGTCCTGGAAGGAAAATACCGAACGCTTCCTGCAATGGCTGTCTTACACCTCCGACCAAACTACGGGGACAGCAAACAAATCATCAAAATCATCTGTCGAGTTCACTTGAGCCCACCAGCAAAATCACATCCGGGATCATCTCCACCTGCACCGGCAGCTGGGTCAAGACATCACCATCGCCCTGCACCGGGTCACCCTCGACCCCGCTGATTTCAACTTGCTTGCCGGTAACAATCCGGTAATCGTGCAAGCGGGTGATCGTGCCCGTGAGCATGGCCAGCACATAGCGGGCGGCTGACCAACGTCCACTGCGCACAAACAGACAAACGTGGAACAGCGCTTCGTCGATACGAGCATCGGGGGCAAGGACGTAGCGGCCACCATAATAATGGGCATTGGCCACCACCACCGATGCGGCCTGGTACGGAATACCGTCCACCGTAACCTGGTAACGCACCAAACTGCCCCGCAACAATTGCTTCAGGGTTTCCAGCACGTAGGCCCCTTTGCCGATCAAACGCTTGATCTTAAGGTTGACCCCAGCCACCACATGGGCATCAAAGCCACTGCCCACCATGATCGTAAAATAACGGCCGTTGGCACGCCCCAGACAAACAGGCCGGGCCAACCCCTGTACGATATTTCGGGCGATCATCCTGGGCGACAGGGGCAGTGACAACTCACTGGCCAACACATTCGCGGTGCCCATGGGAATCACCGCAAGTGGACAAGTGCTACCGGCAAGCCCATTGATGGCCTCGTTGATGGTGCCATCACCCCCTGCCACCACCACCGCATCAGGCTTTGAGTGAATGGCCTGACGAGCCAGTTTCTCGGCGTCGCCGGGGGCGGTAGTAGGCATCACTTCCACCGTGCAGCCCTCGTTACGTAAGACTTTGAGAGTGGCCTCGAAACGATGGCGGCGGCGACCCCCTGCCGTTGGATTGTGTATCACCACAAGCCGCGTACGCGGCAGGCACACTGGGTGCATTTTATCCAGTTCGATCGATTCAGCCACTTCTAATATACTCAATCCTTCGCGCTCTCCAATCGGAGGCAGTGATTGCATTGCTTCGAGATCCAGAAAAACAGTCAACCGATGGCGGGGGCCTGGCAGGGCGCCTTCGATTCGGCACGATATTTCATTATGCGCTCTTCGTAAAAGGCCAGCATCCTGTCGGCGATCAAGTCGGCGGTCCAGACTTGCGCATAGGACCGTGCTTCCACCGACAGCGTTTGTCTGAGTTGCCGGTTGCTGAGGACGCTGACAACCTTGTCCGCAAAATCACCCGGTTCCTCTCTCGCGACCCGTGCACCCTTGCCTTCAAGCAGGATATCCTGAGTCCCCATCACCGCAGTGGAGACCACCGGCACCCCCAGCGCCATGGCCTCCAACAACACCAGGCCCTGGGTCTCGGTACGTGAGGCGAAGACAAATACGTCACCGGCGCTGTAACAATCCTGTAGGCCACTACCACGAGACAAGTAGCCGACAAACAGGATGTTGTCTTCGAGTTGCAGTGTGTGAGCAAGTTTACGTAAATGCTTTAAGGCCGGTCCCTCGCCTGCAATCACCAACAGTACATCCGCGATGTGCTGGCGCACGACGACCAACATGCGCAGCAGGAAATCAATATTCTTCTCATGGGCAATTCGACCCACGTGCACCAACGTGGACCGTTCGGCCGGTATTCCGTATTGCCTCCGAAAAGCTGCCCCATCCCCGGTCTTAAAATCGGCGAGCTCTATACCGGTCGGGATCACTGCCGCGTCACTACGCACCCCATAGCAACGCAACACGTCAAGCATAGCGACCGACGGCACCACCAGCGCATCCAGGTCATTACACTGAGCACAGGAAAAACGGCGCGCCACAAACTTCAACCACGAAGAGGGCAAAAAGGGAATATAGTTGTACAAATATTCTTCAAAAAAGGTGTGATAGGTCTCGATCCGTGGCAGATTCAGCCGTCTGGCCAGGGTCAACCCGGCATAGTGGGCAACAAACGGTGTTTGGATATGCAGAATATCGAAAGATTGTCGGGCCAGTTCAGGAATGAGCTTGGTGACATATTTCATCTTCAACATCCTATCTTCCGGGTCCACAATCACCTTGCGCGCGGGGACCCGGATAATATCCATCGCATCCTTCGGGTCATCACCCTGTCCATAGTCTGGAGCGATCAAAGTAACATGATGACCCTTGGCGGCAAACTCCCGGCTAAATGTCTGGATTGAAGTAGACACACCGTTGATGCGCGGGAAATACACGTCGGAAATCATCAGGATACGCATCATTTGACCTTGTCCTGCCGTAGCTGACCGGACCTTATAAAAAGGGTGACAACATAGATGGGATGTTCTACAGAAACGTGAAACTGACCAACGCCAGGATGGCGCCAATGGCGCCACCGGCCAAGACATCGCTGGGATAGTGCAGGCCCAACACCACCCTGGAAAGGGCGACGACCACACTGAATGGCGCCACCAGCCAAATCAATTCCGGGTAGTAGGCCACCCCTACGATGCTAAAGGCCAGGGCGTGCAGGGTATGGCCAGACGGAAAACTGCCCTGGTCCAGTGCCCGTCCACCCACTTGGATTGCATCATGCCGGGTGTAGGGACGGTGGCGCACCAGGGTTGTTTTTAAGAACTTGTAGATTAACAAGCCGCAGATCGCCACCGCAGTCATGTGCAGGGACGCGGGCAAAGCCTGATAGCCGTACACCACCGGCAAGGCCAACACCAGGAGATACCAAAATACACCGTCTCCCAGGCGACTGATTACCGAGAAAAAGGGCTGTACGCCCAGCGACCGACAGCTGTGATTCAAATGCAGGCACAGATCAATTTCGTACCTGTCCATCCGTTGAAAGCGTGTATCCGATGTCGAACTGTTCATGTGATCACCTCATCTAACATCCGAATACAATATTTAGACGAATCATTTGAAGAGTTGATGACAGTTCGGTGAATTTTTTATGACAATGGCCCCATCACGGGATCTTGGACATAAGGGTGTCAATAAAATTTCACAAACGCACTGTACACTTTTCGTGATCAAACAATATATTGAGGACTACACCATGCAAACGATGATCGGATTTGAAGAACACCCCGAAGGGTCCGACAACACCCTTCAAAACGAAATACGCATTTTGGAAAACAGGGTCATGGCTATTGAGGATATGGGAAACAGCGCCTATGAACGGCTCCTGGTACGTGCCTACAGCGATATGATTGAACAACGCAAAAAAATGCTCCTTGACCACAGCAATGCCATCGCCTGTCGAACTGCAATCCTGTAAGCAAACACTCCATCTGGGTCCATGTCATAAAATATTCTTCTATCTGTCACGCCAACGTCACACTTCGTCCACATAGTATAGAACTTAATTTTCAAGTCTATATAACATGCGGAGGAATATCATGCAGAAGAATATTAAATTTATCACGATCACTGCTATAAGCGTCTTGTTGCTAGCACCAGACTCCTATGCCGGTGGCGTGACCACTAAAGATGGCGACAAATATCTAAAAATAGGTGGGCGCATCCAGATACAATATTATCAGAATAACGCGGACAACAAAGAAAGTACGGATAAAATATTTTTCCGGCGCTTCCGCCCGTACATCGAAGGTAGCATACATAAAAATTGGAAAGGCAAGTTCCAATGGGACATGGGCAAGGCCGAAGATAGCAACGAAATTGCTGTGAAGGACGCTTATTTACAGTACAAGGGTTTCACTAACCAGAAACTGACTATCGGCAACAAAAAAACGCCCTTCTCACAGGAATTTCTAACGTCCTCTAAAAAACAGCAACTCGTTGAGCGTACGTTTGTTGGCGACCACAACTATGGAACGCCAGACCGTATGCTGGGAATCTTCTTGGATGGCCATTCCTCCGACAAGAATCTTACCTATTCACTGGCCTTGGGTAACGGAAATATAGACCCTGATGCCAAGAAACTGGACTTCGATACACCCGCCAATGATAAATCTGACTGGAACCAGGGTAGGACAATCGCGGCAAGAGTGGATTATTTTCCGCTTGGTCACTACAAGTTTTCTCAGGGTGACTTCAAACGCAAGACCAGGGCCAATATCGGTATTGGGGCGTTTAGCTGGAAAAATGATGGTGATAACAACACCTACACAAGCGCTTCTGGAATATCCAAAAACGCAAAAAAGGTCGATGTCGACAGTGTAACCGGGTTTGAGATTAGCGGGGCACTACGTGGCGGTGGTTTTTCTGTTGACGCTGCATACAATATATTCAACGTGGATACGATAGACCCTAGCTTCACGGGCGGAATATTTAAATCGGGTAGCACAGAACTTAAAAACTGGGCCATAGAAGGCGGTTACATGATTGTCCCTTCTAAGTTTGAGCTTGTGGCTGGCTACCAGGCACAGGACGCCGACAATTATGCCAAGCAATGGACACGCACGTCATTGGGGGCCAACTGGTACATCGCCAAGCACGATATCAAGGTGCAATTCAGCTATCGAGTGGGCCGAAACACCAACGGTAAAGCCGGTAGCGACAGGGATGAGTTATTCCTGCAAACGCAGTACGTGTTTTAATTGTACCCCGTTTGTCGCGCCTACCTTACAACTACTGGGCGTAGATGGAAGGGTCATCTCAGGTGTGAATAACAATAAAATTGGATGCTGTAAAATGTAATTGATGCCCCCGCAAGGGGGCATTTTTATGTCAACACCTTACGCAAGAGTCCATGCCACCCGAACGGTTGGCACCGTATCAAAGCTTGATACGGTTTCCGGCAAAAGCATGCTAAAGGCTAAATGGCAACTGTGGTCATGGCTGTAACCCAACCCAGGTTGTTACAAAACCGTAATGGATCTGTCATTCGTCATTCATAGAGGACATCTAAACTGCGGCGAAAACTATGAGGAGTCTCTTGTCATGGCAATGCCACAGGAAGTACTGCAAAATCGTATACCCCCTGCTCCTACGCCTCGCCTGCACGTTACTATCGCCCAGTCACCTGGCGAAATTGATGCTTGCCTGCGCCTGCGTTACCGCATTTTCGTGGATGAACTTGGGGCGCATAAAACCAGTCCACGGCCTGACTTGGATGTGGATGAGTTCGACGAGCATTGCATGCACCTGATGGTGCGGGACCGGACCCACGGCCAACTGGTGGGGACCACAAGACTGCTAACCAGTGATGGTGCAGCGTCGGCCAATATGTATTACTCACAGTCCGAATTCGATCTAACTCGTATCCTGTGTCTACCCGGCCGATTCATGGAAATTGGCCGCACCTGTATCGATAGCGCATACCGCAGCGGTTCTGCCCTGGCAGTGCTCTGGCACGGTTTGGCGCACATCATGGTGATGCAAAACATTGACTATCTTATTGGCTGCGCCAGTATACCGGTAGACCCAGGTCTTAGTTACGTCGCAACGGTGATGGCCGAACTTCAGCGGCGTTGCTACGCACCGGAGCACCTGCGAGTTTATCCCAGGGTGCCCATGGCATACCGCAGAACCGCAGCCAGCGAAACCGTGAACTTGCCTCCATTGCTCAAAGGTTACATACACTCCGGGGCCATGGTCTGTGGTGAACCCGCTTGGGACGAGGCGTTCAACGTAGCGGATGTATTCATTTTGCTGGAACGCGACCGCCTGAACCGGCGCTACGCCCGACACTTCGTACATCGTATTAACTGACTTTGCTCGCTCCCACCATTAGACGGATCCTACGCCTGCCGACCTTAGGGGCATTGATATTAGGTGGTGTGTTAACTGCATCGCTAGCCCGAATGCTCTTGGGATCTTTGTGGTATCACCAAGCTGTCGGTAGCAAATTGGTTAGCATCTGGATGCAGCACATGTGTTGGATACTGGGAATCCAGGTGCAGATACACGGGACACCCATATTAAAAACTGCGCTGCTGGTGGCCAATCATATCTCCTGGCTCGATATCATCGCCCTGCGCTCGGTGTGCAACACGGTGTTCCTGGCCAAATCAGAAGTACGAAGCTGGCCGGTATTGGGCTTCCTTGCTGCCCTTAGTGGCACCCAATTCATCTCCCGCAACAGGCCACGCGCTATCCGTCGGACCATGGCCAAGCTTACAAAGCTGTTAAAAGAGGGGCACAACGTTACCCTGTTTCCAGAGGGCACTACCCTGGATGGCCACAGCGTGGGGCCCTTTCATGCCGCTCTCTTTCAGTCTGCCATTGACAGTGGGCGCCCCATACAGCCGTTGGGCCTGTGCTACACGCGTCAAACCAAAATCGACCCACTCGTACCCTTCATCGGTGACGACCCCTTCCTAAATCATCTGTGGCGCATCCTGGGACTGGAACACATACAACTCGATATTTATTCCACGCCACCGATAACCCCGGTGGCCATCAACCGTGTAGAACTCGCGCAATCCGCCCGGCAATGCCTATTGCAGGTGATCCCACCCATAAATACGATAACAACGGACGACCGCCAGCCAATTCTTTAGCCAATAAAATGGGCAAGCCGGTGTCATAAAATAGTCCCATTTACCGGTGACTGCCGTAGGGAGACTAAAAATTGTCACACTACTGTCATAAGTCGGGGCTATTCTCCTCTGCTCTATGACTGCCCCTACTCCAGACACCTCTAAGGCCTTGCAAAAGGCCCTGCACAACACGCGTCACAGGCAATTACGTGCGCTAAAAGACCGTTTCGCCCGATGGAGTATTGCCGCTGGAGGCGCCGGTGTCATCATCACTATTGTGCTGATTTTTTTCTACCTGATGTGGGTGACCCTGCCCCTGTTTCAGTCCGCGTCCCTGCACAAAACCGGTCAATATCGGGCTCCAGGTAATGCCGACGCGGTCACATGGCACCTGGCCATGGAGGAACAACATGAAATAGGGGTGCGCTTTACCGATCACGGACAGGTGGTTTTTTTCGCTGCCGACAGCGGAAAAATTATCTCCCAAGTCGACAGTAAACTACCCACAAACATTGACATCACCAGCTTTGCCGCTGGCAACCCCAACAAGGCTACGGTGGCCTATGGCCTGGGTGATGGGCGTGCCCAGGTCGTGCGCCATATTTATGATGTGACCTATCCCGATGATCACAGATTGATCACACCCCGGCTGGAAAACCCGCTGGGAGACGCGCCTCTGGTGGTGGATCCGAAAAAGCACCCCTTGGTACAACTTGCAATTCAGATCAACGAAGATAGCGCGACCCTGGTGGCGGTTACCGACGATAACCGGCTGTTGTTGCTGGGACTGGAAAAATCAGAGTCTTTACTCGGCGATGGGGACTGGACTACCACCCGCACCACACTCCAGGCCCCGGCCTCCCCCATTAGGCACATTATCCTTAACCTGGACCAACGGGAACTCTATGCCGCCGACCAGAAAGGGCGCATCAGTTTCTATGACATCAGCGACAAATCCGCACCGCGATTGATACAAACGGTTACTGCGGTCGGTGAAAGCGTACAAATTAGTGCCTTGCAATTTCTGTCCGGGGGAATCTCTATCCTGGCAGGAGGATCAGATGGCAGCTTGGGTCAATGGTTTCCGGTGCGTGATGCACACAACAACTACACCCTTAGAGCCATCCGTCGTTTTAAACCACTCATCGGTCCCGTCACGAACATCACCCCAGAATTTAACCGTAAGGGTTTTATGGCGGCTGGCCAACGGGGTCAATTCAATATTTATCACAGCACGGCACACAGCACCGTACTGAGCAAAATACTATCAGAGTATGATGCGCATCAACTGGCGATTGCACCCAGAGCCAATGCATTATTGCTGGAGAACGCTAACCAACAGATACAATTTTACCTTGTCGACAACGAACACCCTGAAATTTCATGGTCCTCACTTTGGAGCAAGGTATGGTACGAAGGCTATGACTCACCACAATACCTGTGGCAATCGTCTTCCGCCTCTAACGACTACGAACCCAAATTCAGCCTGATGCCCATCACCTTTGGCACTCTCAAGGCAGCCTTCTACGCCATGCTGTTCGCAATACCCTTGGCCATCCTGGGCGCAATTTACACCTCCTATTTCATGGCGCCGCGCATGCGCAGACTGGTCAAGCCGAGCATTGAGATCATGGAGGCCCTGCCCACCGTAATCCTTGGCTTTCTGGCTGGACTGTGGTTGGCGCCCTTTTTGGAGAAACACCTGCCGGGCGTGTTTTCCCTGTTCATTATCCTGCCTGTGGGGGTGTTGTTATTTGCCTACCTTTGGCAGCGCGCACCCAAATTATTGCGTGACTGCGTCCCTGAGGGTTGGGAGGGGGCACTCCTCATCCCCATCATTATCCTCATCAGCTGGGCAGCCATTTCTATCAGTCAGCCCATAGAACAATGGCTCTTCCAGGGTGATATTCGCAAGTGGCTATCCAATGATCTGGGTATCGAGTTTGACCAACGGAATTCCCTGGTAGTGGGACTGGCGATGGGCTTTGCGGTCATCCCCACCATCTTTTCCATTGCCGAAGACGCCATCTTCGGTGTGCCAAAACACCTCACCCAAGGCTCCCTTGCCCTGGGCGCCACCCCCTGGCAAACCCTCAGCCGGGTTGTCATCCTCACCGCCAGCCCGGGCATCTTCTCCGCCATTATGATTGGCTTGGGTCGTGCCGTAGGAGAAACCATGATTGTGCTGATGGCCACCGGCAACACGCCGGTCATGGACTTCAGCATCTTCCAGGGTATGCGCACCCTGTCCGCCAATGTCGCCGTGGAAATGCCTGAGGCCGAAGTCGCCAGCACCCACTACCGGGTATTGTTTCTGGCGGCCACGGTATTGTTTGCAGCCACATTTATGTTCAATACCGCTGCGGAAATCGTCAGACAACGGCTGCGCAAGAAATACAGCAACCTATAAACTACGGTGATGAGCAAAGACAAACAAGACCGTCAGGATGTGAATGATTCGGCCAAAAGCTGGTTCAAGAGTGGCTCGCCCTGGGTGTGGCTTACGGCAGCAGCGGTCAGCGCCAGCATCATCATGGTCGCCGGCCTGATTGCCCTAATTGCGGTCCGTGGACTGGGTTACTTCTGGCCTACCCCGGTGTTGGTGGCGAATTATCATGAATCTGATGTGCGCACTGTACCTATCATCGGTGAAATACGTGACAGCGAGGCGGTGCCCCTGGCGCGTTTGCGTGCCAACGGTGAGACCATCAAAAGCGACAACGAATTCATCACCCGCCACCTACTGCGTGTCGGCAATCGGGATATACAGGGTATGGACTTCCGTTGGGTACTGGAACCCAGACTCAGCCAGCAACACTACCCCGATGATGTCATGGTCATTGAGCGTCGCGAGTGGGGAAATTTTTACGGTCACCTTCAGGCCGTCAAGGAAAACGGAAAGATCATTGAAGAAGGTGACAAGACCTGGGACGTATTGCAACAACGCATTGCCCGGACCCAAAAGATTTTTGGTGAGATCAGGGAGATTGAGAAGGATGACATCGGTGCCATCAACTACCGATTGGAACAGTTGCGTCTGGATGAGCGGCGCATGGAGATCGCCAATGATAGCAATGCCGATAATCGGGCATCCATTAGCAGCGAAAGAACCGCGCTACAAGCCCGTTACAAGGTCCTGCAACAAAATCTGGCCCAGTTGCATATCAACATCAACCGGGACATATTGGTTGCAAAAACCGGCGATGGACAGGTTGTAGATATACCCCTTGCCAAGGTCGTACGCGCCTATCGGCCCAACGCCATGAATATTCTCAATAAATCCCTGTTCTACCTTGAGAAGCTATGGGAATTTGTCAGCGATGAACCACGCGAGGCCAACACCGAAGGTGGCATATTGCCCGCCATTTTTGGCACGGTGATGATGGTTATCCTTATGTCCATATTTGTCACACCCTTTGGGGTTATTGCCGCTGTGTATTTGCGCGAATACGCCAAACAGGGGCCTTTGACCCGCACAATCCGCATCGCGGTAAACAACCTTGCCGGTGTCCCATCCATCGTCTACGGTGTGTTCGGCCTTGGATTTTTCGTCTACTTTCTGGGAGGGTCTCTGGATCAATTGTTTTATCCGGAAGCTCTGCCAGCACCGACCTTTGGTACGCCTGGCATCTTGTGGTCATCACTCACCCTGGCATTACTCACCCTGCCGGTGGTCATCGTGGCCACTGAAGAAGGCCTGAGCCGTATACCCAAATCAATCCGTGAAGGTAGCCTGGCACTCGGCGCGACCAAGGCGGAGACCCTATGGCGAACGGTATTGCCTATGGCCAGCCCGGCCATGATGACTGGACTGATCCTGGCCGTCGCCCGTGCTGCGGGTGAGGTTGCGCCGCTGATGCTGGTAGGTGTGGTAAAACTTGCACCTTCTCTACCGTTGGATACCAATGCCCCCTTTCTGCACCTTGAACGTAAATTTATGCATCTTGGGTTTCACATTTATGATGTGGGCTTCCAGAGTCCCAATGTCGAGGCTGCGCGCCCGTTGGTTTATGCCACCTCGTTGTTGCTGGTCCTGGTCATCATTGCCCTCAACCTGACGGCCATTACGGTGCGCAACCACCTGCGCGAAAAGTACCGCGCACTTGAGTCATAACCGGTAATCAATATGAACAAACAAGCTACACCCACCCACGCTATTGATGTCAGCGCCCTGACCCAGCGGGCTTCTGGTCAGATTGACTTCGAACAGGAAGACATCTGTCTTGAAGTTCAGGATCTAAACCTCTATTACGGGCAGAAACAGGCACTCAAGGACATCAATCTGCACATACCTGCAAAACGTGTGACCGCCTATATTGGGCCCAGTGGTTGCGGCAAATCGACCCTGTTACGCTGCTTTAACCGCATGAATGATTTAATTGATGCCGTGCGTATCGAAGGCCGCATCCTGCTAGACGAGCAGGACATTCATGCTTCCTCGATCAATGTTGCCGACCTGCGCAGGCGGGTGGGCATGGTGTTCCAAAAACCCAATCCCTTCCCAAAATCGATCTATGAGAATGTTGCCTACGGTTTACGCCTACAGGGTGTAAATGACCGCAGAACTCTGGATGAGGCGATAGAAAAGGCATTACGACGTGCCGCACTCTGGGATGAAGTAAAAGACCGTCTACCGGAAAATGCCCTGGGCCTGTCTGGCGGCCAACAACAACGTTTGGTTATTGCCCGCGCTATTGCCATCGAACCAGAGGTACTATTGCTCGATGAGCCGGCCTCAGCGCTTGATCCCATCTCAACACTCAAGATAGAGGAACTGATTTACGAACTAAAAAATAATTACACTATCGTCATCGTTACACATAATATGCAGCAGGCTGCACGGGTCTCGGACTACACCGCCTTTATGTATCTCGGTGAGGTCATCGAGTTTGGTGACACCAACACGCTGTTCACCAATCCGCAAAAAAAACGCACAGAAGATTATATTACCGGCCGCTACGGCTAACACCCAGACAAACTATTGGTACAGAGGTTCATCAACAATGGAAAAGGGCGACATCGGACACCACATCTCACAACAATTCAACACCGAACTGGAAGATATTCGTAACCGTGTTCTCGGTATGGGCGGATTGGTTGAACAACAACTGTCTGAGGCAATACTGTCTCTGATCGAGGCCGATCGTGATACAGCCGAACGAGTCATCACAACCGATTACCAGGTCAACGCCCTTGAGGTTTCTATTGATGAGGAATGCACAACAATTCTTGCCCGTAGACAACCAGCGGCCAGTGACCTGCGACTTGTCATTGCCGTCATCAAAACTATTACTGATCTGGAACGTATCGGTGATGAAGCGGAACGCATTAGCCGCATGACCCTGTATTTAAGTGACGACGCAAAACTCAATAAAGCACTGTATGTAGAAATCGAACACATGGGCACCCATGTTCGTAAAATGCTGCACAGCGCCCTGGATGCCTTTGCACGGCTGGACGTGGAGCTGGCACTCAATACAGCCCGTGAAGACGAAAAAGTCGATCGTGAGTATGAGAGCATCATGCGTCAACTCATGACGTATATGATGGAAGACCCTCGATCAATCCCGCACGTTCTTAATGTGATGTGGTCGGCCCGTGCGCTGGAGCGTATTGGTGACCGCTCCTGCAATATCTGTGAATACGTTATCTACCTGGTTAAGGGAAAGGACGTTCGTCACGTCAGCATGGAACAGATGGAAAAGGACGCCCAACCCTGAACAAGAACAGCCGGTAACACCGCAACGATGAATAGAGGCATACCCCTAGGTCAAAAATATTCCCTTAAACATATAAAAGAACATGATGGACAGGCCTGCACCTGCGGGCAGGGTAACGACCCAGGACATGAAGATACTGCCGACGACACGCAGGTTCAAAGCCGCAATACCACGGGCAAAGCCCACACCCAATACTGCGCCCACCAAGGTATGGGTGGTGGAAATGGGCATACCAGTATAAGACGCCATCACCACGGTTCCCGCCGCTGCGATCTCCGCAGCAAAACCACGGCTGGGGGTCAGTTCGGTAATCTTATGTCCCACAGTGCGCATGACCCGGTAACCAAAGGTCGCCAACCCCGCCACAATGCCGATACCCCCCAGCAATAACACCCAGGAAGGTAAAACCGACTGTTGCAACACGGTGCCTGTCGTAGCCACACTCACCACCGCTGCTACCGGGCCCACCGCATTGGCCACATCATTTGAACCGTGGGCAAAGGCCATGGCTGAGGCGGTAAAGATCATCATCAGGCCGAAGACCTTCTCGACATTGGTGTAGTGGAATTTACGGTCGGCACGGGGGTCCATTTTGATGCGGCGAATCATGAGCCCGCCAATAATGGCAATGCCCGCGCCCAGGCCGAGAGCCATTAAAAAAGCCTGGCCATCGCCAATATCCAGACCCACGTGCTTCAGCCCCTTCTTGATGGTGACCATGGCGATGAGAAAGCCGACGGCAAATAAATATAGGGGACCGTATCGTTTGGCATTTTCAAAGGGATGCTCGGTGTTGAGTATCAGCTTTTGAACGCTGGAAAAAATCATGTATGCCAGGATACCGGCAAACAAGGGTGACACCACCCAGCTCATGACGATGGTCCCGACCTTGCCCCATTGAACTGCATCAGGACCCACCCCGACAGCGGCAAAACCCACTACCGCACCTACAATGGTGTGGGTAGTGGACACTGGCCATCCGTTTCGCGACGCAATAAGCAACCAGGTTGCCGCCGCAAGTAATGCCGCGAGCATGCCATACACCAATATATCCGGCGATGCCTGGCAGCCAACGCAGAAGACATCTGACTCAATAATACCCTTGCGTATAGTCTTCGTTACATGGCCCCCGGCCAGATAAGCGCCGGCAAATTCAAAAATAGCGGCAATAATAATGGCCTTTTTTACGGTTAAGGCTCGAGAACCTACCGACGTCGCCATGGCGTTGGCGACATCATTGGCGCCGATGCCCCAGGCCATAAATAAACCAAATACACCCGCCAGGATGATATAAATCGTCATTTGATCCACTGTCGTCTCCCCTTTACCTGGCCAATAATAATTGCAATCGACTCCCGACCTTTTCGGCGTAGTCGCCCACATTACCAATCCACTCCAGGAGTCGGTAGGTAAACATCACATCTGTGGGTTTTAGATCGTCTTCCATGGCAAACAGCATATCTCGTAGTTCGACCTGACATTTGTCTGTCTCACTCTCAATAGCGTTGAGTTCTTTTATCATGTCTTCCACACGCTCTACTTCGAGCCCTCGAAAACCGGTCTCCAGCAATTCATCCAGCTCATTGATCACATCCAGGGCCTTGGCCACTGCATCAATACTGCGCTCACCATATTGCAAAAACAGATTGTGCATGGACTTGGGAACAGTCATCTTGCGACCCACAACCAAACCGGCAATATCTTTTGCCTGATTGGCGATATTGTCTTGCATCAACAACAATTCGAGCAGGTCGCGGCGATCGATGGGCATAAACAGCCCCTTGGGCAGGTGATGGCGCAATTCTTTTTTCATTGAATCGGCATCATTCTCCAGCTGGCTAATAATGCGCTGGATTCTTCTCACCTCATTCTGATCATTGTCCACCATGGCCTGTAACAAGGGCTTTAGCTGGGAGACACACCCAAACACCTTGCTCATATGTTCCTGCAGGGGGCGTATGGGTGAACGACCAAAGAGGTTTGTCAGGTAACTGTTGGCCACCATGGTATCCTCCAAATGTTTTAAAATTTAAGAACACGCCCCGCCATATCGGCCATACTTTTGGGCACTTGGCAGTGCCTGGCTTTAATCACGGAATGTAATGAATCTCGTTTGTTATTTTAGATAACGGGCTGCCTGCGCAGCGAAATAGGTCAAAATAGCGTCAGCCCCGGCACGTTTCATGGACAACAGAGATTCCAGCACCACGGTACGCTCATCCAACCAGCCGTTTTGGGCCGCGGCCTTGAGCATGGCATATTCACCGCTGACCTGATAGACAAAGGTGGGGACTTTGAACGACTCTTTTACCCGGCACACAATGTCCAAGTAGGGCATGCCCGGTTTGACCATGATTATGTCGGCGCCCTCTTCGATATCCAGGGCAACCTCACGCAGGGCCTCGTCGCTATTGGCCGGGTCCATTTGGTAACTGGTCTTGTCACCGCCACCCAGATTGGCGGCAGAACCCACCGCATCCCGAAAGGGTCCATAAAAACCAGAGGCGTATTTCGCCGTGTAGGCAAGGATACGGGTATGAATAAAGCCTGCCGATTCCAGAGCCTGACGAATCGCGCCCACTCGACCGTCCATCATATCTGATGGGGCAACAATATCGGCACCGGCCTCGGCATGGGACACGGCCTGTTTGACCAGGACCTCCACGGTCTCGTCGTTCATCACATAACCCGTATCGTCAGTGAGGCCGTCCTGGCCATCCAGGGTAAAGGGGTCGAGGGCCACGTCGGTAATGACGCCAAGCTCAGGAAAATTTTCTTTCAGGGTTCGGGTGGCACGCTGGGCCAGACCGGCCGGATTGTAGGCCTCCTCGGCCGAATCCGATTTTTTGTCTACGGGCACCACCGGGAACAGGGCCACGGCGGGAATGCCCAGGGCCACCAGCGCCTCAGCATAGGCCTGCAATTTGTCCACGCTCATACGCTCCACACCGGGCATGGAAGGCACCGCCTCAATCTGACCGCTGCCCTCTATCACAAACACCGGTGCAATCAGGTCGTCGACGGTCAACACCGTCTCACGTACCAAACGCCGACTAAACCCATCACGACGCAGCCGCCGCATACGGGTAGAGGGGAAACGACCTGAGACTTTGGCTTCGGACACAGTCTTGAAAACGGCTCTTGTGATCAGCCTAGAGAGTACATCATGGCCCGGCCCCGGAGCAAAAAGAAGTCAAAAAAACCCAGCCAATGGCTGGGTTGATTATGCGCTGTACCGAACTGGCTACCTCCGCGTCTTTCTCTTGGACTTCTTCTTCGTTTTCTTCTTGGACTTCTTCCTGGTTTTGGTCTTTTTCTTAACGGCCTTCTTGGCCTTTTTCTTTGCAGCCTTCTTTTTGGTCTTCTTCTTTACCCTCTTCTTGGCTTTTTTGGTCTTTTTCTTAACGGCCTTCTTGGCCTTCTTTTTGGTGGTCTTTTTCTTCGTCGCTTTCTTCTTAGCGGCTTTCTTTTTGGTAGCCTTTTTCTTGGTCACTTTTTTCTTGGCCTTCTTTTTTGCCACCTTTTTTTTGGCGGCCTTTTTTGGCTTCTTTTTGGTAGTTTTGGCGGCCTTCTTCCTGGTCTTTTTCTTGGGTTTCTTTTTAGTGGCCGCGGCCACTGAAGAGGGCGAAGTCACTGCCGCTACCACCTGCTGCGCCTCTACATTCTTGACCTGTAGCGGCCGAATCTCGGTGTCCACCATGTCACAAATGTGGATGAAAATCTCGTCCACCTGATCCATACCATTGACCCGGCGGAGTTTACCCTGGGCCTTATAGTAGGCGACCAAGGGTGCGGTTTCGCTTTCATAGACCTCCAACCGTTTACGAATAGTGGCCTCATTATCATCCGAACGCTGCATAAGCGACCCACCGCACTTGTCGCACTTGCCCTGGGTCTTGGGCGAGGCGAAATGGATGTTGTACATCTGACCACAGCTACTACAGGTACGCCGACCGGTCAGCCGTTTGATCAGGATATCGTTGTCCACTGCCACCAACAGAGCGATTTGCAGGGGACGTCCCAACCAGGCGAGCTTGGCATCCAACTCCTGGGCCTGGGGAATATTGCGGGGGAAACCATCAAGGATAAAACCACCCTTGGCATCGGACTGAGTCAGGCGCTCCTCAATCATGCCCAGGACCACGTCGTCTGATACCAACTGGCCCGCGTCCATGGCAGCCTTAGCCCGTTGGCCTAGGGCCGTCCCCGCCTTGACCGCAGCGCGCAACAAATCTCCGGTGGACACCTGCGGCACATTGTATTTTTCAACCAATAGTTTGGCCTGGGTTCCCTTTCCAGATCCCGGCGCACCCAATAGTATTATTCGCATATTCTTCTCGCTCTTGAATTTTTCCGGCCCAAACCCCTCTACATGGCCTGGGTCTGCGTGAGGGCGCTAAACTACCGCCTTGGCAGCCCTGACGTCAATGGTGAAACACCAATTTATGCGCGATCACAACGGCCAAACTTACCGGTCGCGACTCATTTGCGCCCCATAAACAGCATCCTGAAGTTTTAATGAGAAGTCTTAGTCCTGCGGCCGTGAGTGCAAAAAATCCCGATTTCCCTTTAAAGTAGAGCAAAAAATCCGGCTGCGGCCTTGCCATGACACGCCGTTGTGGGACAATCCCCCTCCCGGAGAATCCCATGCCTGATATCAACGACTTTACCGACACCGAGATGTGGGCCATCCAGACCACACTGAAGGAACGCTATGGTAAGGATGTGGAGGTGCAACTGGCGGATGTCGAACTGCGCCTGAGTCCCGCTGACCGCGAAATCACCCCCTGTCCGGCACTATACTGGACCGAGCGCAGCGCCAATTTTGTGATCGCCAAGCTCGGTGATGAACGCTATTACTGCCAGTTTTATTATCGCGGCCATGAGCAATTCGGCACCGGCCGGGATGAGTGGGACAACTTGGCAGAGTGCGTCACCACCCTATTACAACTGCAGGCCGATCACGAAGCCAAACGAGCCGGGGAGTCTGAAGGCAGCACTGAGGGAACCACGGGAGCAGCCACGGATTCATCTTAATGGACTTATGGGCACTTCTATTAATTGATAATTCCTTCTCCCCCCGGGAGAAGGTTAGGATGAG
>ENA-ORDP01000296-ORDP01000296.1-marine-sediment-metagenome-genome-assembly--contig:-NODE-296-length-33758-cov-9.373706_pt1 | contig 33758 bp, 28 predicted proteins | sample MGYA00248627_ERZ508539 | MGnify/ENA primary metagenome ERZ508539 (study PRJEB26208, sample SAMN05571518) | marine sediment metagenome | biome: deep sea; feature: Hydrothermal vent; material... | reverse complement strand
TAAAAATGTTCAGAGTATTCACCTTCCCACCAAGGGTTAAATCTAAATATTTCATCTGCTAAAGAAAACATTACTATACCTCATAGTATCGTATAATTATAGACTATATTATACGACATAATCGTATAACTTTCAACTATTTTATACGTTAACGAACTTTTAATCGTATAATTGGAATAGTTACGTTGATGTTGCCGGATCGTTTAGAAATTCAAATAGATAATCTATGGGATTAAAGAACCATCTACATCTCCGGCGGCAAGAGCTTTTATATTAAGTAATTCATTTTGTGAAGTTATTGTGATTGAAGCCGGTACTTCAAATATCCAATCTTGTATTGAAAAGGATGAAATCAAACCGGCAAATCTTCTAACCATCAAAAGAGCGTCTGTACTATTTATACTACCATCATTGTTAACATCTCCTGCCTTTTTTTGCAGCGATGAAAAAGTTTCTAAATTAGCAAAATATCGTACCGTTTTTAGGGCATCAGTGGCATTAACTCCGCCCCAATTATTTGTTGTGGTTATAGTAATTTGATATGTACCCGGCAGTAAATTATTTATAAGGAAATTACCTGTTGAATCAGAATTGGATTCTACAGAAGAATTAGAATTTGTTAATTTGATTGTAACATTTTGTAAAGGGGAATTTGTTGAATCTCCATAAAATACTTTCCCGCTGAACGTATAATATGTAACAACAGCACTAAATGTAGCTGATATTGTATGATTAGCAGTTACATTTGTAAATGTATATGTCTGCCCGGAATTTGTTGTAACCGTTTCAGGAGTTCCGTCAACTTTTATACTATCAATTTTATATCCTGTATTAGGTGTAATTGTGTAAGCTTGGCTTCCGCCTGAATTAACTGAAGTTACACCCAAAGGAGTAACACTTCCGTTTGAACCTGCACTTGAAGTTATTGTAAACTGAATTACAGAGAATGTTGCTGAAATAGTATGATTGACAACTACATTTGTAAATGTATATGTTTGTCCGGAATTTGTTGTAACCGTTTCAGGATTTCCGTCAACTGTTATACTTTCAATTTTGTATCCTGAGCTTGGTGTAATTGTGTAAGCCTGACTTCCACCTGAATTAACTGAAGTTACACCCAAAGGAGTAATACTTCCGTTTGAACCTGCACTTGAAGTTATTGTAAATAATGTTGCTGAATTTTGAATAGTAACATTCCCGCCACTTGGTATTACATTTGCTCTTACATAATTTACACCGTTATTGGTAAATGTAGTTAAGGATTTAGTAACATTATCTTGGGTAAAAGTAACATTATTCCAATTATTAGGTACTTCAATATCTGTAGTTAATGGATAATTATAAATAGTATTATCAAGCCCGTCATTAACACTAATAATAATTTGATTTGCTGTACTTGATACAACATTAAATGTAAAATTATCCCTCTCTTTAATATATCGTGTTACGTTTCCAATGGTTTCAACCCAAATATCATTGTTATCAGATTTATTTTTTATCCATTGCGCAAGAGCTGTTAACCATTGATTGGAAATAGGTAAATATGAACCTTGACTTAATGCAGCAGCTATTTCAGAAAAAGGTAAAACTTCGTGACCCTGGAATATTGTCCATTGACCGTTATTAATAGAATTCTGAGTAAATGTTTCGTAGTTAGCAAGTTCATCTAAATCATCACTTGGTGTATTTCTAGGTAAATTAAACTCGGCTTGTTTGCTTGTTAAACTATACCATGCATTTCCACTTAATGATGAAGGATTTGGTACATCTCCGATAGCCCTTCCATTTTCAAAATATTTTTTTGTTACATTATCTACCTTAGCATTATGTTCCGTATATGGATAAGCAAATGAAATTACCTTTTCACCTATTTTTTGTTCAATTAAAATTTTTGATTGATATAATTCATAAGTAATAGTGTTGGGGGTTTGTTCGTCTCCAACCGGCATACTCCTTAAATGAGGATGAGTCATTGTATGCGCTGCCATCTCGTGACCTTCCTGAGCCATTTCCAAAAATTGCCACCAAAGACCGTAACGCCATTCGGGAACACTATCGTGAATAGAACCGGCAAGAAGAAAGAATGTTCCTTTAAATCCAAATTGATTTAAAATTGGTCGAGTATTAATATATTGAGATACATAAGCATCGTCAAAAGAAAATGAAAAAGCCGATTTTTTATCATCCGCCCATTTCTTAACAACTATAGCACCCGCATTGGTAGTAGAATTTGTTTTATTTATAGATTGTTTTTTGTCAATCGTTTTACTTATTCCCCAGGTATTTGAATTAAACAAAAAGATGAGAGACAACGTGAGAAATAAGAAATTGCTAAAAAATGATTTTGTAGATTTATTCATAATAATGAGTGCTTTTATGTATTAAATTGAGAAAATAATGCCAATGAAACATTTTCTGTGTTTTATATTTGTTAAATTCCTTCATTTTTTAATTATTTTCTAAAGTTTTATCTATTATTCTGTTAATAAACACAAAATACGAGCCAAAGATTTAATTAAAATAAAATGTTGAATATTAAAACTTTAGAATTGAAGTAAGTGTAACTTTTACACGTAAAATGTGTCTTCTTGAGAAAATTAGGTTCCGTAAACTCTATAAATTTAACTGGTTTTTATCTTTTTGAGCTGGCATTAAAATTGTTATATAATATTGAAAAAATTAGGGATTAAAAAAATGAATTTAGATTTATTTATGTCCAGTATTCAAACAATAGTTTTAATTTTTACAGGAGCTATTCTTTATTTAGAATTTTTTGTCGAAGACCAGGATTTTTAAATAGCTTACAATAAGATGAACCTTTTATTTTTACTTAGCATAACTATTAGTTTAATTTTAGTAGCAACGGTTACTAAAAAACTATATGTGATTAACAGAGAAAGAAAAGAACTGAATAAATTATTTCTCTAAATAATTATTGGACACTTCCCGCCCTATTAATTTTACAAATAATATCATTCCTCAACTCATTCATTTTGTATAAATATATTATCTTAACGAATATGATTCGTAAGATTATACACATAGATATGGACGCTTTTTTTGCTTCCGTTGAACAGAGAGACAATCCCGAATACAGGGGAAAGCCCATTGCCGTAGGCAGTTCAAGAACACGGGGTGTTGTTATGACTGCAAGTTACGAAGCGCGAAAATTCGGCGTTGGTTCCGCAATGTCTTCACAATATGCATTAAAATTGTGCCCGAACTTAATATTTGTTCCATCACATTTTGACGCTTATAAAGAAGCATCAAAAAAAATGAAAGAAATATTTTTTCGTTATACGGATCTGATTGAACCTGTTTCAATTGATGAAGCATTTTTGGACGTTACTGAAAACAAACTAAGTATTCCTTCAGCCACGGTAATTGCAAAAAAAATAAAACGAAACATAAAAGACGAATTAGATTTAACAGCTACAGCCGGTGTTTCAATAAATAAATTCCTTGCAAAAGTTGCCTCCGGACTTAATAAACCTGACGGGTTGAACGTGATTAAACCGGGTGAAACCGAGAAGTTTATTGATCAACTTCCAATAAAAAAAATCCCGGGAATAGGTAAAGTAACAGGGAAAAAATTTGAAACACTTGGTGTTAAATTAGGTAAAGACCTAAAAAAATTGGACCTGCAATTTTTACTGAACAAATTCGGTAAACAGGGCAAGTATTTTTATAATGTTGTCAGGTGTATTGATAACAACCCGGTAAAGACAAACCGAATAAGAAAATCAATAGGAGCAGAGCTGACATTTAGCGAAGACATTGATGATATAGGAACAATGCTTTTAAAGTTAGAAGAAATTGCAGGAATTGTTGAAAAAAGAATGAATAAAATAAACACTTACGGTAAAACACTGACATTAAAAGTTAAGTATTTAGACTTCAAACAAATTACAAGAAGTAAAACACTTAAAGAAAAAGTTAAAACAAAGGATGAATTGTTTGAAATATCAAAAAAACTTCTTTCTTCAAACAATGTAGAGAAAAGACCTGTAAGACTACTCGGAATTTATTTATCAAACTTAAACGATCAAAAAGAAAAACACGAAAAACTACAAATGGGTTTTGATTTTTAAATATTAGCTTTTCATTGTAATATTTTTATTATTTTGCAGTTGTTATCATTTCTAATCAAACCATTAAAGGTGTTTATGAAAAAGATCTATCTAATAATACTTTTCCCTTTTATTATAATTTATTCTCAGCAAAATAAACAGCTTCAAAAATTTGGAAAAGATTTTTTTGCATGGAAAACAATTACACAACCATTATCAGGCGATGATATTCCACGTATTGAAAGACCGAATCTTTGGGTGCCGAATTATTCCCCCGAAGCAGTTAAAAATTATAAGGAGAAGTACAAAGAATTTAAAAACAGGCTTGCTGAAATTCCAAAAACAAACTGGACACGCTCCGACAGTGTAGATTATCTTCTACTCCGCTCTGCTGTTGAAAGAGTAAACTGGGAATTAAATATTTTAAAATTACCGGAAAGTCATCCTGAGTTTTATGTGCGACAGACTATCGGCAGTATTTTTGACCTCTTATATATTTCAACACCTTTTACCCCGCAGCGTGCAAAAAATTTATTGACAAGGCTTAATGCTATTCCCAAAACAATAGCTGATGCAAAGAAAAATTTGACCTCTCCTATAAAACCTTTTGCAAAGGTAGCTTTATCTATGTTGAAGGATATTAGGAAAAAGCTAAATAAAACGGCGGATGAACTGGAAAAATTAAATCCGGATTTATGGAAGTCCAGGCTTCATAAATTAACAGCTGATGCTTCGAGAGCCTTGGAGAGTTATTCCTCCTGGTTAAAAAAACGTTTGCCCAATATGACCGAAAAATTTAATGTTGGTAGAGACAATTATATCTACTTCCTTAAAAACATTGCGCTTGTTCCCTATTCACCCGAAGAACTATTAAGAATGGGAAGGCAGGAATGGAATAGAGCGGTTGCGTTTGATACTTATGAAAAATTAAGAAACAAAAATATTCCTGAAGATAAAATTTTTAAAACTGCAAAAGATCAGATAAATCAGGAAAGAGTTGATGAATTAGATATCAGGAAATTTCTTGAAGAGAAAAATATATTAACAATTCCAAAATGGACAAAGCACTATCTTCTTAGAGAAACTCCGGCTTATTTAAAACCTTTGGGTTTCCTCGGCGTTAATGATGACCTTACATCTAAAACCCGTTCAAATGAAAACGCTTACAGGTATATTTCAAAGCCTTCTAAAGATCTATCGTTTTTTCAAAAGTCCGCTGCTATTGATCCACGACCCTTGATGATCCACGAAGGAATACCGGGACATTTTTTCCAATTAATTGTATCAAGTAAAAATCCGGATTTTATTAGACAGCATTACTTTGACTCAAACTCAAACGAAGGAATAGGATTTTATGTTGAAGAGTTGATGCTTCAATTTGGATTGTTTGATAACAAGCCACACACCCGTGAAATAATCTACAGCTTTATGCGTCTGCGTGCATTAAGAGTTGACGTGGATATTAACCTTGCTTTGGGAAATTATTCAATCAGTGAAGCCGGTAAATATTTAGAAACTACCGTTCCAATGGATAAAGCCACGGCGTATGGTGAAGCAATGTTTTTTGCTTTGGGACCGGGACAGGCAATAACTTATCAAATCGGTAAAATTCAAATACTGAAATTAATAAGCGATGCAAAAATAAAAATGGGCGATAAATTTAATCTTAAAGATTTTCACGATTATATGATGTTAAACGGTAATGTACCGATTTCTCTTCAGAGGTGGGAATATCTCGGACTGAATAATGAGATTAAAAAATTATGGAATTAAAATCACAAATAACAAAATTCAAATAATTTCCAAATAACAATGCTCTAAATTTTAGGATTTGGTTTTTGTTGTTTATTGAATAAAGGAGTATTAAATGCCGGTAAAAAAAACTATAAATATATTAGCTATTATATTATTATTTATTTCCCCTATCCTTCCTCAAACCAAGCAACCCTTAACCCTTAAGGAAATTTTTGCATCAGATGAATTAAGCACAACTCCGGTAAAAAATATAGAATGGCAGCCTGACAGCAAGGCTTTTACATTTACAAAAAGAAATCCGCAAAACGGTTTTTTGGATATTTATAAACACAATGTTGTGACAGGAAAAAGCACAATACTTATAAAAGGAAGTGAGCTTGTTTATAATTCAAAAAGAATAAAGATGAGTAAATACCGCTGGACAAAAGACGGAAAGTATTTGCTTATTGAAGGACCGATAAAATCAATTTGGCGGCATTCGACACAAGCCCCTTTTTATTTGTTAAATGTTAAAACCAAAAAGATTACTGCATTATCAAATGGAAATACCCACCTGCGAAACGTAAAACTTTCTCCCGATGGAAGATTAGTAGGTTTTGTAAGAAACCATAACATCTACGTTGTTGATTTATCAACGGGAAAAGAAAAAGCTGTAACAACAAACGGTACAGATAATATTCTAAACGGAGAGTTCGATTGGGTCTATGAAGAAGAGTTCGGTTTGGCGGATGCTTGGCGTTGGTCACCCGACAGCAAAAAAATTGCCTTCTGGCAGCTCGATCAAACGAGGGTAAAAGTATTTCATTTAATTGACGAGATGTATCGCTACAATAAAATCTTCAATTTGAAATATCCTGAAGTAGGCGAACAAAATTCAATCATAAAAATAGGTGTTGCCGATTTAGCTGCAAACAAAACTAATTGGATGGATATTGGCGACAATGACGATATTTATATTCCAAGAATTTTTTGGACTAACTCATCTTCCAAACTTGCTATTTTAAGATTAAACAGGCACCAGAATTTTTTGGAATTACTGATGGCAAATACTAAAAATGGGAAAACAGAAGTAACCATAACGGATTCAGACCCTGCATGGGTTGACGTAAGACACGATGTTTTATTTTTAAAAAATAAGGATCAAATAATTTGGTCTTCCGAGAAGAGTGGATTTAAACACGCTTATCTTTACGATTACAACGGGAAGCTTATCAATCAAATTACAAAAGGTAATTGGGAGATAACCAAGGTTGCGGACGTGGATGAAAATAATAATTGGCTTTACTTTTACGGAAAAAAAGATTCCCCCATTCAGCAAAATATTTATAGAATAAAATTGGACGGAACAAAATTGGAAAGAATTTCAAAAAAGCACGGATGGCACAACGGAATTTTCTCACCCGATCGTCAGTATTTTATAGACTTCTTTTCAAATGCTTCGACACCCACAAAAACTATATTGAATAATGCCGACGGTTCAATTGTAAGAATAATTAATAGCGGCAATATACCTGCTTTAAAAAATCATAATATGGTTTATCCACAATTTGTAAAAATTAAAACTACAGACGGTACAGAATTAAACGGGTATTTTATCAAACCTTATAATTTTAATCCCGGTAAAAAATACCCCGTTTTAGTTTACGGCTACGGAGGTCCCGGCTCTCAAATGGTGGTTGACAGATGGGGCGGTTACAGAACCTACTGGCATCAGTACATGACGGAACAAGGTTATATTATTTTTGTTATAGACAACCGTGGAACAGGCGGAAGAGGTAAAGCTTTTAAAAATTTAGCATACGGTGACTTGAGCAAATGGTCTGTTCACGACCAAATTGAAGGTGCAAAATATCTTGCAAAGCTACCTTACGTAAATAAAAACCGTATCGGTTTTTGGGGATGGAGCGGCGGAGGTTATTTAACAATTGCAATGCTCACAAGAGGTGCCGATTATTTTAAAACCGGGGTTGCAGTTGCACCCGTTACCGACTTTAGATTATACGATGCTATTTGGACGGAAAGATATATGGGACTTATTAACGAAAATGTTGAAGGCTATAAAAAAGCTGATTTGATAAATACTGCCGGGGGGTTAAAAGGTAAACTGTTAATTATTCACGGCTCCGGCGATGATAATGTACACTACCAAAATACGCTGCAATTTATTAACAAAAGTATTTCAATAAATAAACAGGTTGATATGTTTATTTATCCCAACAGGGCACACAGTATATCCGGTGGAAATACAAGGCTTCATTTGTTTACAAAAATTACAAATTACTTTTTGAGAAATTTGTAAAAATAATTTTTTAATATTCTAAAAAGCCCAACCCGGTAGTTTTCGGGTTGGGCTTTCCAGTATTAAAAAAACTTAGCTTGTAACAGTTCCATTCACGGAGTTAAAATTTATCTGCGTCTATACCTGCTGTGTTTATCCCGTTGTTGTTCAACTTCGTTTACACTTAAGTTCAATTAGTTTGGTTGTAAAGAATACTTTAATTATCTTTGTAACTTAAGACAGTAGGTGTAAGAAGTTGTTGTACAAGTAGAATTACCCTTCAGATTTTTATAGATCCCTGTCAATATATTTATTTCATTAAAATAGGAGCATCTGTAATATGGCAGAGCGTAAACAAGGAACTGTAAAATGGTTTAACAGTTCAAAAGGTTATGGTTTTATTCAACAAGAAAGCGGTGATGATGTATTTGTACATTTTCAATCAATTATAAGCGACGGTAATAAAACTTTAAAAGAAAACGATAAAGTTGAATTTTTAATAACTGACGGTCAAAAAGGACCTCAGGCATCTGAAGTTAAAGTAATTAGTTAAGAATATATATTCTGATTCGTGAGTCCCGTATTTGCGGGACTCGTTTTATTTTAGACCTTCCCTTTACCAACTCTTTAATAACAAGCATTGGCAAAAATAGTAAAACTGCTATTATCTGTCACGGTGCGACCTCCGATAAAAAACTCAGGGCAGGCGTGACAGCTTACGAAGTATTCGTTTAATTTTTAAGTTGTAGATCTATCAAATAATGGTTTGAAAGATTAGATAAATAAGAGCTATTGACAAATTTCTTTTCAAGCTTGTTTAATCTTTTCAAAACCGAAGAATGCTTCTTAAAATAATTATTCAAATAAGTAGGCGGCAGAAAAAAACCTACAGGAATAATTTTGTTAACAACGAAATCACTGCCGAGTAACTTGGCAAAAGAACCCGGCGAAAAATAATGCACCGTTATTTCCAATTCATAAATATATGCCGTAATGGATTTGCTGAATAACCTTTTTATCCCCTTTAACGGATCTACAATAAAAAGGAAATATAGAAAATCCCAAATAGAAAGCGGCGGCATAATCGAAGCGATAACCCTGCCTCCAGGATTTAACATTCCTTTTATGTCATTGCCGAATTTCTTTAATTCGTTTTTGTCAATACAGTTTAATCCTCCGAAATTTGAAAAAACCAGGTCAAATTTTTCCTCAGTAAAATTGTTTTTTATATCCTTTATATCCATCTGTTGAAAAATTACATTTGCCGACCGAATATCTTTTAATTTTAGCTGGGCATTTTTTATCATCTCGGCTGATTGGTCGGTTGCAATTACATTGTGTCCTTTCTGTGCAAGATAAATAGCGTCGACACCTGTTCCGCAGTTTACTTCCAAAATGTTAAGTTCACTTTTGGGAAGATTTTCATCCAAATAATTTTGTACAATTTGTTTTAAGTACGTACCTATTTCTGTGTCTGAAAACAACTCATCATAGAACGGAGCGATTTTATCAAAAGGTGATTCTTGCATTATTATTAATATTATAAGAGTTGATTAAAGTATAAAGGAATAAAGTGAATTCTGCAAATGAACATGATAATTTGTGCGGGTTGTAGGGTGGAATTAGGCAACTATATATTATATGTTTTTATTACTCCCGGATCAATCTTTCTTGTAATAATTTTTGTAAGTCTCTTCTACCATCCAAAACACCTTGTACAAAAACTGCTTTTTTAATTATTCTATATATGATTCTATACGGTTTATAATTTATTTCTAAAAAATCTTCAATCCCTAATAAATTTAATTCAGGGGGTTTATGTCCACGATTTGGAAATTCTTGGAGGGATGATATTTTCTCAACTAATTTTGAATATACATTATCAGCATTTTCTTCACAATCATTAAAATAGATATATTTATATATTTCCAATAAATCATCTTCGGCTGATTTTACAATATTAACTTTGTATTTCACTTTGTTCCCGTTTGAACCGTTTTATTTTTTTATTAACATTTTTCAGGGATGTTTGAAGTGGTTTATATTTCCCTAATTTTATTTCCTTTCCACTCAATGCAAGAATTTTTAAAAGTGCAATACTTTCTTGTGTTTTTTCATAAAGCTTAACATCTTGAAGAACAACTTTAGCTTCACCATTATGAGTAATTATTAAGGTTTTCTGGTTTCTAACTACATCTCTAATAACTTCAGAAGCATGAGTTTTTAAATAACTAATTGGTTTTATTGATTCACTATATTTCATATCTCCACCTATATATTTAGACCTAAATATAATCTTTATCTTAGTCTATAGCAATATTCATAATTGTCTGGTTGAAAACTTTTGATTGTTATATTACAAAACTGTCACGGTCGTACAGTGACAGCCAAATTCTGCAAATGGATAATTTGAATTGAAAGTGTTACTCCATTATAACGCTTCCGCCAAGACAGATTTTGTTGTCGTAAAAAACTGCAAATTGTCCCGGTGCAATTCCTTGGTCAGGTTCATCTAAAACAACTTCGGCGGTTTTATCATCTAAAAAATTTAAAGTACAATTAAAGAACCGCTGTCCGTGTCTTATTTTAACTTGAAGATTTTTCTTTACAGGATTTTCCCCTATTATCCAATTAAATTTAGCGACATTAAAAGTGTTTCTGCTTCTTTCCGATTTATTTTCTTTTGAAATGTAAACTATATTTTGAGAGGGATCTTTTTTAACAACATACCATGGACCACCGCCGAGTTTTAAACCCGATCGCTGTCCAATTGTAAAATAATAATATCCTTCGTGCTCACCTATTTTTTCCCCCGTTTCAAAAACAACGATGTCTCCTTTTACTACCCCGAGATGCTGTTTTATAAATTCATTAAATTTTACCTGTCCCAAAAAGCAAATACCCTGGCTGTCCTTCCTGTTTTTATTTGGTAAATTAAACTGCTCGGCAAAATTACGAACTTCGGATTTTTTATAATCTCCCAAAGGAAACAAAGCCCTGCTCAACTGTCTTTGATTCAAATAGGCAAGAAAATAAGTCTGATCTTTGATAGGATCGGGTGAACGTTTAAGTAGATATTTACCATTCACAGGTTCAACTTTTGCATAGTGTCCGCTTGCAACTTTTTCGAAGGAATCGTCAATCTTATCATAAAACTGTCCGAACTTAATCAGACTGTTGCAATAAATATCCGGATTTGGAGTACGCCCTTCTTTTATTTCGGAAATGGTATAAGTAACAACATTATCCCAATATTCATTCTGGAGTGAAATTATTTCAAGCGGTACATCCGCCCGATCACAGACACCCCTTGCATATTCCAGGTCCTCCTCCCATGGACAATCACCCAAAAAAGAGAATTCATCTTGAAGCCATATTTTCAAATAATATGCGGTTATATCGTGTCCTTCATTCTTTAGTAAATTCAATGCTACAGAACTGTCAACACCGCCCGATAATAAAACTGCTATTTTCATTTTTTAGAATTGCCGCAAACAGATGTGTTAATTATTTCTTCTTTTTTTTCTTAAACCCGATTCTATTGATAACTTCGTCATAAACATCACGGTTTACTTTGCTTAAAATTAATGTCTCCAATTCCTTAGCACCCTTTAATTTTTGAAAGAAACCGATTGTATAATGGTTCTCACCGTCAATTACTTTCATAAGTCCGCTTAATTTTCCTCTGAATATTCCACCGTTTAATTCACTAATGTTTTTGTAGTAAATAGTTATTTCTTTTTTCGATAAGAAAAAATTAGAACAGATTATTTTCTCGTCATCGGCTAATATTTTAGTCGGTAATATCTTATAAAGTATTAAATAATGTTTGTTAAGAAAATAAACTATAAGTAATGTGATGATAAACGGAACTATGTAAACCCATCCTACGTCTAAATTAACACCTAACGCTATTAAGTATAAAGCCAGAAAAAAAGTTACAGGAATATTACCGAATCTGTAAATTAATATTGCAAATTTTGAATAAGAGTGTTCTTTCATAAAAATATTTTTAAACCTTTCTGTGCAATTTAATGATAATTACTGACTTCTTCTTTGACTATATAATAGACTTAAATTTATAAGAATAATAATTGTTAATAATAACAAAAGGAAATGCTATGAATAATCTATCTCATAAAAAAATGATCGTATTTAGTTTTATTGCTTTGGGTTTAACCTTTCTCAGTCCGATTACTTTTGGACAGATAAAAAAAGAATTAAATAATAAGCTAAATAAAATCAATGGTAAGGTTGAAAAGATAAGCATCCAAACCGATAAAGGTACGGTTAATTTTACGGGCAAAGAGGCTGAGGAAATTCTGAAGAAATTAAAGAAGAAAGGAAACAAATTTGTCCTCACCGTAGATGATGGTTCCTTCTTTGATGATGACAATTTATTTGAAATAAAGTCGGGGAAAAACGGCATCAAAGAATCTGTAAAAGTAAAGGAGATTAACGGCAGGAAAGAGATAACAATCAAAACCACGAAAGATGGAAAAACAACCGTTAAAATTCTTAGGGGTAAAAAAGCAGAGGAATACTTAGACAAAAAGAATAAAAATTCAAAACGTTTAACTTGGATTGGCAAAGACGGAAAGAATGTAAAAATAAAGGTGGGAAAATTTAAAGTGGATACAAACGATAAGGATGTTGAGAAAACAATTGAGGTGAAAATTAAAGATGGAAAGAAAGAGATTACGGTAACAACAATTAGAGACGGAAACAAATCAGTGAAAATTTACAAAGGCAAAGAGGCGGACGAGTTCTTAAAAAACCACGAAGATGATGATGACATAACCATTGATATAGAAGTTAAAGATAGCATTGGCAAAACGATTATCATAAAGAAAGAAAAGAAAACCGATAAAGACAAATAGACGTTAGTATTTGAAGTGTTTTATTTGTTCGCCTTTTCCTCCGATTTCCGTCATTGCTTCAATCCCTATTTGCAGATGGAGGTCGGAGAATTCTTTTGTTACTATTTTATCGGATATTTCTGTTTTTATACCTTCGGGAACCAAGGGTACATCGGAGACCAAAAGAAGAGCACCCCTGGGAATTTCATTTACCAATCCTACAATAAATAAAGTAGCCGTTTCCATATCAATCCCTATTAAAGAAAGCTTCTTTAAATATTTTTTAAAATCATTGTCCCACTCCCACACTCTGCGGTTAGTGGAATAAATAACACCCGTCCTATATTCCTGTCCTTTTTCAATAATTTTATCCGAAATAAATTTATGAAGTTTGAAAGAAGGCAACGCCGGAACTTCTTTTGGAGTGTAATCATTGCTTGTACCTTCACCGCGTATAGCCGCAATCGGCAAAATAAAATGCCCGATCTCAGTTGACTTTTTTAACCCTCCGCATTTACCTAAAAAGAGAACGCCTTTAGGCTGCCGGGCAACAAGAAGGTCCATAATAGTTGCTGCATTGGGAGACCCCATACCAAAATTAATTATTGACAATCCGTTTGTGTTAGTCGCTGTCTGCATTGGTTTGCCGATACCTTTTATATCGCAATTAAATCTTTCGGCAAAATGTGTAACATAATTATTAAAATTTGTCAGTAAAATATAATCACCGAATTCATCGACCTGTGTGCCCGTATATCTTGGCAGCCAATTTTTGGCAATATCAAATTTTGTTCTAAGATTTTGTTTTGAAACTTTTTTCGTCATTTCAATTCCTAAATTTATTTCGCTAAAGTTACAATAAATGATTTACTATTTAAAATTATTTTGCCAAACATATTTAAATATCCACAGCACAAAATGGTTTTCGGATTTTTTATAAAAAACCTCACCTCTATCCTCTCCTTCAAGGAGAGGAAGCTAATAGACAAATCCGAAAACCATTTTAAGAAAAAAAATTATTTGAGACTTCTGAAAAATTATTATTTAAATGTAATGTTATTATTTTATATTTAGGATTAAACTTATACTCAACTATTCAAAAATGTTATATGCACGACAAATATAATTTCCTTTCCATCTCTTTACTTGTTTTATTATTATCCTTCCCTTCAACAACAAATTCACAAAACAAAAATTATTTAACATTGTCAGGCGGTTATTTTGACTTCAACAAAAAAGTAAACACCTCAATTTTCGGACGTGTTGAATATCGTTCCGGAAAAAATATATTGTTCCTAAATCCAATTGCCGGTGGGATGGTAAATACAGACGGAGGTTTTTTTATTTTTGCAGGTATAACAATGGACATCCCGCTTACTAATTTTCTGATCTTGACTCCAAGTTTTGCACCGGGGTACTACAACAAAGGAAAAGGAAAAAAATTGTTTCTCTCATTAGAATTTAGGTCGAAGTTGGAACTTGCCCTCAAGTTAATAAATGATATTAGAATTGGTGTCAGTATAAGTCACATTTCAAATGCAAGTCTTGGTCCGCCAAACCCAGGTGTAGAAAACCTTTCTATTAACCTCACCCTTCCATTGTAAAAACCCATATCTTCCCGGAAAAAAATATTTAAAGTGCAATTAAAAACGTTTTATTTGCTTTTATAAGCTTTTAAATTTATTAAATAAGAATTCACATTTTTAATTTTTAAAACGTTGTAGAAAATATACTATTATCGTAACACATTGTTAAAACAAGAGTTATGTAATTTATAGATTTTGGTATGATATATGTTTCAATTATTCGAGGGGGGATTTTAAAAGGTATTCGATATGAAACTCGGGATCGATCTGGGTTCATCTACGGCAAAATTGGTTGCGTTAAATAACCGAAATGAACTGAGGTACAAGACATACAGAAGACACAATGGCAAAGTAAAGGAAACTTTGGAAAATATATTGTCCGAACTTCCCGAAAAATTGTGTAATGAAAAATTTACCATAACTATAACCGGAAGCGCGGGAATGGGTTTGGCTTCGAGAATTAACATTCCCTTTTCTCAAGAAGTAATAGCACTTACAAAAGCTACCCGTGTATTATATCCGGAGGCTTCTACTTTTATTGAGCTTGGCGGTGAAGATGCTAAGATTGCTTTATTCAGAGAAGATCTAGCTCCCGAAATGAAAATGAACGGAAATTGTGCAGGGGGTACCGGATCTTTTATAGAGCAAATGGCAAGTTTATTTGATGTGGATTTGCAAACTTTGAATGAGCTTGCAAAATCGGCAACTAAAAAACTTTACATTGCATCACGCTGCGGAGTTTTTGCCAAAACCGACGTACAGTCCTTGCTAAATAAAGGTGAAAATAAAAGCGACATCGCAAAATCAGTTTTTATTGCGGTCGCAAATCAGACAATTACAACATTACTTGCCGGTGCCGAAGTAAAAAGCAAAGTTCTGTTTGCCGGCGGTCCGCTCACTTTTCTTTCCGAGTTAAGAAAATCATTTGTTGAATCTTTGGAATTACCCGAAAGCGATTTCCTATTTCCCGACAATTCCGAAGTGTTGGTTGCTATTGGCGCAGCTTTGCTCTCCGAAGAAAAAGGTAAAGAAATTTCTTACGGCGAATTCCTTACGGAATTAAAGAACGAGAAGAAAGGTGTTTTAACAATAAGAACCTTGGAACCACTTTTTAAAAACAAAGAAGAATACGAAGAATTCAAAAAACGGCATTCAAAATTTAACATTAAACGTTTGAACGAAGATGAAATTAAAAACGTTAAAGAAATGTACCTTGGAATTGATGCCGGTTCTACTACAACAAAATTGATTCTGCTTGACGAAAACAATAATATTATTGACGAATTTTATTCCAACAATCACGGTTCGCCTCAAAACATTGCGGTAACAGCATTAAATAAATTTAGAAAGCATTTTAACGAACATAAATTAAAAGCTGCTTATGCTACCGGTTACGGCGAAGAATTTGTAAGAGCATCTTTAAATTTGGACGGCGGTATTGTTGAAACCATGGCGCATTTTACTGCGGGTTCTTTGTTTAACGACAAACTAAGTTTTATTGTTGATGTAGGCGGACAAGATATTAAATCGATAAAAATTGACAATGGATTTGTTACCGATATTCAATTAAACGAAGCATGCTCATCCGGAACAGGTTCGTTCATTCAAACTTTTGCTTCTAACTTAAATTTAACTTTGAACCAATTTGTTGAAGAAGCTATTTTTGCCGAACACCCGGTGGATTTGGGAACTCGTTGTTCGGTTTTTATGAATTCCAAAGTTAAGGAAGCCTTAAAAGACGGGGTTGATATTAAAGATATTGCAGCCGGACTGGCATATTCCGTTATTAAAAATGCTTTGTACAAAGTAATAAAAATTAAAAATATTGATGAACTTGGCGATAACATTTTTGTACAGGGAGGTACTTTTAAAAACGATGCAATATTAAGAGCTTTTGAACAGCTTACAGGTAAAAATGTTGTCCGGCTAAACATTTCCGAATATATGGGTGCATTCGGTGCAGCGCTTTATGCCAAAGAATTCGTTCAAAATCATCCTGAGTATGAATCAAAATTCGATATAAACATAATTGACCATTTGGATTTTTCGCACAGATTAATTCACTGTAATTGCTGCGGTAATAATTGTGAAATCACTCTATTCAAATTTGAAAACGGGAATAAATTCTACACAGGCAACAGATGTGAAAAATATTTTTCAAACAAAACTGTTGAAAATAGAATTAAGGAAAACTTTTTTAGAGACAAGGAAGAAATTTTATTTAACGTAGATAAATACATGCCTAAAGAAGATCTGCCGGAAATTGACAGTACAAAACCGGTAATCGGTATTCCGCGTGTACTTTCGGTTTACGAACATTACCCGTTTTTTTACAGCTTTTTCCGCAAACTTGGTTTCAAAGTTTTGCTGTCTGATAACACAACAAAGAAAATGTATTACAAAGGATTGCGCACGGTTGCAGCCGATAATTTATGTCTGCCGGCAAAAGTTGCAAACGGACACATCTTTGATTTAATTAATAAAAAGGTAGACAGGATATTTTATCCCTCAATAGTATTTGAAGAAAAAGTAGGCGAAGATGCTAAGAATACATACAACTGTCCGATTGTTACCGGCTACGGCGAAATTTTAAAACGAAACATAAAATCCGACATCCCGATAGATTCTTTTGCAATGAGTTTTAATTATATGTCCGGTGTAAAACACAATGCATACGAATATTTGAAAGAATACGGAATAACAAAATCTCAAGTGGGTGGAGCAATTAAGTTCGGAATGGAAGTAGAGTACAAATCCATTGAGCTAAGGAAAAATCTTGCAAAAGATATAATTAAAAAAGCTAAAGCCGAAGATAAACCGCTGATAATTCTTTTAGGAAGACCGTATCATTTGGACCCGATGATCAACACAGGAATAATGGATTTAATTTACGATCTTGGCGCTTACGCAATTTCCGAAGACTCAATTCCCGACATAGACAAAATGAATTTGGAAGGAGTTTTACCGCTTACCCAATGGTCATATCACAATAGGTTGTACCTCGCAGCAAAATGGATTATTAATCAAGATTACAATAAGGTTGCGGCACTTCAGTTAAATTCATTCGGGTGCGGACCCGATGCAGTTGTTGTGGACGAAGTGAAAACAATAGTTGAATCCGGTGGTAAAGTTTATATTTCAATAAAGATTGATGAAATGTCAAATCTTGGTGCAGCCAAAATTAGAATTCGTTCGCTGCTTGAGGCATTAAATCAAAACAAGAGTTTTAACATTAAGCCGCGTATTTACACAAAGGAATTCACAAAAAGCGATAAAAAGAAAACCATTCTCGTTCCGTATTTTGCAAAAATGTATTCGGAGTTGCTCGAACCTGTTTTTTACCATTTGGGTTACAACTTCGTAACATTGTATCATCAATCCAACGAAGCGGTTGACGAAGGTTTGAAATACGTAAACAACGATATGTGTTATCCCGCAATTGTTGTTATTGGAGATTTGATAAAAGCACTTAAAAGCGGTAAGTACAACCCGGATGAAACCGTAGTAGCATTATCTCAAACCAATGGGCAATGCAGAGCTTCCAATTATGTCCCGCTTCTTAAAAAAGCGTTAATTGATGCGGGATTTTTTAATACTCCCGTAATTAGTTTAAGCTCGGATTCCTTTAAACAGGGCTTTACATTCAACCCGGCAAAATTCCTGAAATACACGGTAATTCTATTTACCATTGCCGATGGAATTATATGCATGAAATTAAAGACAAAACCTTTCGAAATAAATAAAGGCGAAACAATTACACTGGTAAACAAATTACTTGAACAACTGTACAGCGATGCATATTACAAACCTCCTACAAAAAAATATTTGCAAAAGTTTATGAAATACGCCGTTGCCGAGTTCAATAAAATTCCGGTGAAGAACAAACCGGTAAAAAAGAAAATAGGCATTGTGGGAGAAATCTATTTGAAGAGCAATTGTTTTTCAAATAATTATTTGGTTGAATGGCTTGAAGAAAGAGGCTATGAAGTTGTACTTCCATCATACACAAAGTATTTTGAATACGGATTTTACAGCAGGGTATATTCGGCAAAAGAAAGAATAACTGAACCGGATAAGACAAAACTTACTACCGGTGCAATAAATCACCTTACAATTGAGCATTACAGAAAGCTTGTTGAAAAAGAATTGAAGAATTTTAACCGTTACAAAAAGGAAGTATTAATAAGTGAAGCTTTACAGCATAAGAACGAACCGCTTCCCCAGTATTTACAATTCGGGGAAGGCTGGCTACTGCCGTTGGAAATTTCCGAAATGGTAAAAGACGGTGTAAGGGATGTAATTTCGCTTCAGCCATTCGGTTGTATTTCTAATCACATAGTAGCTAAAGGTACTTACCGGCAGTTAAAAAACAAATATAACACGAACTTGCTTCTGTTAGATTATGATTCCGGTACAAGCGAAGTCAATACAACAAACCGCTTGGAGTTGTTTTTATCTAACAATTGATTAACATTTCACTCGTCGAGGCTGTCTCAAAAATCCAGAATTTGATTAACGATTTAAAAAGTACGAATTTGTAGGGCTGTATTTTCAGCATTATTAAATTGAAAAATAAAAATTATAATAAAGATAAATCGGAGGATATAATGTCAAATGCTTATTATAAAGTACCAACACCGGTAAATGAACCTATATATTCTTATGCACCTGGAAGCAAGGAAAAAGAAGAACTAAAAAAGAAATTAACAGAATTGCAGTCAAAAGAAATTGAAGTACCTTTAATAATCGGCGGTAAAGAGATTAGAACAGGCAACACAGGTGAAATGAGAGTACCGCATAATCATTCTAAAAAGCTTGGTGTTTACCATAAAGCCGGTGTAAAGGAAGTGGGAATGGCAATCGAGTCTGCTCTTGCCGCAAGAAAAAAATGGGCAGATATGCCTTGGGAACACAGAGCTGCGATTTTTCAAAAAGCAGCTGAATTACTTTCGGGTTCCTGGCGTTCAACAGTAAATGCAGCTACAATGTTGGCACAATCAAAAACAGCATACCAGGCTGAAATTGATGCTGCCTGTGAGTTAATTGATTTCTGGAGATTCAACACTCATTTTATGACTCAATTAATGGCGGAACAGCCGATGTCGTCAAAAGGAATGTGGAACCGTTCTGAATACAGAGCTTTGGAAGGATTTGTTTTTGCAGTTAATCCTTTCAACTTTACTTCAATTGGCGGCAACTTACCAACGGCACCTGCAATGGTTGGAAATGTTGTCCTTTGGAAACCGGCATCCACCGCTGTTTATTCCGCATATTTTGTGATGAAAATATTAATGGAAGCGGGAGTACCGGACGGTGTTATAAATTTTTTACCAGGCTCAGGCGGAGAGGTTGGAAACCCTGTATTGTCAAGCCCTGATTTAGCAGGTATTCACTTTACCGGTTCAACTGCGGTTTTTCAGGGAATGTGGAAAACTGTGGGCGAAAATATTCATAAAGCAAAATACTATCCGAGAATTGTCGGGGAAACAGGCGGAAAGGATTTTCTATTTGCACATAACACAGCTAACGTTGACGCTTTGGTTGTTGCATCAATAAGAGCAGCTTTTGAATATCAAGGACAAAAATGTTCTGCGTTATCAAGAATGTATTTACCGAAATCTCTTTGGAATGATTTTAAAGAAAAGTATACGGCAGAAGTATCTAAAATTAAAATGGGGGACCCCGAAGATTTTACAAACTTTATGAATTCCGTAATTGATAAGCCTGCTTTTGACAGCATTACGGGTTACATTCAATATGCAAAAGATTCCGACGAAGCCGAAATTATTACAGGCGGAGGTTCTGACGATTCCGTAGGCTACTTTATTGAACCGACAACTATCGTAACTACAAACCCTAAATTTAAAACAATGCAAGAAGAAATTTTCGGACCTGTTTTAACAATTTATATTTATGATGACGACAAATTTGACGAAACTTTAGAACTCTGTGATACAACATCTCCTTATGCATTGACAGGTGCTATTTGGTCGCAGGACAGAGAAGTGCTTGTTAAAATGTCTAATAAATTAAGACACGCTGCGGGAAACTTTTACATAAACGATAAACCTACTGCAGCAGTTGTGGGTCAGCAGCCTTTCGGTGGTGGAAGAGCTTCCGGCACAAATGATAAAGCAGGCAGCGCAATGAACCTGTTGAGATGGATGAGTGTCCGTTCAATAAAAGAAACTTTTGATCCCCCAAAGGATTGGAGTTATCCTTTTATGGGTGAAAAATAAAACATTATGCAGCTATAAAGCGACCTTCCGGATTAGAAATGTAGAGCGAATCTCCTACCTCGGCGGTAGACTGGCCTGATTCGCTCTTGCTTATTTGGGTTTTAATTTAAGCGATTCAGGAGAATCGCTCCACATAACATAAACCCGATCCGTTGGCTAACGGTAGAAATCTTTCTCTCAAATCTTAAAAACATCACACAAATTTAACATCTCAAAATTCAACTGCATTCGCAGTTGTGATGTTACTTTCTTTTTTTCCTCGAATTTCATTCGAGGCTATTGTAAATTCAACTGCTGTCGCAGTTGTAGTTTCCAATTGTCAAGGGAAAACCCAAAATGTCATTTCGAATCCGTTAGCTAACGGATGAGAAATCTTTTACTTTAATCGAAAAAGCGAAAGGGGACTTTCGCTCTACAAATAAATTTAGCTAATATCTTTTAACAAACTTTTAAGTTTAGCTAAATTACTCTTCCAATCTTCTTTCTTTTTCTTTTCTTTTTCGACTACTTCCGCAGGTGCATTATTTACAAATTTTTCGTTGCTTAATTTCTTTTCAATACCGGTAAGGGAACCTTCTAATCGAGTTATTTCTTTTTGAAGCCTGTTACGTTCAACATCCAAATCTATTACACCTTTAAGCGGAATATAAATTTCACAATTATTTAAAACTTTTGAAGCACTCGCATTTGGTTTCGAAAGATTTCCATCCACCGAAATATTTTTAGCTTTTCCAAGTTTCTTAATATAATCCAACTGTTCATTATTTATATTGCCGGCTTTAATAAATACATCAAGTTGAAGTGAAGGAGGGATGTTCATTTCTCCTCTTATATTTCTGATTGCCGTTACTACTTCTTGAAGATACGCCATATCTCTGTCGGCATTTTCATTTATTAAAGATACATCAGCTTCCGGATATTCAGATGTTGAAATACTTTCGGTTTTATTTTTTCCGGTTACAAAATGCCAAAGTTCTTCTGTTATAAAGGGCATATACGGATGAACAATTTTTAATAGGTTTTCAAATATTTTTATAGAACGTGTAAGCACTGCGGATTTAATTTCTTCGTCTTCCGAACCATGCCTATCGGCAGACAGGTAAAGTCTTGTTTTGGCAAGCTCTAAATACCAATCGCAGAAATCATTCCACACAAAAGAATAAATGATTTTAGAAGCATTGTTTATTTCAAACTTATCGAGAGCCTTTTCTAATTTTTGCAGTGTTAGGTTTAATCGCGAAGCAATCCACAAGTCTGTAAAATCGATATGTTTATCAATTAACAAATTATTTAAAGGAATGTTTTGTGTATTCATCATCAAGAATCTTCCGGCGTTCCAAATCTTATTTGCAAAGTTTCTACCTATCTCACATTTATCTTTGCTGAAAAGAACATCTTGCCCGAGGGGTGCCAAGTAGATTACAGTAAAACGAAGAGCATCAGCGCCGAATTCCTTTATCACATCAATCGGATCAGGAGAGTTGCCAAGAGACTTGCTCATCTTTCTGCCTTTTAGGTCCCTGATAATGCTCGTAAAATAAACGTCTTTAAAAGGAATCTCTTTTTTAAAATAAAGGCCTGCCATTATCATTCGTGCAACCCAGAAGAAAATAATATCGGGTGCCGTTACAAGTGTATCGGTCGGATAATAATAACTTTGTTCTTCTTCAGTTTTGAAAACATCGTAAGCCCATAACCAGCTTGAAGACCAGGTATCGAGTACGTCTTTGTCCTGTTCCCAGTTTTCTAAATCTTCCGGAGGTTCTACTCCGCAGTAGATTTCATTATTATTTTTGTTGTACCAAACGGGAATCCTATGTCCCCACCACAATTGACGCGAAATGCACCAGTCTTTAATATTACCCATCCAGTGTTCGTAGGTTTTGATCCAATGATTGGGATGGAATCTTACCTTTCCGTCAGTTACGGCTTTTAAAGCAGGTGCAGCAAGTTCATCCTCGGAGAGTCCGTCAGACTCTCCGGAGTCTGACGACATTTTCATAAACCATTGTTCCGAAAGATACGGCTCAATTGGAACGCCGCCCCTTTCGGAATACCCGATATTATTTTGATAATCTTCTGTCTTTAGTAAAAACCCTTTCTCTTCTAAAACGGCAACGACCTTTTTTCTTGCATCGAATCTATCAAGATTTCTAAATTCTTCGGGTACATTATTATTTAAAGACGCATCATCATTAAAGATGTTTATCATTTCTAAATTATGTCTTTTTCCCATTTCGTAGTCATTCACATCGTGAGCAGGAGTAACTTTTACAGCGCCGGTTCCAAAATCTTTGTCAACGTATTCATCTGCAAAAATCGGGATATCTCTACCGACCAAAGGAAGCTTAACTTTTTGCCCGATGAATTCTTTAAATCTTTCATCATCAGGATTAACGGCTATTCCCGTATCGCCAAGCATAGTTTCGGGTCTTGTTGTTGCAACTGAAATAAATTTATCGGAATCAACAACAGGATATTTTAAATACCAGAGTTTTCCCTGAACAGTTTTGTAAATTACTTCTTCATCCGAGATAGCGGACTTTGAAGCCGGACACCAATTTACCATTCTGTATCCACGGTAAATTTTTCCGTCATTATAAAGTTTTACAAATGCCTGCAGTACTTTTTTATAATAATCATCGTCCATTGTAAAACGCTCACGCTCCCAATCACAACTGACTCCAAGTTTTTTAAGCTGGTTAATAATCAAACCACCGTACTTTTCTTTCCATTGCCAGCAATGTTTTAAAAACTCTTCCCGTCCAATCTCTTCTTTATTAATCCCTTCTTCTTTTAAGAATGCAGTTACTTTTGCTTCTGTTGCTATTGAAGCATGGTCTGTTCCCGGAACCCAGCAGGCGTTATATCCTTGCATTCTTTTAACGCGAATAAAAATATCCTGAATTGTATTATTTAAAATGTGACCCATTGTTAAAATTCCGGTTACATTTGGCGGAGGGATCACAATAGTATAAGGCTTTTTGCTTTCATCTATTTCCGAATGGAAGATTCGGTCTTCAATCCATTGTTTGTACCATTTGTCTTCTACGGAAGAGGGGTCGTAAGCTTTCGGTATGTCTATACTTTGCATATTAATTATTATTTCTTCAAAAAATATTTAAAGTGTAAATATAAAGAAATTATGCGGAGTTTATATATGTGGTGAAACTGAAATTATTTTACTATATACCGATAATTAGGAAGTTTAACCTGTATACCGTGATACGGTCCTTTTAAATCACTGAATTGATCACCAACGGTACCTGCAATTACATATCCGTTTTTTACCAGTTGCTTTCTTTCTTCTGATTTATAATCTACGGCAGTAATTTTTAGCGCATCCATTCTTCTTGTAATTAAAGTATCAAATTTTGTGTAACCTTCACTGATTAAGTTTTCCTTGGTTGCATCATATTGGCTTCTGTTTCTTCCTGTAATAAAAACAATTTTAAATCCCTTTGAGATAAGCATGTCATAAAGATTTTTTACTTCTTTTATTGCGGTTGCCTTTTTAGACTTGACCCATTTGTCCCAGATATTGTCGTTAAATCCGAAGCCGTACTCCAAACCAAACTGATAATTTGAAAGCGTAGTTTCATCTATATCAAAAATAACCAATGAATTTTCTTTTGGCTTAACCCTGCCAAATTCATTTTCTGCTTTTTTTACTATCGTTTTTAAGTCTGCGTTATATCTTCCGCTTTTGTGGTAATCTTTTATTTGTTCTTTAACAGGGGAAAGATTTATAAGTTTATCCGAATTACTTTTGCAGCCGTACCCAACAGTAATTATTAAAATTATTATAAATGATAAGGAGAATACTTTTTTCATAACCGTTCTTTAGTGATTTCCTAAAAAATTGAGGGTGTATTATAATAAAATAAGTGATTAAAGCAAATCAACATTTTAAAATGTATTTACTTCATTTCTTTTTTAACCGGGTTTTTTGTTCTGTTACAGTTCTCTTTAAGCGAACAATCCGTCTCCGCCGAGACAAACCTGTCTACCGCCAAGGCAAGCCTGCTCGATCTACATTTTGCATTCACTTTGTAAAGCGATGAGGTTCATCGCTCATCCCTCTTTCTTTTGTTTGTTTTTGAGCGAGCACCCTGCTCGCTCTACAAACCTAATACCAATTTATTTTTTTAATATTTTGGGTAGATGTGATCACAAAAGAAATTACTTCCTCTTTATTAATGGTATCCCAATATTTCCGCTTGGTTCAGTTATATTAAGAAGATCAGCTAAAGTAGGAGCAATATCTACAATGTAAACGGGTTTGTTTATTGTTTCTTCGGGTATATTCCAGCCGTAAAATAATAGCGGAACGTGTGTGTCGTAGGAATAGATCGAGCCGTGAGTTGCAGCTTCGTAATCTCCGGAACCAGGTGAAAAACCGGGCTGATATTCAAAAGCCACGTCGCCGGATCTGGCTGGATTAAAACCGTTTAATATTAAGTTTGTAGAAGTTCTATTCGCTGTTCCGTTCATTAAATAATCTCGAATAAATATTTGAGATATAAAAGGAAATGTACGGCGCAAATATTGGGCATAACTTTTTCTAACATCTGTAATATTTAATTTTAAAGAATTTATGATATCGTAATTAAGAAAAATCTGCTTGCTCGAAAAATTCGCAAGAACTTTTACATTATTAAACTTCCTCTTTGAAAATCTTTTTAAAGAATCCGAAATTGCCTTTCTATTTATCCAGCCGGAATTTATTTTATGTTGTTTTAAAAAATCGGGATTTTCGGCAACACCGTGATCAGCTGTTAGAAATAAGATATAATTTCCTTTACCGACCTGCCGGTCAAACAATTTAATTAATCCGGCAATTAATGAATCAAGCTTAACATAAGTATCTTCTATCTCTACGGAATTGGGACCATAAGAATGTCCTATATAATCTGTAGATGAAAAACTAATTGCAAGAAAATCGGTCTGCCCTCTTTGTCCCAAATGCTCGTTTACAAGTGCGTCTTTGGCAAAGTTAAATAAAAGCTCATTACCAAACGGAGTTGAACGCAGCAAACTTCGTTTCTTATTTTTAGGAACATTATTAAATGAATGTGGAAAAGTGGTTTTATTTTCTGAGAATAAATCTTTTTCATAAGCTTTGTTATCGGGAAGATTCATTTTATATTTTTTTAAAGGATAAGAAAGCTTCCAAACCGATGACATATATTTATCAGCTAATTTTCTTTTATTAAATTTCTTAACCCAACCCGGAAGTTGCTGCATATAAAAAGATGAAGTAATAAATCCGCCGTTTAACGGATCGTACCAATAAGCAGCATTAGCAGTATGCCCGCCCGGTAAAATTGCCGCCCTGTCTTTTATGGAAACACTAATAACTTTTGATTTTCCATTTGTTGCAAGTTTAAGCTGGTCTGTTATTGTTGTTGATTGTAATCTTTTGGGTGACATCCAACCGTTTTTATCATTTGCACCTACCGTTTTTACGGTGTTATCACCTGTGCAATAAATTGTTTTTTTCAATCTTTTATCATACCAATAATTAGAGATAATGCCGTGAAAATACGGTGTTGTGCCCGTATAAATTGAAGCATGCCCGGGACCTGTATAAGTCGGTACATAATTTAAATGCGCAAAAGTAAAGTTGCTGCCTTCGGTCATTAATTTTTTAAACCCGTCTTCCGAGTATAAAGAATTGAACCTATCCAAATAATCATATCTCATTTGGTCAACTACAATACCGACAACTAACTTTGGAGAAGATGCAGGTTTCTGTGCTTGGGAAAAAGAACTGCCGATAAATAAAATGATTGTAAATAAGAATAAACGTTTCATAATTTTTATACTATTTTAGATTAATATTTAATTGATTTAAGATAACTTGAAAGCTAATCTTACTTTCAAATATAATGTAAATAACAGAAATATTTCCCGTCAATATATTATAAAATTGTTAATAAATTTATGCGAAAACACTTTCGGTAAAAATTTGCCGATGGATTATTATCCAGATTTTGCAGATTTTACAAGTTCAAATTCAGATAAATAAGGAGATAAAACAAATGGCAGTTATAAAACCTTTCAAAGCATTAAGACCAAAAAAAGAAGTCGCACAAAAAGTTGCCAGCGTTCCTTATGATGTTGTTAACAGGGAAGAAGCAAAACAAATAGTAGAAGGTAATGAACTAAGTTTTTTAAGAATAGGAAGAGCAGAAAGCACATTAGACAACAGCATTGATGCTTACTCACCCGAAGTTTATAAAAAAGCAAAAGAAAATTTAGATAAACTTATAACTGATGCGCCTCTCATTCAGGATGATACACCCCGGTTTTATTTATACCGGTTAATTATGGACGGTAGACCGCAGACAGGAATTGCTGCAACTTTTTCCGTTGCTGATTATGAAAACAACGTGATATTAAAACACGAAAATACACGTAAAGAAAAAGAAGACGACAGGACAAATCATATTATAACTACTTCGGCTCAAACCGGTCCGGTATTTTTAACATACAAAGGCGTGGATAAAATAAATGAAGTAGTAAACAACACGATAACCAATCAAGAACCGGAATATGATTTTACAGCCGAAGACGGAATTACACATAAGATTTGGCTTCTACCGGAAGAATTAAATTCTGTTATTATTGAAGAATTAAATAACGTTAAAAGTTTATACATTGCAGACGGGCATCACAGAGCAGCAAGTGCTTGGAGAGCAAGAGACGAAAAGAGAAATAACAATCCGAACCATTCGGGTGAAGAAGAATATAATTATTTCCTCGGTGTTCTTTTTCCGGCGGAACAATTGAATATTCTTGCATATAATAGGGTGGTTCATGATTTAAACGGTTTGAGCAAAGACGAACTCTTAAACAGCATTAACAATAAATTTAGTATTGAAAAAACCGGTGAGAAAGAACCGGCTGAAACAAAAACATTTTGCATGTATTTGGACGGTGCGTGGTATAAACTTACAGCAAGAGATTCGGTTATTGCAAGCAACTCGTTAACCGACAACGTAGGTGAAAAATTAGACGTAAGCATACTTCAGGATTTCTTACTTAATCCTATTTTAGGAATAGATGATGTTCGTACAAATAAAAGAATTGATTTTATCGGGGGAATGCGCGGAACAGCCGAACTTGAAAAACTTGTTAACACCGGTAAAGCTGCTGTAGCATTTTCGCTTCATCCTTTATCCGTTGATGATTTAATTAACATTTCCGATGCGGGTGAAAAAATGCCTCCAAAATCAACTTGGTTTGAACCTAAGTTAAGAGACGGATTAATAATTCATTTAATTTAATAATTAAAATTTTAAAAAATAATAGGTGGAAATATGAAAGAGAGAATATATAATTTTAATGCCGGTCCAGCAGTTTTACCCGAAGAAGTTTTAAAAGAAGCACAGGAAAATCTTTTTTCACTTCCCGGTGTGGGAATGTCCGTTCTTGAAATCAGTCACCGTTCTGGAACATTTGATAAAATCATCGGGGAAGCTAAAGGAGATTTGAAATCACTTTTATCAATACCTGATAATTATCACATTCTTTTTCTGCAAGGCGGTGCAAGCACACAATTTGCAATGGTACCGATGAACATAATGCCCCCGAAAAATAAAGCCGATTATATTGTTACCGGTTCCTGGTCAAAGAAAGCTGTTAAAGAAGCAAAGAAAGTAGGAGAAGTCAATATTGCCGCTTCATCCGAAGAAACAGGTTTTGATAGAATACCTACGGAATTAAATCTTTCCGATGATGCCTCTTACGTTCATTTTACATCCAACAACACAATTTACGGAACTGAATGGAAAACCGAACCTGAGGTTGGTGATGTGCCTTTAGTCTGCGATGCCTCTTCGGACATTCTTCACAAAAAAATCGATGTATCCAAATACGGAATTATTTACGCAGGTGCTCAAAAGAATATGGGACCTTCGGGCGTTACACTTGTAATTATAAAAGACGATCTTCTCGAGAGATGCCCGGATTCATTATTTACAATGCTTAATTACAAAACACACACCGAAAAAGATTCTATGTTTAACACTCCCCCCGTCTTTGGTATTTATATGATTGGGCTTGTTGCAAAGTGGCTTAAAAATATGGGCGGATTGGATGTAATGTATTCTGTAAACAAAGAAAAAGCAGAACTACTTTACAACTGCATTGACGAAAGTGAAGGGTTCTACAAGGGACACGCACAAAAAGACAGCCGTTCTGTTATGAACGTAACATTTAATTTGACAAATGAAGAATTGGAAAAGAAACTTATTACGGAAGCATCGGAAAACGGTTTCGGCGGAGTTAAGGGTCACCGTTCAATCGGCGGATTGAGAGCATCTATTTATAATGCTTGTCCAAAGGTTGCAGTTGAAGAACTTGTTAAATTTATGAAAGATTTTCAGCAGAGGAACGGATAAGTTTCAAGCAACCTCCGAGGTTACTTTATTTAAGGTAAAATAATTTTTATAAAATCGTTCTTTAGGTTTGGAAAACCTCGGAGGTTTTTTTACATGGTGGAAGAGCTTGTTAAATTTATGAAAGACTTTCAGCAGAGGAACGGATAAAGATTTTTTAGAAGCTCAAAAAACTTTAAAGGATTCCCGAAATCTCCGAGATTTCGGGAATCTTATTTTCCTTTTGATGCTATTTTGTAAGTACCTGTCTTGCGTAGCCAACCTGCACTTTGTTTCGATTGGTAAACTTTAGCGAAGCAAGATCATTTTTTTAACTGCCATAAAACCGTTAGCCGTAATTCTGTATAGATAAATTCCACTTGATAGATCGCTTGCATTAAAATTAACACTGTATCTACCCGAAGGCTGCTCTTTATCTACAAGATTTGCAACTTCCCTTCCGAGCATATCATATACTTTTAGTGTTACGTGACCTGCTTTTACTATTTGATATTTTATTATTGTTGAAGGGTTAAAGGCTTGTCCGCCGAAGCATTAAAATTTTATACTTGTTAATTACTTATGAAATGCGAAGGCGGAGGTTGGGATAATTATCCAGTGAATTTTTAGCAACCGTTACCAATGCATCCATCTTTGTTTTTTTACTTTCCGGTACCAAATCAAGTTTACCGAAAACACTAACATAGTTATCACAAGTCTTCTTTTTAATTATAATGTTATATTAAAAACTAATACCAACTAAAATCCGGTGCGTATTTACAAGAGATTTATTATACTGAAATGAATATCTTAAATCTAAACTAATCGATGAAGATAACTTATAATTTGTGCCTATTCCTATCGCAATTCTATATGACTCTGCATCAGAAATAGCGGGAGGTTTATTTTTATAATCTGCCGGTAGTTCATTAAAAGAATTATACGATCCGGCAATATTATAATGAATGCCTGAAGTATGTATTTTTATACTATATGAATTATAACCCATTTCAAGAAAACTATATGGTGAAAATTTTCCTCTCATAAAAAAATATTCAATTCCAACCGATATTGGTATTATATCATATTCAATCTTTTCTATAGTATATGCAGATGTTTGATATTTATCTATATTATTAATGCTGATAAAACTAAAGGTCTTTACATTGGTCTGATCTTTTTTAAAAGTAGTTGAATAACCAAGTGAAAATTTTATATTCAAGTTTGAGCTTAGATTAGTTTTGCCCTCTATAATTAAAGAGGGACCGATATATTGAAGAGTTGTAAAATTGATTCCACCTAAAGCTTCAAAATTAAAAGTAGAAAAAATCCCTGACTTTCCGGATTCTTGTGATAATGTGTTGCTGAAGCTAATAGCCAGAAATAAAATCACTAATTTTTTCATATAATCCCTCCACTACAATGTTGTAAAAAACAAATCACGAAATTATAAAATATTTATTCTGCTTTTTTATTTTATAAAAACCATATTTTTAATTATGCTATACTCACTTAAAGTAAACCATATAAAAAACCTATATTTAGATTAATATCATTAGTTTTTAGAGCGATTCCATATCTTGATATATTTTTCAAACCAAGTGAATATATTCCATTAAGAATAAGTGATGTTTTTGCCAGTATTGGTATTTCTATCTCTAAACCAAAATTTGATGTTATATTAAATAGGTATAGGTTATCTTTGATACTAAAATTATTTCCATTAGAATTTACATCGGCATTTATCAAATGCCCGAAGGATAAACCACCAATTATTTTTGCAAAGATTTTAGAGTTGATAACTTTATATGTTATATAAGGAGACAGTTCAATATATTCGTAAAAAAATTTGTTTTCTTTATTGCCTAATGAAAGTATTTTATTCTTGCCTCCTCGCTGAATATAACCTGCATTAAGGCGAACCGAGAAGTTGTTTGAAATTGGATATTCTGCAATAGCACCAATTGTAAACCCCGTTTTTCTCATAAGTGTTATGTCGGAGGATGTACCTGAAATCGTATGGGAAGCGAAATTAACACCTCCATTTAGTCCAATTTTTATCTGAGCATTTGTTATGGATGATATAAAAATCAAAACAAATAATAAAAAAATTATTTTAGAAAGATATTTCGGTAACATTTTAGCCCTCCATTTTAAACCAAAAAAACCTTCAAGGCTCTAGAAATCCTTAAAGGTTATAAAAGTTTATAATTAAAAGAAAATAAAGAAATATAATTTTTACTAAATGTCATAGCCCTCCAGCGTATTGAACATTATAAAATATATCTTAAACTAAGTTTATAAAAAAAAATTAAAAGTCAAAGCTTTTAAAAAAGATATGTGACGTTTTTAAATTTTCATCCGGTCAATTTTCTGCTGTTGAGGATATTAAGCAACCTCCGAGGTTACTTTATTTAAGGTAAAATAATTTTTATAAAATCGTTCTTGGTAAAGCAAAATCCGAACAGGTTGGATTGATTTTATATACCAATATTGATATATTTGTTTATAGGATTTAATGTGTTTTTGACGGAAGATGTAGTTAGGTTCATTGATTCGGTATCAATAAAAGCTCAGGCGAAAATTGAAAGATCAATTCAATTACTTCGTGAATTTGGGCATTTATTGCCAATGCCGCATTCAAAGCAATTAGTAGGATCAAAAAAGCTAAAGGAACTTCGTGTAATATTAGGAAAAAATATTTATCGTCTTTTCTATTTTCATTATCGAGAAAAAACATACATTGTTACATCCGGATATATTAAAAAGTCCCCAAAAACTAATAAAAAAGAAATAGAAAAAGCACTTAGTATTATGAACAGAATATTGGAGCAAGCAGATGAAAAAAATAAAATTAATTGATTCAAAAAAAGCATTAAATAAAAGGCTTAAAAATGATGACTTTAAAAGCGAATATGAAGGCTTTCAGGAAGAATTTGAGTTGGCAAAACAAGTTATTAATTTGCGGATTAAAGCTAAATTAACACAAAAAGAATTAGCTGAAAAAGCCGGAACATCTCAGCCAGCTATCGCAAGATTAGAATCAGGAAATTATAAAAATCTATCTTTATCATTTTTAAGAAGAATAGGAGATGTTTTTGGCGTTCAACCTTATATTCAATTTAAGTAGAAATTTAACCGGGCTATACATTAACATTCTAACTTAACACGGATTGTTGTAAATCCATCTTTTGGCGGAATTAATCCTGCACAAACGGAACGGTCATCCTGTGATGTAAATAAACTCTGCCAAAGGTCGGATGTCTCATTTTAACAGATACTAATAAAATTAAATTATAAGAATGAAAAAAAATGATTGGACAAAATATATTATTGTTTTTTTTATAACCGTGGCACTCTTTGCAGTTGCTGCAGGGTTAAGTAATTTCTTTTCAAATAAAAAAATAGCTAATATCCGATCTATTCAAAATAAACTTTCTACAGATATTCTTTCTTCTGAAACTCAATTTTTATTACTTTCTGATCTTTCTTGTAAACAAGATTCTGGGGAAGTTAATCTATCTTCTGAATTAAGTAGTCTAGCCGATAAAATCAATTATGCTGAAGCTAACATGGAAGATGATAGTCAAATTATTGAACTTAAGAAAGAGTATTCTTTATTAGAGATTAGAGATTATTTATTAATAAAAAAGATAAATGAAAAATGTGGACAAAAATTTACTACTCTTCTTTATTTTTATACAACAGCTAATAATTGTACCGAATGTGTTAAACAAGGTTATGTTTTGACCGATCTGAGGCAAAAATACTCTACTTTGAGAGTCTATTCATTTGATTATAGCCTTAAATTATCAGCTCTTAAGGCTCTCTTGACGATATATAAAATTAAAGACACTGAATTACCAGCAATTGTGATAGATGATAAAACAATAACTGGTTTTCAGAATATAAGTAATATAGAAAAAGACGCCCCAGAACTTATTAAATCTTTATCTTCTAAAACTAAATCTCCTAATAAAAAAATACCTAAATCTAAATAAAATACTATCTATTTGAGCCACCTCTCAGATTTGAACTGAGGACCTACGGTTTACAAAACCGTTGCTCTACCAACTGAGCTAAGGTGGCTTGCTACACACTAACAACTAAGGTGTTTACTTCATACTCTTGATACCTACCAAAACAACTAAGGTGGCTTGCTACACACTAACAAAACCGTTGCTCTACCAACTGAGCTAAGGTGGCTTATTTTATTTATTTTGTTTCTTCTTTTACTTTTTCTTTGATACTTTTAATTTTAGCCTTTGATTCCAGTATTGCTTTTTGTAGAAAAGAGTGTCTATAAGGAGTCTTTGATTTTGGTTTTTTAGTAAAATAAGAATCAATTTTTGGCCACTTACTATTAAACCATTTACTAAACTTATTTATTATAATGAACCAATATTTTGCAAGAATAAATATTAGTCCTTGTAAAATATGTTTGATAAAATATAACACATTTTTTTCCAAATACTTTTGTCTTATGTTCTTTAATTTCCATAATTATTTAAAAACCTCCATGAACTTAATTCGGTAGTATTAAGACATAATCCCACAAAATATAGTCAAAATCAACAAAAATAAACG
>ENA-ORDP01000295-ORDP01000295.1-marine-sediment-metagenome-genome-assembly--contig:-NODE-295-length-33849-cov-4.235989_pt1 | contig 33849 bp, 31 predicted proteins | sample MGYA00248627_ERZ508539 | MGnify/ENA primary metagenome ERZ508539 (study PRJEB26208, sample SAMN05571518) | marine sediment metagenome | biome: deep sea; feature: Hydrothermal vent; material... | reverse complement strand
GGTTCAGTACAAGGCATTTTCGCACGGAGAATGTGAGCATATAGGTCATATGTGACCATTTGAGTACGAACACACGCCGTAATGGGACAAAAGATGAATGCGCTGAATCGTTACAATATTTTTAGGTGGCCGTGGCATGGATCAGTCCAGCAAGCAGATCAGCGTTTGGGTCATGCTGGCGCAAAGATTTTTTTGACCGTCAGTGACTGCATAGACATCCACCAAAGTAATGGTGAGTGTTCGACCAGCCTTGCGAACAGTGCCTTGTGCCAATAGTTGTGCTCCCCGTGCAGGAGCAATTAAGTTGATTTTGAATTCTACGGTTAGAACCCGGCTGTTGACGGGCATCAACGTATAGGCAGCGTAGCCACCGGCGGAATCCGCAATGGTGCTGGTGATACCGGCATGAAAAAAACCATCTTGCTGACACAGGTCTTGCCGGAAGGGTAGGGCAATCTCGCAATAGCCTGGTTTTATTGTGCCCAGTCGTGCACCCAGCAAACTCATAACGGACTGTTGGGTGAAGCTATTCTGAACCCGAGCCTGCCAGTCTGGGTCGACCGCTCGTAATTTCCCTGTAGCTGTGAGGTGTTCAGAAACATCAGTCACGGGAATGCTGCTCCAGTACGGCCAGTTGTTCCCTGCAGCCTTGCTCAATCCGGCTCAGTGCTGCCAGGGTTTGCTCAATGTCGTGGCTTTGTTGAATCAGACGTTGTTTGCGGTCGTCGATCCTTTCCAGAAAGTAATGCAATTGGCCAATTTCACCAGATTCTGCATCATACATTGCAATCATTTCTGCGATTTCGACCAATGAGAAACCCAATCGTTTGCCTCGTAGAATCAGCTTTAATCGAATTTTATCACGCCTTTGGTAGAGACGCTGTATACCATGGCGCTCAGGGTCGAGCAAGCCTTGCTGCTCATAGTAGCGAATCGTTCGGGTGGTGATACCAAACTCCTGTGCCAGATCACCAATACTGAAATTTATGGAGTGCGACTGATCCTGTTCGGGTCGTTCGCCGGTGGCAATTTTTGGGTGCATGTCGAAGTCAGGAATCCAGAAAACTATATTGACGTTTACGTTAACGTCAATTTACCTTTTAGGCAGATGTTTGTAAAGCGTTATGTGCAAACTTGTGAGCCCAGGAGGCTGTCCGAGAATTCGGCTTTACTATGACAATAACGACACCATTGCCACCGCAGATTTATACAAAATATCACCGTTTCTGGGACGGACACTACTTAAGTTCTTACCGTGTGGGCCGATATATCTCTATGATTATATGACAAGAGGCGAAAGTGAAAGGGGTCATATTCAATGTCTTCGACACATTTGTGGTCGAGCGCTTCGGGGCAGATGCCTATGAGGCATTACTAGACTCCTGTACGCTGCAAACCCGGGAACCCTTTGTAGGGCCGGGTACGTACCCTGATGCGGATTTTGCTGAGCTGATTATCAAGGCATCCCAGCAGTTGAATCTACCTACCCCCGACCTGTTGCGAGCCTTTGGTCATTTCTGTTTGCCCAGGCTCGTCGACAAGTTGCCCGAGCTGCTTGAAGGGCATACCGCCAAGAGTTTTCTATTGTCGGTGGAAAATGTTGTACATATTGAGGTTCACAAACTCTATGCCGATGCATTGACACCGACCTTTCGTTATCTGGATCCCGCCCCCAGTCATTTGTCAATTCAATACAGTTCACCTCGTCGTCTCTGCCACTTGATGGAGGGTCTATTGGACGGAGTCAGCGAGCACTTTGCTACGACTATCAGCTATCACCAGTCACAGTGCATGCTTGATGGTGCGGAAAGCTGTGTATTCGATCTGGAATTTTTGGCTCAGCAGGGAGGATGATTGTGACAAATTTTTCCACTGAAAAAATTCTTACCCGTAGGTTAGATCGAGCTACCAAACGTATCGAGATACTGGAAAAGATGATCGAGACCACATCACGTGATCTCTTTTTGGCGAACCAGCAAACTATTCAGGAGAAGGAATACATTGAGAGCTTGCTAGAATCGATGGGTGTATCCCTTATTGTGGTTTCTCACGATGGAATCATCCGGCAAGTCAATGCTGAGACGATACGTTTGCTTGGGTACCCTGCGGAGCAATTGCTCGGAAAGCAGTTTGCAGAGCTATTGGGAGATAATCGGTTTGAGGAGTTGATTACCGATGTGGCCTTCAGCCAGTATGAGTGGGCCTACACCGCCCACGATGGCCGGAAAATCCCGGTTTTGCTCTCCGGAACGCCAGTTCGAAACAAGGCCGGAAAGGTGTGGGCCACCAGCTGTATTGCAGTAGACATCACGCAGCGCAAACGAGCCGAGGGGCAATTCAAGGTGATGATCGAAACATCGGCCGATGCAATCATGACTCTGGCCCCACCAGACTGGAGTTTTACCTCTGGAAACCCGGCTACCGTGGTTATGTTCCGTAGCCGGGATGAGCGACACTTTATCTCTTTTGGTCCGGCACAGCTGTCACCAGAGTATCAGCCGGATGGCCAGGTATCGGCCATCAAATCGCAGGAAATGATCAAATTGGCACTACGGAAGGGATCACACTTTTTCGAATGGACCCACCGGCGGCTTGATGGCCAGATCTTTCCGGCCACCGTATTGTTGGCCAGGTTTGAATTTGCCGGTGAAATGCAGCTGCTGGCGACTGTACACGATATCAGTGAGCGCAGGTATACAGAAGATCAGCTCATGCGTTTGTCTAAGGCCGTTGAGTATGCGAATGAGAGTATCGTCATTACCGACCCGCAGGGTGTAATCCAGTATGTGAATCCGGCTTTTGAGAAGTTAACTGGATACACCCTGCGAGAAGCCATAAACCAGAATCCCCGAATCTTGAAAAGTGGAGTTCAGTCTGCCGAGTTCTACGCTAATCTGTGGCAAACCATAAAGAATGGCCATGTCTGGTCTGGCCGCATAAGCAACAGAGCAAAGAATGGTACCGCTTTCATCGAAGATGTTACGATTTCTCCCATTGTTGACGATAACGGCGTCATCACCAACTTTGTTGCGGTGAAAAAGGATATTACCAAGCAGATAGCCCTGGAGACGAGAGCACTACAGAGCCAAAAACTTGAATCGATTGGACAATTGGCGGCAGGTATTGCTCATGAAATCAATACACCGATCCAGTTTGTAGGTGACAATACCGTTTTCCTGCAGCGTGCTTTCAGTAGTTTGATACCTGTACTGGAGACTGGTCGGCAGCTGTTAGATGGTAGCAAGCAGGATGGAAAAATTGCCCCGAAAGCAGTTCTGGCTGCAGAAATAGCCTACAAGAAAGCCAAGATTGGTTTTCTTGCCAAACAGATTCCGAGGGCAGTGGAGCAATCTCTCGAGGGGATAGAGCGTGTAGCACATATTGTTTCGGCAATGAAAGAATTCTCCCACCCAAGCCAAGGTATGATGCAATCGATTGATCTGAATCATGCTATAGAGACTACCCTCACTGTGGCACGAAATGAGTGGAAATACGTGGCGGATATGGAGACCGATTTTGACCAAACACTCCCGGCCATGATGTGTCTACGTGATGAGTTTAACCAGGTGATACTCAATATCATTGTTAATGCCGCTCACGCAATTTCAGATAACACCAACGCAGGGAAGGACGGCAAGGGAGTCATTCGGGTTGTGACACGATGTGATGGTCGCTGGGCAGAGGTGAGAATCAGTGACAGTGGGACGGGGATCCCGGAGGAGGTACAGCAGAGAGTTTTTGATCCTTTTTTCACGACCAAAAAGGTCGGGCTGGGGACAGGCCAGGGACTTGCCATAGCCCGGTCTGTAGTGGTCGACAAGCATGCAGGCACCATTGATATTGATTCGGCGGTGGGAGAGGGAGCGACCTTTATCATAAGACTTCCCATACATGGGGTCGAGAACACTGCCAAAGGGTCGGTTATGTGAAAATTCTATTTGTTGACGATGAACCCCGAATCCTTGAGGGTATTGAACGGATGCTTTTTCACCTCACGGACGAGTGGGATATTATTTGCACAGAGAGTGGAGAGGCAGCGCTCGAGATATTGGACAATGAGTCCTGTCAGGTATTAGTAACCGACATGCGCATGCCCGGAATGGATGGTGCTGCGCTGCTGCAGGAAGTGTGTGTTCACCATCCGGATGTGATTCGTATCATCTTGTCGGGTCATGCCGAGCTCGAATCTGCACTTCGGGTTGTACCGGTTGCACATCAGTTTCTTACCAAGCCCTGTGCAGCCGAGACCCTGGTAGAAACGGTGGTTCGTAGCTGTCGCTTACACAAGACCCTGAAGAACAGAGAACTCAGAAAGTTGATTGGCAAGCTCAAAAACCTTCCTTCAGTTCCCCGAATCTACTCGGAACTAGGTACAGCATTGATGGATCCCGCGATGGATGCCCAGGGTGTTGCACAGATTATCAGCCAGGACCCGGCAATGTGTGCCAAAGTTTTGCAACTCGTCAATTCTTCCTTCTTCACCCGCGCTGCGCACATCTCTGATATATCCCAGGCAGTGGTTTTACTGGGGTTTCAAATGATTAAGAACCTTGTCTTGTCGGTTGAGATTTTCCATCTGTCTGCGAATACTCCAAAGCTGCCAGAAGAGTTCCATATAGAAGAGCTGCAGCGGCACGCATTATCCACAGCGCTGATTGCAAAGGATATGTTCAGCGGCCGGCTACAAGTTGATGACGCCTTCATGGGGGCTATGTTGCACGATATTGGCAAGCTCATCCTTGCTTCAGAGGCACCATGGGAGCTGGATAATGCCCTTAAGCTGGCTACTGAAGAAACCCTGCCAGTGTTTGTTGCAGAACAAAGGCTGATGGGGGTATCCCATGCTGAAATCGGCGCATATCTTCTGGGGATGTGGGGATTGCCCTATCCAATCGTAGAAGCGGTGGCAAACCACCATAATCCGATGCAATATTCTCAATGTACGACCTTCGGTATTCCCGAAGCCGTCCATCTGGCAAATGATCTGGTGAATGGTGCAGAGATTGACAGCGGCTATCTTGAGGATTTCGGTGTGACGCAGAAGTTAGCTGCTTGGCGCAAGCAGGCAGAAGATCTATGCTTGACCCGTGGAGAGAATCTATTATGACAGCGATGGATGAACAACCCCGAATCCTCTTTGTGGATGATGAGCCAAATGTACTCGAAGGGTTCGAGCGGACACTGTTTGACCATTTTGATGTGCACACAGCATTAAGTGGGGAGGCAGGTCTTGAGCTCATCAATGCCGAAGGACCCTTTGCGGTGGTCGTCTCGGACATGCGTATGCCCGGGATGAGCGGTGCAGCCTTTCTGGCGCAAGTGCGTACCCAGGCACCTACCACGGTACGTATACTCCTGACCGGATACACTGATATCGAGGCCGCCATTGCTGCAGTGAATGACGGCAATATTTTTCGCTTTTTGTGCAAGCCATGCCCGCAGGACACCCTGGTGCGAGCCCTCAATGACGCAGTTGAACAGCATCGTCTCATCATAGCGGAACATGAGCTTCTCGAAAAAACCCTGCATGGTGCGGCCCAGGTCCTCATTGAGATGCTCAGCATCGCTTCACCGCTCGTGTTCAGCCGTTCCCAGCAGATTCGATCCTATGTCGCATACATGGCCCAAAGTTTGGGAATCAAGAACCCTTGGGAATACAATTTAGCGGCCATGCTTTGTCAAATAGGTTGTATTGCCATTCCACCTGATACATTAGCCAGAATATATGCTGGGCAGACGATTTCCGACGCTGAACAGCAGATGTTTGATGGGCATCCTCAGGTTGGCTACAGGTTGCTGGCACATATTCCTCGTCTTAAACAGGTTGCCCTGATGATCAGCGGACTGAGTGAAGCCGGAGTGTCTTCGCAGCCGAAAACCCAGCTTGGAGCTGAAATGCTCCGTATTGCCGTGGCGCTTGATCGTCTGGTCATGGGGGGGGGCGAGATCGAAGCTGCCATTACCCGGTTGCTACGTCAGGAGATATTCAGCAAGAAGCTCCTCATAGCCATGAGTGGTTTTCAGCCAAAAAACCGGGCCTACACTGTCAGGGCAGTTTTTGTCCGGGAGATGAACACTTCCATGGTATTGGATGAAGACGTACTCATGAAAAATGGAAATGTGGTGGTTAGCGCAGGCCGAGATCTGAATACCGTGCTGATTGCGCGGCTTAAACACTTTAGTACGGGAGTGGGTCTGGTCGAACCCATTCGTGTGCGTCTTCCAGCATAGCGAAACGGCAGAGAATAAAGCCAATATAGCAGTTTGATCGTGGGTATATGAACCACATTTGTTCCATTATTCTCGGATCACCGATTACTATCCTGTCGAGCGTACCCGCGGGAGCAGGATCCAGCCCCACGGATCGGGTACCTCGCCCAGCGGCACCTCGATCAGTGCAGGTGCGTCGTTATCGAAGGCCCGCTCAAGCGTCCGTGCCAAAGCCTCGGGTGATTCAGCCCGATAGCCAGCGATGCCGAACGAGCGGGCCAGCTCGACGAAGTTTGGGTTGTGCAGGTCGGTGGCTATTACTCTGCCATCGTAGAGGTTTTGCTGCATCCGCTTGACGTTGCCGAAGGCTCCATCGGTGAACACGACGGCGACGACGGCGATCCCGTGTCGTGCCGCGCTCGCCAGCTCGCCGACATTGTACATGAACCCGCCGTCTCCGGAGATGGACAGCACCCGGCGTTGTGGAAACGCCACCTTGGCCCCTAGCGCTGTCGGATATCCGAAGCCCAAGGTTCCCTGATAGCCGGGAGTGATGTAGGTACGGGGTTGATAGACGGGGTACGTCATTCGTGCGACATAGCCAATCTGGGTCAGCTCCTCGACAAAAATGCCGTCGTCGGGCAGGGCCTCGCGTAGCACTCGGATATACGACTGCTGAGGCTCCAGAGTGGCCAGCTCGGTAGCCACCTCAGCCTTGATGGCTGCCACCTCGGCAGCACGCTTGGGTGGCCCCGGAACACGCTCGGCAAGGGCGTTGGCCAGAGCCTCGAGTACTACCACCGCGTCGCCGGTGATCCCGAGTTGCGGTGCCGCCGTTCGGGATGAATCGGTGTCCACGCGGACCACTGCGAGCTCATCGTCCGTACCCCATTGCTGAGCCAGTGCGAAGCGGGTGCCAGCGGCCAACACAACATCGGTGGACGCCCACAGGCGGTGGGCGACGACGTGATTAATCGCCAGCTCGTGGCGCCCGCTTAGCACCCCGCGACCCGAGCGTGACCCAACCACCGGGGCGTGTAGATGCTCGGCGATTCGCCGCAGCGGTGCGGATGCCTCAAGGGCACCGCCGCCGACGACAATCAGCGGCGCCACCGCCGCTGCCAGCAGATCGGCCGCTGCGGCGATTGTCTTAGGGTTCGGTTCAGCAGGTGCCGTCGGCTCGGTGATCACGGCGGTGGGGACCTTGGCTTCACCAGCCATGATGTCCATCGCCATCTCAATCTCGACCGGACCCGGTCGGCCGCTGTGCATTTCGCGGAACGCCTGTCCGACCAGGGTCGGCGTCTCGGCCAAGTCCTCGATGCGCACGGCCCACTTGGTCACCCCCCGGGCTACGGCCAACTGGTCCGGGAGCTCGTGCAGCATTCCAAGGTCGCGCCCGATGGCCCACGACGGGATCTGACCGACAACGCAGAGCACCGGTGTACAGCGCGCGTAAGCTGTGGCCAAGGCTGCCGAGGCGTTCAACAGCCCCGGGCCCGGGACCACCACGCAAACCCCCGGCCGGCCCGTTGCGGCGGCATAGCCGAAGGCCATGTAGCCGGCCGCCTGTTCGTGGCGGCAGTGGACCACGCGGATACGATCGCGGGCGTCGTAGAAGGCGTTGAATAAGTGGTCGAGCTGGACCCCAGGTATCGCGAATACGGTATCGACGTCGTGTTCGACGAGGGCCTGCACGAGTGCCCCGCCACCGCTGGTTCGGGAGGAAGAATCTACCATTGATGTGGTCCTTTGTGTTTCCAGAATTCTGTTGCGAGATATGAAATGAGACGCTCAACTTCCTTGAAAGTAAAATCTATCATGCTTCGTCAGGCAGAACCTTGCCCGGGTTCATGATTCCCAATGGGTCCAGGCTGTTTTTAATTTGTCTCATTAACGCAATTTCAAGGCTGGGCTTATAACGGGACATTGCGTCGCGTTTGTCGGTCCCGACGCCGTGTTCGGCGCTGAAGCTGCCGCCGAAATCATGGGAGGTCCGAAAGATACAATCATCGCACTTTTCCTTGTAAGACAGAAAAATTTCCGCCGCCAGATCAACCGCCGGGAGCAGGACGAAATGGACGTTCCCATCACCAACATGGCCGAAGGAGATGGTGCGAATATGCGATGAAACTGACGCTATGCGGGATGCCGCACGGGGGATAAATTTGGAAATTGATGAGATAGGAATAGATATATCGTAGCTGAACCTTAGACCCTCTGCCGCCAGACCTGCAACAATACCTTCCCTTAGCGCCCATAAATTTTTCGCCTGTTGCAACGAATTTGCGACCACCGCATCAATGAGTGAGCCGTCTTCCAGGCCACTCTCCAGCGGCTTCATGAGCAAGGACTGTACGTCCTGACTACCCAGGTACCCCGATAGCTCAACGAGGGCGTAACAGGGGTGCTGCCGATCAAAAGGTGCAACAAGGTGGAGGCCATGGTGGCTCGCCAAGGCTAAACTTTCCCCGTCCATCAATTCGAAGGCGCTCAAGGCATCGCCTGCATAGCCTCGCAATGTAACGAAAAAGGACAGGGCCGTATCTATCGAAGTGAAGGCGACCAGTCCGGTGACCCAATCCACGGGCATGGGAAATAGTTTCAGGACGGCCGCTGTAATAACCCCCAAAGTACCTTCAGAACCAATAAACAGGTTCTTCAAGTCATATCCGGTATTGTCTTTGTGCAAACTTCGCAGGCCGTTCCAAATTTGTCCGTCGGGCAATACCACTTCCAGTCCAAGCGTCAATTGGCGCATATTTCCGTAACGTAAAACCGCCGTACCACCGGCGTTGGTGGCAAGATTACCGCCGATTCGGCAACTCCCTTCCGCACCCAGGCTGAGAGGAAAGAAAACGCCGGCTTGGCGTGCGGCAGACTGCACATCAGCCAGGATAACCCCGGCCTCGACGGTCATCGTGGCGTTAAGAAGATCCATCTCCCGGATGCGATTGAGCCGGGTGGTATCGAGCACAATACCACCATTGGGTACGGTGCCGCCGACCAGTCCCGTATTTCCTCCCCGGGGGGTTACCGCGATGTGCCGGTCGTGACAGATGGAGAGTACCGCCGCGACTTGTTCGGTAGATGATGGGCGGGCCACCAGTTGGCAGCTTCCCTTTTTGGTGCCCTGGTAATTTTGGCAATAAGCTGCCAATTCGGTGGGATCAGATAGTACCCGACCCTTGCCCAATACTTCTTCAAGCCTGGAAAACAATGAGGTAATGGCTGAAGGGCTTTCCATCGGGCGCTAAATGCACAGCATTTCCGGGGAGAAGACGATGGAGATCGCCTCGGTGGGGCAATCCTGTCGGCAAGAACCACAATGCCAACACTCTTCCGGCCTGGGCAGATAGGGTGCGCGCTTATTTAGATTACTACCGAACGGTAGCCGCTCCTCGGTGATTTTGACCATTACCCCCGAACCATCCGGGCTTTCCACCAGTTTAGGCCGGTGCATGAAGATGACGTCGCCGGGGCATATCGAATCACAGGTGCCGCAGCCGTCACATTTATCGAGATCGAAAGTTACCGGCATCGTCCATATTCCTCATTTGTCGTGGTAAATAATGCGTTCGAACGAGCAATCGACTGCACTAGCCCGCTGCTTTACGACTACCAGACCACACCAGTTTTTATCGTCGGTTTCCGGGAAGTCGAGCCGGTGGTGGTAGGGTTTGTTGCGGCTTTCGGTCCGGAACAAGGCGCTGCTGGCCATGATCTTACCAACGGATAACAGGTTGCGGGTCTCGTTAACCCGCATCAGATCGTGTCGATCGTCGACCTTGATGTCATCCATATGAATTTCCAGCTTGGCAAGCTTTTCAAGACCGGCCTTAAGCCCCATTTCTGTTCGTGCAGGCCCCACATGCTCGCCCATTATCTTGCGAATGGCATCCTCTATCTGGCGATAGGGGGTGCCATTGTTGTTATAAAAAGGAGCAACGAACCGATCCACCGTTTCCTGAACGAGTGCCGCCGAGGGTGAATCTCCCAGTCGCCTTTTCAAGGCGTAAGCCGCGGCCGATTTACCGGCTTTATAGCCACCGGTAATGGCCCCGTGGACGCAACGATTATGGTCTGCTGAATCACCACAAGCATAAAGCCCGGGCACCGTGCTGGCACCCTCACCGTCGATCTTGATGCCGCTGCCGGTAACCTCGGTGGGTCCGGCCTGCATCCCTTCTGAAACCATAATCTCAAGGGGCTTGTTGGCCAGGTCCTCGCCCCGTTGTTCGAAGTAATCGGGTAGCGTGTCCTTGTCATAGCCCAGGGTCGACTGAAGGTGGCGCATTTTTTCGCCCGGTAAATGCGTGCAATCGACATAGACGGGGCCTCGTCCGTTGCGTATTTCGTTGAGGGTGTTGAAGACCACCGTGTATCGGGGCGCCTTGTTACCCAGGGGATGGCTACCTTCCATGTAGTATTCGCCAAGGCTGTTCATGAAGCGCCCCCCCATGCCGACGAGGGCATTGAATCCGGGTGCCGCGAAGCCCTTGGGTAAAATGGTCATGCGCATGTATTCCATATTGGTCAGCGCCGCTCCGGCTTTGAAGGCCATCATCTGACCGTCGCCGGTGTTGTAGGGGCAAAGCCAGGTATTAAACGGGTTGAGACGGGGGTTTTCGTAAAGACGATTGGTGTTTCCGGTTGATATTATGGTCGCTTTCGCCTTGAAGACGAAAAAACTGCCGGTCCGGATGTGGTAGCCCATGGCGCCCACGACTTGTCCGTCTCTGGTCAGTAGGTCGGCCGTCATGGTACGTCCGAAAACCTTGCAGCCCGCTTTGCGGACCGCCTTACCCAATTTTGGTTTGAGTAGTTTGCCGTTGAAGTTGATCCATAAGGGACCCGGTTGCCCCATGGATTGGGTCCGGTAGAAAGTTCCATCCGGTTGTGTCAACGGGTTGCCAATTCTCGCCATCCGTTCAATGGCCGCCGGAAGTTCCGCGCAATACAGGGATTGGATATGGCCTAAATGGTTTGTGCCGCGACCAATTTTTTCCACATAACTTAAAAAGGAATCCTCGGTATCCCATGAACTATTCGTATTGAGATAGGCCATGAAGTGATCGACACCGCCACCGATATCGCCGGACCGGTCGATATTCGACTTCTCCAGGACGATCACAGAAGCGCCGGTATCGGCGGCACCCAGGGCCGCATTTGCTCCGGCAAGACCACCGCCGATGATCAGAACATCTGCCGAAAATTCTCTTATTTTCATATTTCAGTCTCCTATAAGCCAAAAATACGGATGGCATTTCTTCCTCTGACTTTCCTGCGGTTGGCATTGGAAAGCGAATTGACGCGACCCAAACAGCCCGACATATCACCGATGTTGTGTGGGTAGTCGGAGCCATAAAGAACATGATCGGCGCCACCCACATTGAGACAGAGGTCCAGTGCGCCTTGGGTAAAAATTACCGTGTCGTAGTAGATTTGCGACAGGTAGGTACTGGGCGCTCTGGAAATTTTCTCACGGCAGGGCGGCATGGTTCGGTAGCAAATATCCAGGCGTCCGGCCTGGTAGGGCAGAAAGCCTCCACCATGACCGGTGATGATTTTGAGATTACTGTACCGGTCAAAAAACCCGTCGAAGATCATTCTGGAAATAGCCAGGGTGGTATCGAACATAAATCCAACACAGGCGACAAGGTTGTATTCGAAGACTTCCATTTCCTTGGCCCCGGGAGGAACCGTAGGGTGAACGAGAACGGGCAGGCCGCGCCGGTCTATTTCCTCCCAGACCGGCCCCAGTTTCCGGTTCGTTAAGGCCATTCCGCTTACGTTGGCAGAAACGAAAACACCGACAGCACCGCTGTCACAGGCATGGGCTAACTCAGCCACAGCGGTTCGTGGGTACTGCCAGGGAAGAGTGGCAAACCAGCGGATGCGATCCGGGTAGACCTTTTGTTGCTCCGCCATGCCGTCATTCATAATCCTTGCTGTATTCATACTTACCTGTTCGCCACCCCAATAAACACTGGGGCAGGTCAGGGATACGATTGCGATATCGACGCCTGCCTTGTCCATGTTCTCAATACGCAAACCATAATCGAACATAGCGTCCATCAAGGTCAGGAATGGAGCGCCATCGAGCCGAATGACCCGTTGCCCGCCAGATTCATCGACCGTATAACGTTCCCCGTGTTTTGAAATCAGCTTCACCCACCGGTCGCTGAGCATATGGGTATGAACATCAATAACAGTCATGAGACGACTCCAGGGCGGTGTTTATCGTAGTGGTTCTTTCCGACCATCAATGCCATCACGATTCCCGTAGGAAGCAGGGCCAGTAAAGATTCTTTGCCGATCCAAAGGGTTGAGGTGCCGACCAACAAAGCGGCCGTAAAAAATAACGAAGAATACAAAGCAGCCACTTTCCTGTCACTTTCCCGACCGACAAAACCGTTGGCCATCAAATAGCCGGCAAAAGCCACCGTGACGAAAGCGAGCACAATGGCAAGCCAGGAGCCTTGCGCTACCAGGGCCGGGTTCAGGGCAAAGATAAACGGCATGATGAATGCCGAGGCGCCAAGCTTGAGTCCCGCGAGACCGGTTTCCCATAGTCCCGCCCCGGCCAATCCACCAGCGGCATAAGACGCAATGGCGACCGGCGGGGTTAACATGGATAACAGCCCGAAATAGAAGATGAATAGATGAGCAGGCAGTTCCGGCACACCCATTCCGACGATGGCCGGTGCTAAAATGATCGACAAAACGATATACACCGCTGCGGTCGGCATTCCCATGCCGAGGAAAATGGCGATGATCGCCGTCAGTCCCAGCATCACCAGCAGGCCGGAATTCTCCCCCACGGTGGAGAGCACGTTGGTCAGCATGAAACCGAGGCCGGAAATGTTCAAGGACCCAATGACTATCCCCGCCGCCGCACAGATCAGAAGCAGCGATATTAGCGTCTGGCCGGATCGCCTGAGAAAAGATTGAAGTAGGGTCAGGCCAGGTAGGCGGCGCTGGACCATAAGACCCACTACGGCAGTCAATCCAGCGCTATATATGGCCGTCTTGCCGGGTGTGAAGCCCAGCCAGAAAAGCAGGTAAACCAACATCACTAAGGGCACTATATACGGCCATCCCTTACTCAGTACTTCACCCAATTTCGGTAGTTGGTCCCGGTTTAATCCATTGAGGCCGTATCGCGCGGCGATAAGATCGACCTGAAGAAACAGAACAAGATAGTAGATAATCGCTGGAATAATAGCCGCCGTCACCACCTCGCTGTAGGGCACTTGCAGGAATTGGGCGATTAAAAAAGCCGTGGTCCCCATTACCGGTGGCGCCAACTGACCACCATTGGAAGCTACGGCTTCGATCCCGGCGGCGATGTGGGCCGGGAAACCGGAGCGTTTCATCAGGGGGATGGTGATAACGCCCGTACTCATAACGTTACCGACCGTGGAGCCGCTTATGGTGCCGAACAGACTTGAAGCGACCACGGCCACCTTCGCCGGACCCCCTCGCCGGTGGCCCATGATCGCCATGGCAAAATCAGTGAAAAACTCACTCGCCCCCACCTCACTCATGACCGCACCCAGGACGATAAAGCCCAAAACGATTGTCGTTCCGACACCGATAACCAACCCCGGAACACCGTTGGTATCGCTATAGAAGTAGAGGATCAAACGATCCGGGGAAACATAGGCGGCCTCGAAGGACCCCGGAAACAGGTAGCCGATAAACGCATACAGCCCGATGCCGGAGACCAGATAGGCGATGGGTGCACCGCAGTTTCGCCGTAATGCCTCAAGCAGGAGTAGCAATCCGACAGCACCCGGTAGCCATTTTTCGGGGCCGCGGTTAGCGATATCGATCAACCAGTCGCCACTGTTGTAGGCACCCCAAAACCAACAGGCCATGGCGACGGCAGCCAACAGAATTTCCAGCATCCCGGCTTCTTTTCCATAGGGTTTGCCGAGAAACCCGACGCCGATGGTCAATCCCACCATGACGGAAAAGTAGCTGGCATCTAAAATTACCAGGCCAAGTTTAACCTGAGCGTCGATCAGCCAAAGGATACCCAGAGTCGGAATCGAAGCCAGCAAAATGTCATACAACCTTGCTGCTACGTAACGCTGCATCGGGCTAGACCACAAGCATCTTACGTTAAAGAGAACGAAGCGGTGCATCTGGGAAGAAATACCACCGCTTCATTCATTCGGCTCACAGCAGGGCCTTTATTCCATCAGTGCCTTTTCGCGCCGAACATTTTCATTGGTCCATAAACCGATTTCCTTGAAGTATTTGATGGCCCCGGGGTGATAGGGCACGGTGTTGCTGGCCTTGGCTAAACCTTTCGCCGTATTGCGGCCGAGAACTTTATATTTCTTTTTCAGGTCACCCCAATTTTGATACAGCAACTTGGTAATCGCATAGGCATCCTGGTCGGAGACGTCCCTGCCGATCAGGAGAAAAATATCGAAGCCAGTTACCGATATTTCACTATTAACACCAACGTTATTTTTACCGGGCTTGCTTTTGGTTATATAGAGCCCCGGCAGCAGTCTGTTGGTAAATTCGCTTGTCGCATTGGGCCCGGTAATATTCAGCATCACCAGGCCGCCGGGAATCGTTGCCTGGGCTTTCCGCGCCAATGGAATGGCCAGGGCCGTCGCCGAAGCGTCAATGGTGCCTTCTGTAACGCCCCTGTAACCATCCGGAAGGCCGGTAACGGTGACCGCATGGACGTCTTTTTCGGGGTTGATTCCACCCGCTTTCAACATCACGATATTTGCCGCCTTCAGGGATGCGTTTGCCTTGAAATCAACGACAACCCGCTTGCCTTTCAAGTCGGCGATGGTTTTCATGCCACTGCTGGCTTTGGCGAAATAGGCATAGGGCAGCGGCCAGACCATGGCCAGGGCCCGCAACCCTTTGAGAGCGCTGGTCTTGGAATAAGGTCCCTTACCGGAAAAAGCCATGCCGCTATCAAGAGAGGAGCTAAGGCCCATGGTTACCTCGCCGCTCTGGATAAGAGGCAGGTACACAGATGACCCGGAGTAAGGTTGCGCGGTCGCCCTAATGCCCAATTTGTCATACAGCAGCTTGGAAAAGCCGCCGCCAACTACATAGTAAAGGGTTCCCTGAGGATTGGTGCCGATGGTGACGCGTTTAAGTCCGGCCGATGCACCCGTTGCTGAAAGTGCGAAACTTAACCCTAAAGAAAGGGCAAGAACCGTTTTGCCTGTTGGTTTAAACATGTATTTCTCCTATTAGATGTATTGAAATTATTATTACTCCGACATTAAGATTTGTCGGTTTTTACTGCCTATTATTTGTAACGATTCACCGGTTTGTGCCAGACCGTTAAAACCAAGCCGGCCCATATACTATCCCCCTGATCATAATGCCGTGTTATCGTGGTTCCATCCGTTCAACGATCGCGGAAGGGTATTCTTAGGGCCACCATTAAGCGTATCGTAAAAATATTCCGCCTGTTTGTTTAGGGCCTTCAACACCACTTCACGATGTCCCTCCTGAAGGCGGTCTTTAATAACGGCCAGACTGATGCCGCCAATCACTTGCCGGGGGCCACTAAACAAGGCAACACCGAACCCCTTTACGCCGGGGACGACGCCATCTTTTTCGGCGTAACCGTGCAGATGGGTGGCTTGTAATAAATCAAGGTAGTGTTCCCTCGTGAGCTGCGCCATAGCACCATCCCTTTGGCGGTTCTCATCAATGATTTGCATGGCGGCAAGGTCGTCAAGCGTGGACAGTATGGCAAGTGTACCGGCCGCCTTACCCAGAGGTACCCGGTCGCCGATGTTGATGGCCAGGAATTGAATCGGATAACTACCAGCATGGCGCTCCATACAAATGCCGTTGTGCCCCGAGTGTAAAAAAAACATCGCCGTATCCCCCGTCTCTTCCGCCAGGGCCTCGACCACCCGCTGGGCTACGGAAAGAAGTCTGCTCTGGCTGGCGGCAGTCCTGGATAGGGTTAGCAAAGCAGGTCCCGTACGGTAGCAGCGTCCCCGCTCGTTACGTTCCACCCAGCCTTCGGCCTGCCATGCCCGAAGGAAACGATGGACAGTACCCCGGTGGATGCCCGTCATCCGGGCTACATCCGCCAATCGAGCCCAGCCGTCTTCGTTTCGCACCTCGGCCAGAGCCCGAAGAATTTGTGCGGATCGTGCGACGCCTTGCATCTAGAAAGCTTCCGCCATCAGAATTTCTCACCTATTAATAGTATTAATTAATGGGCATAGTACCAATATGTTATGTTACACGCAACAAAAAACACACAAAATACACGTAAAGACAAATGATTTATATTAAATACAGCTTTATAATATTAAATATGTCTCACTAGTCGCAACGTTCTGCTGGTCCGGTATTGCAGGAGCAACAAAACGGTCGATTTCTGTTCTCTGACAGCCTCTTGGGTGAATGGGTGGCAGTTCTACTTCGAGATTATTTTCAGGTTAGAAATGAGAGACATGGTGTTCCATGGATGGGACCTACGCTTGGAAATGGACTGAGGTGGGGAAGCCAATCGCTGATCATGAGTTTTGTTGATCAGGGGTTTTATAAGAGACCCTTGTTGCATGGGCCCTTGTTGCAAGAGATTACCGACGGATACTCAGATGGCTAATTGCTGTTGCAATTGTGTGAGTTCATTTTTTGCGATTGCGAGAACATCTATGCTTTGGCTCGAGGATAAACGCCCCTTAATCAGCTTGCCGAATGCGGGAATCTTGCAGAGTGGTGGCAAGGCAGGTTTATCACTTGCGCCAAGATAACTGTAGAGATAGGCAACCAGGGCGAGGTCGACATAGTCGATGTGCTCGGATGGATCACGGAAATAATTTCTGCTTTCGATGGCGACGTCAATCAATTTTTGATCAAATGACCAGGTACGCAATACCAGTGCGCCGATATCTCCGCGTAAATGGCACAATGTTTGTTCGAGCAAGTCAGGTTCACGCAGTAATTCAGGGAATTGGTCTGCTTGCATCAGGATGGTCAAATCACCGATGCTGTGCAACAGTCCAGCCAGCATGGCATGATTCGGATCAAGCAGTCGAGTATATTTCGACAACAGATAGGCGATCGCAGCGACATGGCTGCTATGATGCCAAAGTCGTTGAATTCGTTTTAATAATTGGCGATTGGTTGATGTAAATACTTCCTTTATGCTCAGCGCTAAAATGAGTGACAAGGAGTGTTTGGCCCCCAGTCGGGTAATTGCCTCATGGCAGGACCTTACCGGTTGCACACCACGAAATGATGAACTATTGGCTACTCCAACCAACCTGGATGTCAATGCGGGGTCAAGCCGCACAAGTCTGATAATCGTTTGCAAATCAGGATCTTCCCGTTGCATGAGGCGCCTGATGGTTAACGCGGTTTCGGGTAATGTTGGGAGTTTTAGGGTCTGTTCGTGATAACTCAGTAGAACATTGGCTAAAAGCTGATTTTCGCTGGCGGCATCCTCGGCCGATATTTCCGTGACATCATAGCCATATTGGTCACCGGTCTGGATATCAAACAAGTCTGTATCGAGCGTCAGAATCAGGGACGAGCTTTCGGTTATGACGGTGGCTGTTCTTGGCTGCGCGGCACAGATCGGTAGCCTGGCGATATCAGTTTGCGCCTGGATATGCCGATACACTACGCCATCTCGCTCCAGCTTCAGCCTGCCTTGAAGTAGATATATGACGTTTTTATCTTTCTGATGCTGTCGACACAGTATTTTTCCCGGCGAAACATCCCACAGTTTTGCCTGCTCGAGAAGTTCGGAAATAGCGTCTTCGGGAAAGCTGGAAAGCGGTAGCAGCTCTTGTGCCCACTTGCGCAGCGATGTCGAGTCCTCCGACGTGGTTCTGCGCTTCATGGCGTAACCGCATGTGCAAGAGACAGCAGGCTGTTGCCTGTGAAGTCTTTCCGGTCACCGATGAAGTTGCTTTCGCCGTTGGTCATAGAAAAAATGCTCGCAGTTACACAATTGTAATCAGGGATTTATTAATCACGGGAACCTCTACACCTCTACACCTCTACACCATTTGACACTGATTATTGATGCTTTCATCACAAGGATGTTTAGATGCAGTCTCAATATGTGGCTATATGCGCTACTGCCGCTGCTACCCATTGGCTTGTTCAGAAAGCAACTGACCATTCAAGAAAATGCAATCGAGCCGCATTGTATACCAGATTCATTGTCGCAAACTTTGGACTCGGTCTTTGATCAGCGGTTCCCACCAGGAGGTGGGTTTGTTTGCTGTTGCGGCGGCGAAAAATGAAGACTTGGAGTAACGATGCAGCGTATTCATCTTTATGTCCCATTACGGCGTGTGTTCGTACTCGAATGGTTACATAGGACCTATATGCTCACATTCTCCATGCGAAAATGCCTTGTGCTGAACCAAAATCTAAACACGCCGAATCGTTACAATTTGGATAGGCACAGGTACTTGCACGCAATACCGCTTGACGATCCATGCCCACGGTTGCATGATGCCGAACCGTTTTTAAAAGAGATCACTCATGGCGCAATACGTTTACACATTAAATGGTGTCGGTAAGGTCGTCCCACCGAAAAAAACCATTTTAAAAGATATTTATCTGAGTTTTTTTCCGGGCGCGAAAATTGGTGTGCTTGGCTACAACGGAGCCGGCAAGTCGACCTTATTACGGATCATGGCCGGGCTTGATCAGGATATTCTGGGCGAAGCCCGGCCCCAGGCAGGCTTGCAAATTGGCTATCTTGCCCAGGAACCGGAATTGGATCCCGTGCTTGATGTCCGTGGAAATGTTGAGTCCGGTATGGCTTCGGTCACTGTGGCTCAGGCTCGCCTGGAGCAGATCTACGCCGCGTATGCAGATCCGGATGCGGACTTTGATTCTCTGGCTGAGGAACAATCACGTCTTGAGGACCTGATTCAGGCAGCCGACGGTCATAATCTGGAACACAAGCTGGCCGTGGCAGCAGATGCGCTGCGCCTGCCGCCATGGGAGGCAACGGTCGATACCCTGTCCGGAGGAGAAAAACGCCGGGTTGCCCTTTGTCGACTACTGTTGTCTAATCCGGATATGTTGATTCTGGATGAACCGACCAATCATCTGGATGCCGAATCGGTAGCCTGGTTGGAGCATTTTTTACATGAGTTCCCAGGCACTGTGGTGGCGGTGACCCATGATCGCTATTTTTTGGATAATGTTGCCGGCTGGATCCTCGAACTTGATCGTGGTCATGGTATTCCCTGGGAGGGTAATTATAGCTCCTGGCTGTTGCAGAAAGAACAACGGTTGGAGCAGGAGCAAAAGGCTGAAAAGGCACATCTGCGCAGTATTCAGCACGAGCTGGAGTGGGTGCGGACCAGCCCGAAAGGGCGTCATGCCAAGAATAAGGCACGATTACAGCGTTTTGAAGAGTTGAACTCCGTGACCTACCAACAAAGGGCGCAAACCAGCGAAATTTATATTCCACCGGGTCCCCGACTCGGAGATTTGGTCATAGAAGTGAAGAATGTCAGCAAGTCCTATGGGGACACATTGCTCTATACTGATCTAAATTTCAATATACCACGGGGTGGCATAGTGGGTGTCATCGGACCGAATGGGGCCGGTAAAACCACGTTATTTCAGATGCTAATTGGGCGGGAACAACCAACCAGCGGCCAGATAAGAATAGGGGAGAGCGTCAAGCTCGGTTATGTCGATCAATCCCGGGCTTCACTGAATGATCAGAACACAGTTTGGGAGGAGGTTTCCGGCGGCCAGGATAGCATGTTGGTTAATGGTCTTGAAGTACAGACCAGAAAATACCTGGGACGCTTTAACTTCAAGGGGGCACAGCAGCAGAAACGGGTGGGAGATCTCTCCGGCGGTGAGCGTAACCGTGTGCATCTGGCTAAACTGTTGGCAGCGGGCAGTAATGTCCTGTTGCTGGACGAGCCAACCAATGATCTGGATGTTGAAACCCTACGCGCCCTGGAGGAAGCACTGTTGAACTTTCCCGGTTGTGTGGTCGTGATATCGCATGATCGCTGGTTTCTGGACCGGATTTCGACCCATGTGCTCGCCTTCGAGGGAGACTCGAAAGTGGTTTGGTATGAAGGGAATTATAGTGACTACGAGCAGGACCAGCAGCGCCGCCATGGAACTCAGGAACCACAACGTATTCGTTATAAGAGGCTGCGCTAAGCGATTGGTTTTTCAGCGCTACGCTATTCTATCATTGCTTGATAGAATAGCGTAGCAAACTCAGCGGTATTTGTAAGTGTTTTGATGTAAAAGCATCTTTGTTTCTTAGGTTGTGGGAGCGGTTGCTCGCTGGTGAGAATCGTAGTGACAAACCTCTGTTTGATCGAAAGCGGTACACGCCTATAAGTAAAAATGTTGTATTAATAATTATTGTTTATCAGTTATTTATCAACAATATTTTTGTCGATTTGGACTTGCAATACCATCAATGCTGTGTTTATAGTAGTCCACGACGGCGGGTTTGGGTTTAACTCGCCTTAGCAGGATGGCAGCATGATCTGGTCATCTGACAATATCGAAATCTGACTGGCACATTGCCAAGCGTAAGATTCAAGTAACTAAAGGAGGAAGGATGCGAAAGCCCATTGTGTTAGCGGTACTCGGAGTAACCACGTTGTTGTTTGGCAGCATGGTGACAATCCCTCAGGCGTCTGCGGCCTCTTTGCCCACGGAGAAGCAGTGCAAGAAAGCCAAGAATCTGGATCAAGTTACCCAGGGTTGGTGCGTTGCAATCACCCGCAAGAAAGGCAATTGTCTGGCATGCCACGCCATTGAAGTTAAAGGCTGGCCCAAAGACTTGCCTGCGGCAGGTAATATCGGTCCACCACTGGTTTCCATGAAAGACCGTTATAAGGATCGCGCCAAACTTAGGGCACAAGTTTGGGACAGCACAGTGGCGAACCCTGAAACTGTGATGCCACCGTTCGGTCGCAACAAAATTTTGACCGAAACCGAAATTGACAGAATCGTCGATTTTCTGCTGACCATCTAACAACGCGCCCTGGGAAGTATATTGCCTGATGGGTTATGTCAGTAACGCTCCATGGAGATGAATTAATGCAACGAAGGACATTTCTACAAAATACGGTTGCCGGCGCTGTGTTGGTCACAGCATCCGGTGTTGGGTTGCTCAATCCTCGAAAAGCACAGGCCGCTTGGCCCAAGGCGGCTTTTGCGGCTGTTAAGTCAAAAGACAGCGTCAAGGCGCTATTCGGCGATGCTGAGATCGTAGAGGGAGGCATTACGCTCAAGGCACCTCTGCAGGCAGAGAATGGCGCCGTTGTGCCATTGAAGATCACCACGAGTCTCCCCAATGTGGAGGAGATTGCGGTTGTGGTGGAGAAAAACCCTTTTCCTTTAACCTCACGCCTCAAGGTTTTCCCGGGTAGTGGTGGCTATTTCGCGGTGCGCGTAAAAATGGCCAAGACCTCCAAGGTCTACGTCTATGTCAAGGCTGGCGACAAGGTGCATGTCGCGGCTCAGGAAATCAAGGTAACAATCGGCGGCTGCGGCGGCTAAAGGCGAGGAGAATCAGGTAATGGCCAGAACAATCAAGATGAAAATCAAAAAGTCCGGTAGCGAATACCGGGTATTGGTACTAGTGAAGCATCCGATGGAAACGGGGCGCCGCAAGGACAAGAAAACCGGCAAGCTTGTTCCCGCACACTATATTGAGACCATGACGTTTTCACTCAACGGCAAGTTGGTGGCAGAAGCCAATATGGGTACCGGTGTGTCAAAGAATCCGTTGCTCGGGATCAGTTTGACGGCTGCCAAGCCAGGCGATAAGGTGTCGATTCATTGGGCCGATAACAAGGGTGAATCCGGGTCGGTGGAATCTGTAGTCAAATAACCTAAGCTTTCAACTCTGGTCGAGAAGCTGTAGTGAGCCAAGGCCGGATCTACGGAGAAGTAAGATGAAAAGATTGATTGTGACCGTGACACTGACAGGATTTGCTATGGTTGTCGCGGCCGGTGCATGGGCCACGCCCAAGGACGACATCGCGCAGTACCAGGGCTACTACAAGAAACGCTTTCCTGGCGTCGCACTGCAATCCTATAGTGATGGCGTCAATGTCCTGCCCCAATACGCCGCCAGGCGTGCCAATTGGGAGTTATTGATGGAGTTCCCGCCCTATGAGGCGGAAATGGACAAGGCCCGTGCAGAGTGGGCAAAGCCATTCGCCAATGGCAAGACGTTTAGTGATTGCTTTAAAAATAATCCGCCGGCGACGAAGTACCCCTATGTGGATGCCAAGGGGGATATGCGTAGTGTGGTTGGAGATGTCAACCGTTGTCTCAAGGCCAATGGGGAAAAACCGATCAAGAACCTTAAAACCGGCAAGATTGCCAGATTGGTTGCAGCGTTCAAGGAGCAGTTCAACGGCCAGAAGATGGCGGTGAATGTAAACAGCCCTGCGGCCTTGAAATGGTACGATCGTGGTAAAAAAATCTACTGGACACGTCGTGGTCAGTTGAATTTCTCTTGTGCATCCTGTCATGTACAGAATGCCGGCAATCAGATTCGTGGCGATGTGCTGGGTGCCGGACTGGGTCAGGGAACTGGATTTCCGGTCTATCGGACCAAATGGATGTTAAAGGGCAAACCATGGGGAACCTTGCATCGCCGCTATGCAGGGTGTAACAAAAATGTACGTGCCAAGCCATTCAAGCCGCAGAGCAAAGAATATCTTGCGCTGGAGTTTTATCAGGCTGTGATGAATACCGGCATTTCATTAAAGGTGCCAAGCCAGCGGCAGTAGCAAATAGAGTCAGTATAGAACACAGGCGGGATAACGAAAGACCTGGCACGATGTGCTGGGTTTTTTGTGAGGCTGAACCACGTATTGATACGAAATAATGGTCAGGATCGTGTGTTGATCCGGTAGCAGAGGAAGGCGACATATGAGCATAACGCGGCGGGAATTTATTGAGGTGCTGATGGCGGCTGGTGCAGCCGGTTTTGGGCTGGATGGTTGGGCGGGCGTCACGCCGGACAATCCTTCGGATCCATATGAGTTGCCAGCCTTTGGTAATGTCAGCCTAATGCATTTTACCGATTGTCATGCCCAGTTACAGCCGGTTTATTTTCGTGAACCGAGCATTAATCTGGGTATCGGCACGGCATTTGGGCGGCCACCACATCTGACCGGTGAAGCATTTCTCAATTACTTTCATATCAAACCAGGTAGTCGTGAAGCCTATGCATATAGTTATCTGAACTTCGCCGAAAATGCGAGAAAATATGGAAAAATGGGAGGGTTCGCCCATCTTGCGACCTTGATCGCAAAAATTAGGGCACAGCGTCCAGGGGCCCTGTTGCTGGATGGTGGGGACACCTGGCAAGGTTCTGCGACTGCGTTGTGGACACGAGGCCAGGACATGGCCGATGCCAGTAAGTTGCTGGGTGTTGATATGATGACAGGCCACTGGGAATTTACCTATGGCATTGACCGTGTACAGGAGTTGATCGCCACTGGGCTAGGTGACATAGAGTTCCTGGCCCAGAATGTGTTCCTTACCGAGGATGCGCAGTTTGACGATAAACCTGCCTTTAATACCGAGAATGGGCGGGTCTTCAAACCATGGTCCATGCGTGTGGTCAACGGCATCAAGATTGCAGTGATTGGCCAAGCATTTCCCTATAGCACGCTGGCTAATCCACGCTATAAGATGCTGGATTGGAGTTTTGGCATACACGATGAAACCATGCAACAAACGGTCGATGCGGCGCGTACCCAAGGTGCTAAGGTGGTTGTTGTGTTGTCCCACAACGGGATGGATGTGGACCTGAAAATGGCCAGTCGGGTTACCGGTGTCGATGCCATCTTGGGTGGGCACACGCACGATGCCGTACCGACGCCACAATTAATCAGCAATGCGCAGGGCAAAACCCTGGTGATCAATTCGGGGTCCAATGCCAAGTATCTGTCGGTGTTGGATTTTGCTGTCAGTGGTGGGAAAGTTTCCGGCTACCGTTATCATATGTTACCGGTTTTCTCGAATCTGTTGCCCGCAGACAGTACAATGCAGGCACATATCGATCGGGTTCGCGCACCCTACAAGGAAAAATTGGATGAAGTGCTGGCCACTACGTATACCACGTTGTATCGACGGGGAAATTTTAACGGCAGTTTTGACCAACTTATTCTGGATGCTTCGTTGCAAGTGCGTGGTGCCGATATCGCTTTTTCTCCCGGCTTTCGCTGGGGTACGTCATTGTTGCCCGGTGACCCGGTGACCATGGAGCATTTGTTGGATCAGACAGCCATCACCTACGCCAAGTCAACCTTGAGTGACATAACGGGTGAAACCCTCAAGAATATCCTTGAGGACATTGCCGATAACCTTTTTAATCCAGATCCTTATTATCAGATGGGCGGCGATATGGTGAGGGTAGGTGGTTTGAAGTATACGATTGATCCTGGCAAAACGATCGGCAACAGACTTTCTCATCTGGAATTTAAGGGACAGCCATTAGATCCGGCAAAAACGTACAAGGTAGCCGGTTGGGCCAGTGTCAATCCACAATCTGACACACTGCCAGATATCTGGGATATCGTGGCCCCCTACCTGCGAGATAAAAAGGAAATCCATAAGATTGATATTAATCTGCCGGTTGTTAAGGGGGTTGCCAATAATCCAGGATTTTCTCGCAGCTAATTGTGTTGACTGACTTTCATGTTATTGCGTCAATTTCGAATTTGGAGGTGTAGCCGGGTCGCCACTAGCCTATTGCTGGTTTTGTATTGTGGTCGCGCTTTTGCCAGCACTGATCCGGTGGTGATCGGGCGCTTCATGAGCGCTGTTGCTCAAGGGCAGCAGCGTACAATCCGTCAGGACGTGCGTGCGCGGCCACAATTGCTCTCCGACCTATCCCGTACTGGGAAAACAGCACTGCAGTTGGCGATCGAAAATCGACATCTGGTAACGGTCAGGGCCTTGTTGAAGTTTGGGGCTGATCCCGATCAGAGCGCTCAGGGAAAGCTGCGTCCCATACATCTGGCGGTAATCAGCAGCCAGTTGCATGTACTGCACTTGTTGTTGCGTGAAGGGGTCACTCTCGAAGCTCGAGATGCTCATGGTACGACTGCTCTGATGTATGCCGTGCGCCAGGACAACGAGCTTCTGGCGAAGACACTGTTACGTGCCGGAGCTCGTGTTGATGGTCTGGTACCGGGCAATTGGTCACCGCTGATGCAGGCTGCACTTCAGGGCAGTCAAGGCATGGTATCCCTGTTGTTACAATATGGTGCATTTCGAGAGCGAATTAGTGTTTATGGCATGACTGCGGCACAGGCAGCGGAGAAGAAAGGTTTTCAGAAATTGGCGCGGTTGTTGCGGCCTGACCAGGGGGCTGTCCGAGAATAGCGATCTTATTGCGGATAAGCGGACTTTGACCAAATTTTCCTCACAACGACCAAAATATTCACTTTCGGGTGTTGTCTGCAAAGGCCAAGGCGTGGTAAATTCCCGCTCCATTTCAGGCGCGTAGCTCAGTGGTAGAGCACTACCTTGACATGGTAGTGGTCGGTGGTTCGATCCCACTCGCGCCTACCAATATTTTGCCTGCCAATATTTTTATTTTAGCTTGTGCCGTCCTGTTCCGTCCTCGCTGAGTCGGAGCCATGTTTGGCGGCTCGATATTGTACTGTGACCATCTGACTATGCCACAAATCACATTACCTGACGGATCTGTTCGAACCTATCGGCAGCCAGTCACTGTTGCTGTCGTCGCCGCTGATATCGGTGCGGGGTTGTCTCGTGCTGCCTTGGCCGGCAAAGTCGATGGCAGACTGGTTGATATCCGTCATGAGCTCAGTGACAACACGACCTTATCGATAGTCACCGCAAAAGATGAGTGTGGGCTTGATATCATTCGCCATTCCACTGCACATTTACTGGCGGCAGCGGTTAAATCCCTGTTCCCGGAAGCACAGGTCACTATAGGCCCGGTGATTGAAAATGGCTTCTATTATGATTTTGCCTATGAGCCGGGTTTTAATACACAGGATCTCGAGAAAATCGAGCAGAGAATGCAGGAGCTGGCTGCTTCTGATGACCCCGTAGAACGGTCAGAGATGTCACGAAATGAGGCAATCACCTACTTTCAGTCACTTGGTGAACAGTACAAAGCAGAAATCGTGGAAGATATCCCAGCAGGACAAACAATTTCGCTGTATCGTCAAGGGGACTTTGTAGATCTGTGTCGTGGTCCGCATGTACCCAGCACCGGTAGGCTAAAGGCTTTTAAACTGACCAAGTTGGCTGGGGCTTATTGGCGTGGTGACTCTGACCGGGAAATGCTGCAACGTATCTACGGCACGGCCTGGCCCGATAAAAAACAACTCAAAGCCTATCTGCAACGATTGACAGAAGCGGAAAAACGTGATCATCGGCGCCTGGCCAAACAACTCGATTTATTTCATCTGCAAGAAGAGGCGCCGGGTATGGTGTTCTGGCATCCTCGCGGCTGGCAAATCTATTTGCAGGTAGCTGAGTATATGCGCCAGTTATTACGATGTAATGGTTATCAGGAAATTCATACCCCGGAGATCGTTGGTCGGGTGCTATGGGAAAAATCAGGTCACTGGGAAAAATTTGGAGACGAAATCTTCACCACTCACTCTGAGAAGCGGGATTACGCCATCAAACCGATGAATTGTCCCTGTCATATTCAGGTATTCAATCAAGGCCTCAAGAGTTATCGTGATTTACCATTGCGTCTGGCTGAATTTGGGTCATGTCATCGAAATGAGGCTTCAGGAACCCTGCATGGCTTAATGCGGGTGCGAAATTTTGTTCAGGACGATGCCCATATTTTTTGTACAGAAGAGCAGATACAAAGTGAAGTGGCCGCGTTTATCGATCTTTTGCAGGAAGTCTACCAGCATTTTGGTTTTACCGGCATAACTGTCAACTTGTCGACGCGACCCGAAAAGCGCATTGGTAGTGACGCCGTCTGGGATCAGGCAGAAGCAGCACTGGCTGTAGCCCTGGATCACAAGCAACTGAACTGGACCGAGAAAACGGGTGATGGAGCTTTTTATGGTCCCAAAATTGATTTTTCCTTGCATGATAGTATCGGTAGAAGCTGGCAATGTGGGACCATGCAAGTTGATTTTTTTATGCCCGGCCGGCTCGGGGCCTCGTATGTGACTGCCGATGGTACACGACAAGCGCCTATCATGTTGCATCGTGCTATCCTTGGCTCACTGGAACGTTTCACCGGTATATTGATTGAGGAGCATGAGGGGCGTTTTCCGCTATGGTTGGCGCCCGTGCAGTTGATGGTCTTAACCATTACTGACCAGCAGCAGGATTATGCAAAAAAAGTGACCACTTCCCTAATTCAACAGGGATTTCGTGCTGAATGTGACTTGAGAAACGAGAAGATCGGATTTAAAATCCGCGAGCACACGTTACAGCGTATCCCCTATCTGTTAGTTATTGGGAATAAGGAAGTAACCAGCGCTTGTGTTGCAGTACGGACCAGAGAGGGAGAGGATCTGGGGGTAATGGATTTGCCAGCACTGGTTTCGAGACTACGCTCTGCGGTTGATGAGGCCGGTAGGGTTTCGGGTTTGCCTGAGTAACATTTTTGGTTTATAACATTATTTAACTATTGAGGATTAATGCCATCGCAGATACAAAAGAAACACGCCTAAATGACCAGATTAGTGCCAGAGTGGTACGACTGATTGGTGCTGACGGTGACCAGGTTGGTGTGGTGCCACTCAATGAGGCATTACTCGCAGCTGAGACCGATGGTCTGGATCTGGTGGAAATTTCGCCGAATGCCGAGCCTCCGGTTTGCCGGGTGATGGACTATGGCAAGTATTTGTACACGGCCAGCAAGCAGCGACAGATTGCTCGTAAGAATCAGAAACAGATTATCGTCAAAGAAGTCAAATTTCGCCCTGGAACCGACAAGGGCGATTACACTATTAAGTTAAATAAGTTGGTGCAGTTCATCGGTGATGGTAACAAAGTCAAAATTACCTTACGATTCCGAGGTCGGGAGATGGCGCATCAGGAACTTGGGTTGGAAATGCTGGAACGAATTGAGCATGATTTGACCGAGGTTGCCGTTGTGGAACAAAGACCGCTGCGAGAAGGGCGCCAAATGGTGATGGTGATGGCCCCAAAACGCTAATAGTGAAACCGGTCGGAGGGGATATCCTCCGCCGGAAATTGGAATTTTATACGGCTGGTAGCTTTGTGCATCCGCTGCGGTCGTTCTACTCAACTACAGGAGACAAGTGATGCCAAAAATGAAGACCAATCGAGGTGCGGCCAAGCGTTTCAAGCGTACCGGCGGCGGCGGGTTCAAACGTATCAAGGCGTTCACGAGCCATATTCTGACCAAGAAATCACCCAAACGCAAATTGCATTTGCGTTCTGCTACTACGGTCAGTGATGCGGATACCCGCGCTGTGCGGCGTATGTTGCCCCATAGCTGATCATATTTCAGGAGACGCATTATGCCGAGAGTAAAACGTGGGGTGACGGCACGAGCTCGTCACAAAAAAGTCCTGGCCCTGGCCAAGGGTTATCGTGGTGCACGCAGCCGGGTCTTCCGGGTAGCCAAACAAGCTGTGGATAAAGCGGGTCAATATGCTTATCGCGATCGTCGACAGCGTAAGCGTCAGTTCCGCCAGCTTTGGATTGTTCGTATTAATGCAGCGGCTCGGGACAGTGGTATGAGCTATAGCCGTATGATCGATGGTCTGCACAAGGCTGCGATCGAAGTGGACCGCAAAGTCCTGGCCGATCTGGCGGTTCATGACAAGTCAGCTTTTGCTACGCTGGCAGAAAAGGCCAAAGCCGCTCTGGAAGTCTGATTGCCGGCCCGGTGTTCACCAGATAGGCCAGATAGGTATGCCAGGTAGGTATGAGATACAAACGGGGAAAGGTGATGCCTTTCCCCGCTTTGTTTACAACGGTCCGGATGCTGGCCGGTAACGTTACCGATGCTCTCTTAAAAATGGTCCCTGAGATGAAGTTTTGGGACTAGGCTGGAACTTATGACATCAGAACAATTCACAGACAGCACAGTGACTGCCATGGTAGAAGCGGCTATTGCAGCCGTAAAGGCATCTGCAGATACGACCGTACTTGAGCGGTTGCGGGTGCAATATTTGGGAAAAAATGGCCTGGTGACGGCGCAGCTGAAAAGAATCGGCCAGTTGCCTGGAGCAGAGCGTCGAGCATTTGGGCAGGTCGTTAACAGAGCCAAAGAGGTCATTCAGGCCGGTATAGAACGTCGACTGGAATGGCTTACTGCGCAACAATTGGACCAGCAGTTGCTGGAAGACTCTGTAGACATTTCTCTACCGGGCCGAACCATGCCGCCAGGTACATTGCATCCGATAACTCGAACCTTGCGTAGAATCGAAACTATTTTTTCCAGGCTTGGGTTTCAGGTAGCCGATGGGCCGGAAATCGAAGATGAGTACCATAATTTTGAGGCGTTAAATATACCCCGACATCATCCTGCCCGAGCGATGCACGACACCTTCTATGTAGCTAAGAATGTGCTGCTACGAACGCACACGTCACCCGTACAAATTCGCTATATGCACAGCCATGAGCCACCACTTTATATTATTGCTCCTGGGAAAGTTTACCGTTGTGATTCTGATGTCACTCATACCCCGATGTTTCATCAGATCGAAGGTTTGGTCGTTGATCGTGATATCAGCTTTGCTGATCTGAAAGGTGTATTGGTGTATTTTTTGCGTGAATTTTTTGAGCAAAATGACCTGAAAGTGAAATTTCGGCCGTCCTACTTTCCCTTTACAGAGCCTTCAGCTGAAGTCGATATGGGCTGTGTATTCTGTTATGGAGAGGGTTGCCGGGTTTGTGGGCACACAGGTTGGATAGAAATCCTGGGTTGTGGGATGGTGCATCCGGAAGTATTTCGACATGCCCATGTGGATCATGGCAAATATACCGGATACGCATTTGGTATGGGTGTTGAACGTCTGACGATGTTGCGATATGGGGTTGGCGATCTACGTTTGTTTTTTGAAAATGATCTGGATTTTCTTAGCCAATTTAAGTGAGATTAGCGGTTCAAGTAATTCCGGTACAAATCCTTCCGATACAATCTTTCTGGCAGATGTTAATGGATACCAAGTATGCTGATCAGTAAAGTCTGGTTGAATGAGTGGGTCAATAGTCATCTCGATGCCGAACGTTTGGGTGAACGGCTCACCTCGGTTGGTCTTGAGCTGGCGGCTATCGAAGCCGCTGGTCCCGTATTGTCAAAAAAAATCATCACTGGCCGGATTGAGCGCGTAGAACCTCATCCCAGAGCCGACCGTTTGCAGGTCTGTCGGGTTTATGTTGGGCGCAAACGCTTGCTGCAGATCGTCTGTGGCGCCAGGAATGTGGCCCCGGGACTGGCTGTCGTGGTAGCATTGATCGGCACCAAGTTGCCTGGTGGCTTACTGATCAATAAAACCAGAATACGCGAAGTGGTTTCATCCGGGATGCTGTGTTCCGCTGCTGAATTGGGTCTTGAAGATAAGTCTTCAGGAATTATGGTTCTCGATTTGGGAACACCGGTAGGGCAGTATATCGGTGATGTATTAAGACTGGATGATCAAATTCTGGATGTTGAGCTAACGCCTAATAGGGGTGATTGTTTGAGTATGGCCGGTGTGGCGAGGGAGGTTTCCGCATTTTCCGGTGTAAAGATGATAGCACCGACGACTGCTCCGGTACCTGCAAAAGTTCAGGATAAACCAGGAATTCTCCTCCAAGCAGGTTCCTCCTGTCCGCGCTATGTTGGGCGGATTATCAAGGGCATCGACATGGCCGCCCGGACTCCGGTATGGATGCTGGAACGACTGCGACGCAGTGGTGTGCGTCCTGTGAGTGCCATTGTCGATGTCACCAATTATGTAATGTTAGAACTCGGACAACCGATGCATGCTTTTGATAGCAACTTATTGTCTGGTGATATTGTCGTGCGGCTGGCTGAGCAGGATGAGGTGCTTGAGTTGTTGAATGGCAGCCAGGTGGTGCTTGACCGCGATGTTTTGGTCATTGCCAACAATAATCATGCGGTTGCCATGGCTGGAATTATGGGTGGACAGAGCACAGCCATTAGTGATGCTACAAGCAACATCATGTTAGAAGCTGCTTTCTTTGCGCCAGAGGTCATTGCCGGAAAGGCAAGGCGTTATGGTCTGCAAACGGATTCTTCTTTTCGTTTTGAACGCGGTGTTGATTTTGAATTACCGGTAAAGGCCATGCAGCGTGCTACACGTTTAATTATGGAGATCACAGGTGGTCAGCCGGGGCCATTAGTCGAAGCTGTGAACCGGAACGAGCTTCCAGTTCGGCCAACAGTCAGTTTGCGTCGTCGCAAATTACAACGTGTGCTCGGTTGTGAATTGCCAGACGATCAGGTACATCGCTATTTGCAACGACTTGGCCTGCGAGTTCGCAAAACACCCAGCGGCTGGCGTGTGATTGCCCCAAGTTGTCGGTTTGATATCACCTGTGAGGAGGATTTGATTGAAGAGGTTGCACGTTCCTACGGTTATGAACGTATTGCTGTCAATCCACCTAAGGGTGGCGGTTATCCAAAAAATATCTCCGAAACGGTGCAATACCCTGGGCGTATTTACGATTTAATGATGGATCTGGGTTTTCAGGAAGTGATCACATATAGTTTTGTCGATGCCGAAATGCAGCATAGATTGGATCCGGAGCAGGCAGCGATCGAACTGGCTAATCCTATAGCAGCCAATATGCGGGTAATGCGTACCAATTTATGGCCTGGTTTGCTGTCTACTATGCTAAACAACCTCAATCGTCAGCATACTCGTATCCGTTTGTTCGAAACAGGTCGCTGCTTTCGACCACCGCAGCACAGTGCTCTGGCGGATGAGTCTGTACGGCTGGCCGCTGTTGCCTGTGGTACGTTGTTACCCAAGCATTGGAATCAGGAAGCACAACCGCTTGATTTTTTTGATATCAAAGGCAATGTTGAATCCCTGCTGGCGTTAACCGGTAATAGTGAATTATTTGAATTTGTTGCAGTGCGCCATGCCGCTTTGCATCCAGGGCGTAGTGCGCAGATACGCTGTTCAGGGCAGTCGGTTGGTTACCTTGGACAATTACATCCCGTTCTCCAGCAATGGCTTGATATCAGCGAACCCGTTTACCTGTTCGAGTTGGATATGGTCAGTATTACCACGGCAACTGTACCAGTTTATCAGTCCTTTTCACGCTTTCCTGAGACTCGACGTGATTTGGCTATTGTGGTATCTGCCGACGTTTTAGCTTCCAGAGTGCTCAACATAGCACGAGCATCTGCGGGACCGTTGCTCAAAAAACTGGAGCTTTTTGATGATTACCGGGGTAAAAATATCCCAAAAAACAAAAAAAGTCTCGCTTTTGGCTTGACCTTACAGCATTCATCGCGCACCCTTACCGATGCTGAGGTAGAGGATGTCGTGCAGTCAGTAATGACAGCATTGGGTCAGCAGCTGGGGGCAGTCTTGCGTTAATGATGAATTTGGTGTTGTATTTCTTTGGTTAAAGTAGAGTATTGAGGCGACTATGGCAGTAACAAAAGCAGATTTAGCGACCGTATTGTTCGAGGAACTCGGTTTTAACAAACGTGAGGCAAAGGATTTTGTGGAACTGTTTTTCGACACCATGAGGACTGAGCTGGAAGAGGGGAACAATATGAAATTGTCCGGGTTTGGCAATTTTACTGTGCGTGACAAGACCTCTCGACCAGGACGCAATCCAAAAACGGGGGAAGAAATCCCTATACCTGCGCGGCGTGTAGTGACCTTTAAGGCTAGCCAGAAGCTCAAGGCGCGCGTTTCAAGTAACACGGAGGAACTGACACGGAGGTTAGGGCATGCTTGATTCAGGACAAAGCATTTCATTGCCACCGATCCCGGGAAAACGGTATTTTACGATCGGTGAAGTCAGTGAGCTCTGTTCTGTTAAGCCACATGTTCTGCGCTATTGGGAGCAGGAATTTCCTCAGCTAAAACCAGTTAAACGTCGGGGTAATCGGCGATACTATCAGCGTCATGAAGTACAGCTAATTCGCAACATACGAAATCTGCTCTATGTTGAGGGTTTTACCATTAGTGGAGCCCGTAATAAATTACAAGCACATCCTGATGTTGATGTGCCTGCTGCCTCCAGGCAAGAGACGCAGGTTACCGTAAAATTAATAGAAGATCTCGAAGAAGTTATTGCGGACCTACGTACTTCACAAGAGAACGCCTGAATCAAAACAACACAAAAGAATCAGTCTTCTGAAGCTGTTATGCACGAAAGTAACAGCGTATAATCCTGCCGCACTGATCCGGGGCGTAGCGCAGCCTGGTAGCGCACCTGAATGGGGTTCAGGTGGTCGGAGGTTCAAATCCTCTCGCCCCGACCAGTTTTTGAGTATCAATATCAACATCTTGTGATGATGTCGGCAACACTCAAGTTCAGCCGGGAGGTTGTTCGGGAATAGGGGTCGAGCGGTTTATTGCTCCTGTAAAACCGACGCTTCCACCATCCATGGCGGTCGTCGCGAAGGATGGCAAATTTGAGGCCACACTCTGTGGTGAACAAGAATCATAGGAAAGCCGT
>ENA-ORDP01000294-ORDP01000294.1-marine-sediment-metagenome-genome-assembly--contig:-NODE-294-length-33917-cov-4.124269_pt1 | contig 33917 bp, 29 predicted proteins | sample MGYA00248627_ERZ508539 | MGnify/ENA primary metagenome ERZ508539 (study PRJEB26208, sample SAMN05571518) | marine sediment metagenome | biome: deep sea; feature: Hydrothermal vent; material... | reverse complement strand
CCGGTAACAGGTGTCTACCTTGTCGACGATGATACGAAACGCGTAGGTATCCTGAATTTCATTAAACGACAGGGTCTTGTTTTTCATTTTTTTATAAATACTGTAAAGGTGTTTTTCACGCCCATCTACTTCACCCACCAGTTCTTCCTGACGCAGGCGTCTGCGCAAGGCGGTTTCGATCTTCTGTACGATCTCCTTGCGATTGCCGCGCGCACTGATCAGTGACTCACGCAATACCCGATAGCGTGTCGGGTGCAGGGCTGCAAAACCCAGATCCTCCAGCTCGATACGTATGGCATTGATCCCCAGCCGGGCAGCTATCGGGGCATAGATTTCCAGTGTTTCATGCGCGATACGACGGCGCTTTTCGGCAGGCATTACGCCCAGTGTGCGCATGTTATGCAAACGATCAGCCAGCTTGATCAGGATAACGCGGATATCGCGCACCATGGCCAGAATCATCTTGCGCTGGTTTTCAGCCTGGGCCTCGGCACGGGTACTGACATCCAGTTTGGATATCTTGCTAACGCCATCAACCAGTTCAGCAATTTCCTCGCCAAATTCTTCGGCCAGATGTTCTTTTGCAGTCGGGGTGTCTTCAATGACATCGTGCAGGATAGCCGCCATGATGCTCTGCGCATCCATGTGCATGGCTGCCAGTATGCGCGCTACGGCTATCGGGTGGGTGATATAGGGTTCACCGCTAATGCGGTGCTGGCCATCATGGGCCTCGGCGCCGAACAGATAGGCGCGATAGACTTCACGTACCTGATCAGGCTCCAGATACTTTTCCAGCAAATGACTCAGATCGCTGATGCGAAATATCGAGTCCACTGTGGTATCGGCGGGTGCACTCAAATCGGACTACTCAGCTATTTTACTGCCCGGAGACCAGTCAACCGCCGGGCTATTTCAGAAGGTGACTCAGCCATTACTTACCAGGACTGAATCTTCCGGCCGGCACTACTCAGCGGGTGGCGTTTGCTCGCTGCTGACTTCCTGTAGCTCTTCTTCAGAAACGATTGATTCTTCTGCGTGTTCTTTTGCTGTTACTTCATCAAGAATACTGGCATTGACCAGGTTTTTTGCAATCTCTCTGAATGCCATAACCGTCGGCTTGTCTTTTTCCCAATCCAGCTCGGACTCGGCACCGGCAGCCAGCTGACGGGCGCGCTTGGCACCGACCATGACCAGTTCAAAACGGTTTGCTACGTTTTCCAGACAATCTTCTACAGTGATACGTGCCATATTTACTCCGGTTTTATAAAAATCAGGATACCAGTCCTGGTAATTTTAAGGTGTCTGGCGCTGTTATACCAGTAAAGCCGTCAATAATTTTCGACACGCTATGCGCTGTACCAGCAGACGCTGCCTTCCAGCTCGAAAAATGGATGCCAGATCGGCCAGCGCAGTATCAAAATTATCATTTATTATCAGATAGTTATACTCGTCGTAGTGAGAGCATTCACTGCGCGCATCCTGCATACGCCGGGCTATAATCTCGTCGTCGTCCTGGCCGCGTCCACGCAGGCGACTTTTCAATGCCTCAAGCGATGGCGGTAAAATATATATTGCCACACAACCGGGCATGCGCTCACGCGCCTGTTGCGCACCTTGCCAGTCGATTTCCAGTATCACATCCAGGCCCTGTGCGAGCAGTCGTTCTACCTCGGCCTGCGACGTACCATAGCGATTGTCGAACACCTTCGCATGCTCCAGGAATTCTCCTGCCGCAACCATCTCTTCAAAACGATCTAGCCTGGTGAAATGATAGTCCACACCATCCTGTTCGCCCTCTCGAGCCTCCCGCGTTGTATTGGAAACCGATACGGTAAGCTGTTTGTCCTGATCCAGCAGGGCCTTGACCAGACTGGTCTTTCCTGCGCCTGAGGGTGCAGAAATGATGTATAAGGTTCCAGATAATATTTTCAGTACATCGGTCATATCGTTTGTTTTCCCAGTCAATCTCTGTCAATACGAGCTTGTTGTCGGGTTGCGATGCTCTCGATCATCCGCCTTCGGGAGAGGCCTGTAACACATCACTCTATATTCTGGATCTGTTCACGCATCTGCTCGATAACCACTTTCAAATCTACCGAGCTACGAGTGGTATGCAAAGCTGCAGATTTTGAGCCCAGCGTATTGGCCTCACGGTTAAGCTCCTGCATCAAGAAATCCAGCCGTCTGCCCACCGGTTCTTCACGTTGCAGAATCTCGCGAATTTCCTGCACATGCAGGGTCAGGCGATCCAGCTCCTCGTCGACGTCCAGTTTACTGAACAGGAGAACCATCTCCTGCTCCAGACGACTTTCATCGTAGTTCTCTACTGCATCCTGTAATCGCTTCTGTATACGCCCGCGCAGCGCATGACGGATTTCCGGCAGCGCGGGTGTGACCTCGTTCACAATCTGATCTATGGTCTGGCAACGCTGTTCAATCAGCTCTGCCAGACGTCCGCCTTCCCTGGCCCGACTGTCAATTAATTCTTCCAGACCACGGTCAAGTAATTCAAGAGCGGCTTCACGCAGCGGTTGTAAATCGACTTCACCTTCCTCAATCACCCCTGGCCAGCGCATCAAATCAATACTTCGCGTGCTTGACTCATCGCCCACTATAGACTTTATTTCTGATGACAATTCAATAAGATGTGCAGCCAAATTGTGATTAACTGTAAGACTCGACCGAGCTTGCTGCGGACGAAAACGCAAACTGCATTCAACTTTGCCTCTACTAAGGCAAGCCGCCACGCGCTCGCGCACCTGCGGTTCGATCAGACGTAAATCATCAGGTAAACGGATGCCGGCATCAAGATAGCGATGATTCAGTGAACGTATTTCCCAGGACAAACTGCCCCATTCAGTGTTGATTTCCTGCCGGGCAAAGCCGGTCATACTGTGAACCATTTCAAGATAACCCCGCTGCGGCCGATGTAGCATACAAGTATATGAAATACAGCAGTTTTAACGTGTATGCGCTATATTATTGAAATATGATCGACAGCCGCAATAAATTGCCCGCCGGCACTATACTGGATGAGTATATCATTCAAAAGACCCTTGGCGGCGGCGGATTCAGCTTTGTCTACCTGGCCAGTCATCCAGAGCGCAATAAAACAGTTGTGATTAAGGAATACTTCCCGCATCAACTGGCCGTGCGTAATGACGACAACAGTGTTAGCCCAATTTCCAGCAAAACGGCCCCACGGCTGCAGTCCGGACGCACCCTGTTTCTTCAGGAAGCCGAAATATTAGCCCATCTGAGCCACCCTAATATTGTTAATGTGACTTGCTTCTTTCATGCCAACGATACCGTTTACATGGCCATGGATTTCCATCCCGGCGTTAACCTGCAAAGCTATATCGCGCGCCACAAGGGCGGACTCAGCAGCCGTTTCCTGCTGACCGTCTTTCCACCACTACTGGATGCGTTGAGCTGCCTGCATCAGGGTGGCTACCTGCACCAGGACATCAAACCCGGTAATATCTATCTGCGTAAGGGGGGTAACCCGCTGTTGCTGGACTTCGGCGCTGCCCACCGCCGCCTGCTTGGGCGATTGTTTCAGAGCGGCCAGATTACCACCGCAGGCTTCACACCCATTGAACAATATCGCCGTAACGGTTATGTTGGACCCTGGACAGATGTATATGCCATTGGCGCGAGTATGCGCGCCTGCATTGAAGGCAAGTCTCCACAGGATACACGCGAGCGCGAAAAGAAAGACAAAATGCGCCCGGCTGTACAGGCTTACCGCAAGCGCTATCAGCGTGAACTGCTGGAGCTGATAGACTGGGCCACGGAACTCGATCCGATGTTACGACCACAAACCACTGAGGAATTACGTGTGGCGCTGATCAAGCTGGACCAGGAAAACCATTTACTGCAAGCAACAACCAGTACAGGAGCATCTGGTCATTGAAACAATGAAAGTAGAAACCGCACTGGCCAACCGTCTCGGCAACCGTGAGCGCAATGAAGACCGCTGCAGCATACTGGAACGCTCCGGCACCTGGTTACTGCTACTGGCAGACGGCATGGGCGGGCACGCGGGCGGTAATCTTGCCTCACAGCAGATGATAGACAGTATTACCAGACAGTTCCGCCACATACCTCTGCCGGTCAAAGACCCACGTCGTTTCCTGCGCAGCCTGCTGGAAGACTCGCATCGCGACATCGTCGCGCTTGGAAAACGACAAGACCCTCCCATTACACCGCGTACAACCAGTGTACTATGTCTGGTCCAGAACGGTTCTGCCTGGTGGGCACATGTGGGCGACAGTCGTCTGTATCTGGTGCGCGATGGCAAAATTGCAGTGCGCACCAAAGATCACACCTTCATCGAAGAGATGCGCGCTCATGGCGCACTTGACGAGGAACAGATACGTGTCCACCCGCTACGTAACCATCTTACCCATTGCCTGGGCAGCCCGGAAGAAATTCCACCGGTTGAGCTAAGCGAAGAAACCGTGCTAACGGAAAGCGATGTCATCGTTATCTGTTCTGATGGTCTGTGGGGCGCGCTGGATATGGACAAGGTCATCCCGTTGTTCGACTCCCGCTCACTGGCCGATTCGGTTACTACCCTGGCCGCATTGGCCGAGCGCTCAAGCACTCCACGCAGCGACAATATCAGCCTGGTGACCCTGCGCCTGGACACCTCGGACGTGGAACAGCCTGATCAACAAGATGAACCCGCTCAAACTGACGACAGGAACAACGTCCACGCCTGAATCTTCTGCTGCATCTTGATGCGGTTCGTGCCTCACCACGTCCTACGGAAGGTGCGTAGCCAACTTTCACAACAGAACTAACCGCGATGGCCGAACGTAGGATGTAGTGAAGAATGAACCGCATCAATGCAGCATGTGTCATCATGGTACAGAAGCTGCTCAGCCAGTTTTCACACCTATTCGTCAAATGTTGATTATGCATACAGCTTGCATCAGGTATAATCGCCGCTCTTAATCTGAATCAGGACATCACAACATGCGACCCAGCGGCCGACAGGCAGATCAACTGCGAGAAATACGCATCACCCGCAACTTCACCAAACACGCCGAAGGCTCGGTGCTGGTTGAATTCGGCGACACTAAAGTTATATGCACCGCCAGCGTCGAAACCCGTGTACCGGGGTTTCTGCGTGGCAAGGGACAGGGCTGGGTCACAGCTGAATACGGCATGCTGCCTCGTTCAACCGGTTCACGCATGGGCCGTGAAGCGGCGCGCGGCAAACAGGGTGGTCGCACCATGGAAATCCAGCGCCTGATTGGCCGTTCACTGCGTGCCGTCATTGATATGCAGGCGCTGGGAGAGCACACGATAGCCATCGACTGTGACGTGATACAGGCCGATGGCGGCACCCGCACCGCATCCATCACCGGTGGTTATGTAGCATTGGTCGATGCAGTACGCCATATGATGGAACAGGGTCTGATCAAAAAAGATCCGCTAACCGGCCAAATCGCGTCGGTTTCGGTTGGCATCTACAACGGGAACGCGGTACTGGATCTGGACTATGCTGAAGACTCCACCGCCGAAACCGATATGAATGTGATCATGAACGAAAAAGGTGAATTCATCGAGGTACAGGGTACCGCCGAAGGCCACCCGTTCGCACGCGACGAGCTGCTGACCATGCTCGATTATGCCGAGAAGGGCATCACCGACCTGATCGAGCACCAGAACAAGGCGCTGGAAAACTGATATGAAACGCATCGTACTCGCCAGCAATAACGCCGGCAAGGTCAGGGAGTTCAACCAGATTTTGTCCGACCTCAAGCTGGAGGTTGTGCCACAGGCCGAACTGGGTGTAGAAGAAGTTGAGGAAACCGGCCTCACCTTTGTCGAGAACGCGATTCTCAAGGCACGTAATGCAGCACTCCATACCGGCCTGCCGGCACTGGCCGATGATTCCGGTATCGAGGTCGATGCCCTGCACGGTGCACCCGGTATTTATTCAGCCCGCTATGCCGGCGCAGGTGCCAGTGACCAGACTAATCTCGAGCTGATGCTGAAAAACATGGGTGACCTGCCCGCTGAAAAACGCAGCGCGCGTTTCCAGTGTGTGCTGGTGTTCATGCGCCATGGTGACGATCCCACCCCGCTGATCTGCCAGGGAACCTGGGAAGGACGCATCCTGAATACCCCGCAGGGCGACAACGGCTTTGGTTATGATCCAATATTTGAAGTGCCGGAGCTGGGCAAATCATCAGCCCAACTTGAGTCAGATAAAAAAAACCGACTCAGTCATCGCGGTCAGGCACTGGCGCGACTGGTCGCGGCATTGCATGAACAGGGTATCTATCTGAAATGAACAACCTCACTCCCGAGCTTCTGGCACCGGCCGGCACGCTGCGCAACCTGCGCTATGCGCTGGCGTTTGGTGCCGATGCGGTATATGCCGGTCAGCCACGCTACAGCCTGCGTGCGCGCAACAATGATTTTGATCTGGATAATCTGGCTATCGGTATAACAGAAGCACACGCTGCCGATAAAAAACTGTTTGTCGCCAGTAACCTGCTGCCGCATAACCGCAAGGTCGATACCTATATGGCCGATATGGAACCGGTTATTGCACTGGGACCCGATGCGCTGATCATGGCCGACCCGGGGCTGATCATGATGGTGCGTGAGCGCTGGCCGGAGATACCTGTGCACCTGTCGGTACAGGCCAATACGGTCAACTATGCGGCGATTAATTTCTGGAAAAGTGTTGGCATCTCGCGTGTCATCCTGTCACGTGAACTGTCACTGGACGAGATTGAGGATATCCGCCAGCGCTGCCCCGATATGGAACTGGAAGTTTTCGTACATGGCGCCCTGTGTATTGCCTATTCAGGGCGCTGCCTGCTGTCCGGTTATTTCAATCACCGCGACCCTAACCAGGGTACCTGCACCAACGCCTGCCGCTGGGAATACAATCTTGCACCAGGTCAGGAAGATATCAGTGGTGATATCCATGCGCTCCCGGCACGTTCGATGGCCGGTGATATGCAGCGTCACCCGCTGGCTGATCAGGTCTATCTGATCGAGGAAGGTAATCGCCGCGAGGCCATGCCTATCCTCGAGGATGAACTGGGCACCTACATTATGAACTCCAAGGATCTGCGTGCGATCGAACACATCAAACGCCTGACCGAGATCGGCATTAATTCGTTCAAGATCGAGGGCCGCACCAAATCACATTATTACGTCGCGCGCACCTCCCAGGTATACCGGCAGGCCATCGATCTGGCGGCAGCAGGCAAGGAGCTGCAACCCAGGCTGATTGGTGATCTGGATATGCTCGCCAACCGTGGCTACACCGACGGCTTTTATATGCGCCACCACAGCGAGGCACACCAGAACTATCTGTTCAATGCCTCGCGTCCCACACAGCAGCAGTTCGTAGCTGAAATCACCGGCTACGATGCCCGCTCAAAAATGGCCGAATGCCTGATCAAGAACAAGCTGCGCGTCGGCGACCGGGTCGAGCTGATGCTGCCCTCCGGCAATCACCATTATGTACTCGACAGCATGCAGGATATGGACGGCGAACCGATGACCGAGGCCGCCGGTGGTGGTTACCGGGTACGCATACCGGTTCCGGTAGAGAACGTAGAGATGGGGCTGGTCACACGCGAGCTGGAACAGACCGAACAGGATCAGCCTGCTGACGGGATACCGGTTATATCCGGCCGACCTGTCTGAAGCGCTGCCCGACCTGAATATTTCAGCACCCATGCAGGCCAGTAACCCTACCCGCAAACTGCCACCGTTATCGCTGTACATACACATCCCCTGGTGCGTGCGCAAATGTCCGTATTGCGACTTTAACTCCCACGCTCGCCCTGAACAGCTACCGGAAAAGGCCTATGTCGATGCCCTGTTGAGCGATCTGGATCATGATCTGGCACAGCATTCAGCGAGCACCGGTGACCGCCAGATCAGCACAGTTTTTATCGGTGGCGGCACGCCCAGCCTGTTCAGTGCCGAGGCGCTGGATCGTCTGTTATGCGGTATACGCACACGCCTGTCACTGCAAACAGATGCCGAAATCACGCTCGAGGCCAACCCCGGCACAGTTGAGCAGGGCCGCTTTGCCGAATACCGCGCACTGGGCATTAATCGGCTGTCGATCGGCGTGCAGAGTTTTCAGGATGAGCTACTGGAAAAAATCGGTCGCATTCATTCAGGCCGTGAAGCGATACGCGCCGCCGAGCAGGCCCATGATGCCGGCTTCAGTAATTTCAATCTTGACCTGATGCACGGCCTGCCGGGCCAGAACCTGTCACAGGCGCTGGCCGACCTGCGTAATGCGATCGACCTGGAACCGTCACACCTGTCCTGGTACCAACTGACCCTGGAACCCAACACCGCTTTTTTCCGGAAGCCGCCGACCCTGCCGGATGATGACCGCCTGGCCGACATACAGAACCGCGGTCAGGACGTACTCAGCCAGGCAGGTTTCACCCAATACGAGGTTTCAGCTTATTCCCGACCCGACAGACAATGCCGGCATAATCTGAATTACTGGCAGTTTGCTGACTACATCGGGCTGGGTGCCGGCGCACACGGCAAACTCAGCAGCATGCTGCCACAACAGGTCTCCCGCACCCGCAAGCGACGCCAGCCGCAAGCCTATCTGGATGCCGCCAGCTCAACAACAGCCAGCACTAACCCCTTTCAGTCCAGCAGCGTTGATCTGAAGCACGAAGATCTGGTGGCAGAATTCATGCTTAACGCCTTGCGCCTGAAACAGGGTGTGGACATGGAACTGTTCACTCACCACACAGGCCTTTCCAATTCTGCTCTGTCTGCACCATTAAACCAGGCACTACAGGCCGGTTTAATGGACTCCAGCGAACGGCTACAGGCCAGTGAACTGGGCTGGCGCTTCCTGGACGACCTGATTGCACTGTTTTTACCAGAAAAAAGTAGATCACAGGGGTAAATGCCGATTGACATATTGACTTTATTCACAGGCGCCAGAGCCGTGACGGTTTTGTAATAAAGAAATCCAGAAAAAACAATGATTCATCGTAACTTGTTGTAATAATTCGTTTTATATCCACCCATAGCCATGCCGTCGCGATGAAGTTTCAACGAAATATCAGACACTTGCCATGCCTGTCCGCAATCTGTCCACAAAGTTATCCACAGATATATCCAAATAGTAATTAGTGCTTGCTCTGTAACGCCACAATACGTACTATATGCGCCCTTTAGACAGAATTCTGTACGGAATACATTGAGGCAACATCATGCAAGCCAACATCCATCCACAATATGCTGAAGTCACGGTTACCTGCAGCTGCGGTAACACTTTTAGCACGCGCTCCACTATTGGTGACGAGAACATGCATATTGACGTCTGTTCCGAATGCCACCCTTTCTATACGGGCAAGCAGAAACTCCTTGATACTGGCGGTCGTGTTGATCGATTCCGCAAGAAATACGGCAAGAAGTAATACAGTCTACTTCTTGAAGAAGGCGCTCTCGACGGGCGCCTTTTTTATTAGTGCAGGGCTCTGCGGCTGGTCAGTCGCTAACGCGGCGTGTCAGCTACAACAGGCCGGCGAATTGCGTCAGCTCAGCTATGTGGTCGATGGTGATACGGTACACCTGACCTCAGCCCCAACCCCCTCTCAACCGCAACAGAAATCCCGGGTCGAAAAGATACGCTTCATCGGCATCAATACCCCGGAGCTGGCGCGAAAATCCCGCCCGGCAGAGCCACTTGCTAAACAGGCACGTCAGTTCGTCATTGATCGCCTGGATGAAAACAACAACCAGCTGATCCTGCAAAAAGACCGGGAGGCGTATGACCGCTATGGTCGCACGCTCGCGCACGTCTGGCTCGATCGAAACCACAGCCTGTCAGAAGCGCTGCTGGAGAATGGTCTGGCCAGCCTGATGGTAATACCGCCCAACACACGCAACCTCGACTGCTACCAGGCCGCTGAACAACGCGCGCGTACAGCCAGACGCGGAATCTGGCAACTACCCGGCTTCACACCTGTAGCCGCCAGCAGCGTTACGCCGGAGGGTCGTGGCTATCGTATAATCACCGGCAAGATAGTGCGTGTGGGGCAGAGTAGAAAATCGATCTGGCTGAATCTGGACGGCCCGGTAGCGATACGCATTGCGAGATCGGACCTGCACTATTTTAATGAACAGGATCTACTGAACAGCCGCGGAAGTCACATTATTGTGCGTGGCTGGTCTCACCCCTACAAGAAAAAAGCAGTCATACGACTCCGTCACCCGGTATTTATGGAAAGGCAATAACATGATCAAAGATCTCAAACAGGAATCTCTGGATTATCACGCGCAGCCAGTAGCAGGCAAAATCGCGATCGAAATCATTAAACCCTGTGACACACAGCGTGACCTGTCACTGGCCTACACTCCCGGTGTTGCCGAACCGGTGCGCGCTATTGCCGACAATCCGGACCTGGCCTACAAATACACCGCCAAGGGCAACCTGGTGGGTGTGATTACCGATGGCACTGCGGTACTCGGGCTGGGTAATACCGGCTCACTGGCCAGTAAACCGGTCATGGAAGGCAAGGCGGTACTGTTCAAACGTTTTGCCAATATTGATGTATTCGATATAGAAGTAGACGCCGACAACCCGGCCGATTTCATAAAAACCGTGGCCAGTATCGCGCCCACCTTTGGCGGTATTAACCTGGAAGACATCAAGGCACCACAATGCTTCGAAATTGAACAGGCGCTGATCGAACAACTGGATATCCCGGTGTTTCATGATGACCAGCACGGCACAGCTATTATTATTGCAGCGGGTCTGTTAAACGCACTGGAGCTGCAGAACAAAAAACTCGAGGATGCACGCATCGTATGTCTGGGTGCAGGGGCAGCCGGCATCGCCTCCATGCGTCTGCTGGTTGCGCTGGGCGCACATAAAAACAATATTATGCTGGTCGACCGCAGCGGCGTTATCCATAGTGGCCGCCATGACCTTAATCCATACAAGTTTGCATTTGCACTGGATACCGATCTACGCACGCTGGAACAAGCCATGCAGGGTGCTGATGTGTTTATCGGTGTATCAGGCCCCAATCTGGTGTCTGAGGCCATGTTGCTCAGTATGGCTGACAAGCCGGTGGTATTCGCACTGTCTAACCCGGATCCGGAGATCAGCCCGGAACTGGCCCATCGCGCTCGCAATGACCTGATCATGGCCACCGGCCGTAGTGACTACCCGAATCAGGTGAATAACGTACTCGGTTTCCCGTACATCTTCCGTGGTGCGCTGGATGTTCAGGCACGCCACATAAATGAAGAAATGCAAATGGCTGCGGTACATGCGCTGAGTGCATTAACCCACGAGCCAGTACCGCAAGAAGTCCTGAAGGCCTACCGACTCGATCATCTGGAAACCGGGCCGGACTACATTATACCCAAGCCACTGGACCCACGCCTGATTGACACCATACCCCCTGCTATCGCACGCGCCGCAATCGATAGTGGTGTCGCACGCCAACCCTACCCGTCGCATTACCCGGTCTAACCCGCTCTGGTAATAGAGCGTCACTACGTGACGTTGCCTCATACTGCACCATGATGAAATAAAAGCTAGACTCAATTTTAAGCAATAAAATTCTGATCATGAGGGTGCTATGAACAAAATTACTATCATAGGTGCCGGCCGGGTCGGTGAGGCCACGGCCCAGCTATTGGCCATCAAGGAACTGGCGCGGGAAATTGTGTTGATTGATATCCGTGAAGGCGCCGCCGCCGGTGCCGCACTGGATATCCAGGAGTCGGCCGCACTGTTCCATTTTGATACCAGCGTGAGTGGATCAACAGACATGCAGCTCATGGTGGACTCCGACCTGGTGATCATTACCGCCGGTGTACCACGCAAACCGGGCATGTCACGATCGGATGTACTCGGTACCAATCTTGGTGTTATTAACGGCATTGTTGACTGCATGCAGGATCTGGCCGGTGAAGCCATGCTGATCATGGTCACCAATCCGGTAGATGTGCTGACCTACTGTGCCTGGCGTCGATGCGGCTGGCCTAAAAACCGTGTACTCGGCCTGTCCGGGGTGCTGGATGCCGCGCGCATGGCCACCTTTATTGCACTGGAAAGTGGTTATGCCACCAAGGACATCACCGCCATGGTGCTGGGCGGCCATGGTGATGCGATGGTGCCGCTACCGCGCTATACCTGTATAAAAGGCATTCCGGTTGATCATTTTCTCGAACAGCAGGCCATTGATGCTATCGTAGACCGTACCCGCCAGGGGGGCGCCGAAATACTGGCCCTGAAACAGACCAGCAGCGCCTACGATGCGCCGGCTGCCGCCATCACCGAAATGGTCAGCGCGATTGTGCATGACCGTCGTCAGATATTGCCCTGCGTATCGCTACTCGATGGCGAATACGGGCAGACCGATATTGCGATGGGGGTACCAGTAGTGATTGGTGATGCCGGTGTGGAAAAAGTCCTGCAACTAAACCTGAGCGAGGCCGAAGCAAAGCACTTTGCCGCATCTGCCGAACAGGTCAGGGCTGATATCGACAGCCTGAATTTATAAAAATTCGTCTGGTGCTGCCTGACCAAGCAACGTCTCCAGTGCCACCATGTCCGCACGCTGCACGGGCCTGCCATCTACCTGACTCAAGGGCGGCTGACGTGTGCTATCGGTCGAAAAAACCATCAGCAACACCTGTTCATCTCCCGCTACAAAGCGAAAAGCAGGCTGCATTTGATACTCGCCCCGTTTGAACTGAACACGTCGCTCACAGCTTTCGTACGGTATGTGTTGATGCATTAAAAACAGCTGGATGCTTTCCGCCGTATCAGTATAAAGGTGTAATTCAATCTCGCTATGCTGTCCGGCCGTTCCAGCCAGCACCGGCCCCACCAGACGCGGTTCGAACTGCGAAAACAAACGCATCACATCCAGTGCTGTCTCGCGATGCTGGCGTAGAATATCAGGCTGGCTACCTGCCTGAAACAGACGTTGATATTCCTGCAGGGCCTGTTCGATCTCCTGATTGGCCGGCAGGTTGCGTGTAGTTGAAACACCGAGACGCTGGGCCGCCTTACGCTTGGCCATCTGGAAATCGGCGACATTGTCATCGGCCATGATCCTGGCAGCCTCCTGTGCCAGCAGGGTACGCAGGCGCTTGTCACGCTCAAGTATGGCCACAGGACTACTAGAAAATCTCTTCGGGACGGGTTTCTGTATTCGTGCCGCCACCAGGATCGTCCAGCGGTTCCGTGCCGTCTTCTTCTTGCGGGACATTTTCCGGCCGGAAGATCTCGAATATCGTATTGCTGTTATTTTTGCTGGCACGTTTGCCGGTCTTGCGATCGATACGCACGGTAACCAGGCCTGCCGGCTGGGCCAGTTCCTGATCCGGAACCCCCTTGAGTGCATCGCGCATATAGGTAATCCACATAGGCAATGCCGCGCGGCCACCTGTTTCACTTGCTCCCAGTGGACGCCCTTTATCAAAACCAACCCAGACGGTGGTCACCAGCGCCCCGTTAAAACCGGAGAACCAGGCATCGCGCTGATCATTGGTGGTACCGGTCTTACCGGCCAGATCACGGCGGCCGAGAGTCAGCGCCTTGCGGCCGGTACCATGACGTATCACGTCCTGCAAAATACTGTACATAATATATTGATTTTGTGCGGTAATAACCCGTTTGGCCCGGTTTTCAGGTAACTGCTCTGCCTCGGCCGTCACCGGCTTCGGCGCGGCAGCCTGATCGGGTTCCGACGGTGCCGGGCTGACCTGGTTTTGCTGCAACTCACAGGCACGGCATGCCACTGCCGGTTGCGCCTGCTCAATCAGCTCTCCATCTTCCGTCTCGATGCGATCTATCACATAAGGCGTCACCAGGAAGCCGCCATTGGCGAATACGGCGTAACCGGTTGCCAGTTTGAGCGGTGTCAGATTGGTGCTGGTACTGCCAAGCGCCAGGGACAGGTCGCGTGGCAAGCTGGCCTTGTCAAAGCCAAATCGGCTGACATAGTTCACCGCATAACCGATGCCAATGGCACGCAACAGGCGAATGGATATCAGGTTGCGTGATTTCATTAATGCCACGCGCAGACGCGTTGGGCCGTAAAACTTGCCACTGTAATTTTCCGGCCGCCATGTACCTTCCAGCGCAGAATCTTCGAATACCACCGGGGCATCATTAATCAATGTGGCGGCGGTGTAGCCTTTTTCCAGCGCCGCTGAATAGATAAAGGGTTTGAAATTGGAACCGGGCTGGCGTTCTGCCTGTGTGGCACGATTAAACTTGCTTAGTAGAAAATCAAAGCCACCAACCAGCGCCACAATCGCCCCGTCTTGTGGGTCAAGTGACACCAGTGCGCCAGATACCGTAGGCACCTGGGATAAATGCCAACCATCGGCTTGCTTTTTAAGGCGGATCATGTCCCCTTTCTTGACGATCTGTGCAGCGGTTTCAGGCTCCGGGCCCTGTCGATTATCATTGATATAGGGTTTAGCCCACTTCAGCCCATCCCATTCGACCTTGACCACATGATCCTTCCCCAGGTAAACCATGATGCCTTTTTCCATGACTTCCGTAACCACGCCCACCCGCATGCCACCAATCACCGGCACACCTCGTAACTGACTATCGAGCATGGTCGTCAGCTCACCGACACCGACTGCCTCCATTTGCAGATGTTGCTCTGCCCCGCGGTAGCCATGACGATAATCATAATCCAGCAAGGCCTTGCGCAAGGCCTTGTTAGCCGCCTGCTGGTTCTGTGGACTTAGTGTTGTATAAACGCGATAGCCTCGCGTATAAGCCTGGTTGCCATATTTTTTCACCATTGCCGCGCGTACCATCTCTGCTACATACGGGGCCTTGAAAGCAGTCGACACAGCATGAAGATCGGCGCTGATCGGTGTCTGCAGTGCCTCCTGGTAGTCCTGCTCGGTAATATAGTCCAGCTCCAGCATCCGGCGTAACACATAATCACGCCGTATGAGTGCCCGTCGCGGATTGGCGATCGGGTTGTAACGTGAAGGGGCCTTCGGCAGGCCTGCCACCATGGCCATTTGCGCCAGATTCAACTCGTGCACATTCTTGCCGTAATACACCCGTGCTGCGGCCTGGATGCCATAGGCTCGATTACCCAGGTAAATCTTGTTCAGGTAGAGCCCGAGTATTTCAGCCTTACTGAGCTTATTTTCGATTTTCAGAGACAGGAAGATCTCATTCAGTTTGCGCAAGTAGGTTTTTTCATTACTCAGGAAGAAATTTCGAGCCACCTGCATGGTAATGGTGCTACCGCCCTGACCTTTTTCACCAGTACGTATCAGATGCAATACGGCACGTATCAGGCCCTGATAGTCAACGCCGGGATGCTCATAGAAGCGGTCATCCTCCGCAGCCAGAAAGGCCTGTACCAGTCGCTTCGGGGCTGCCTCAACAGGAATTGGGCTGCGCCGTTTTTCACCAAATTCTGCCAGCAAACTCCCATCACGCGCGTACACACGCAGCGGTACCTGGAGCTTGACATCTTTTAGTAATTCGGTATCTGGCAACTCAGGCGACAGATACAGATAGGCAGCAGCGAGTAACAGTGCCAGTGCAGCTATTGAAGCAACAGAAAGGATAAAAACCCATTTAAACCAAGAACTTATATGCATATAACCACTATCCTGACTCGTTGCAAACATCCCAGATTAATTTCAATCTTACCGATAATTTCGGCCATACATTAACACAGTCCGGCCCAAGTATAAGGCTGACCGCGCAGCATGAGCCTGACTTAATGAATTTTTTGAGAAATATTGCATGGAAAAACTGTGTAAACTCAATAATAATCTATAGTGGGGCGCAGGCGAGAACAAGCTTGGTGCCTGCAATAACAAACAGAGCGGCAAAGTGTGATTCAAGCCTGCCTATTTCATTAAAGAATCATGTCAGAATGACGCTATTTAAAACTACCAAATACATTTATCACATGTATTGACAAAGGGTTGCATTTGGTTCTTAATGTAATTAAGCACCTTTCCCCTATAAATACGAGTATAAACAAGGAAATAATTAACGTGGGATTGTTCACGAGGAAGAAGCCACTCCTTCTTGGAATGGATATCAGCTCAACCGCGGTTAAGTTGCTTGAATTAAGTGAGCATAACGGCCGGTTTCGCGTTGAAAGCTATGCAGTCGAGCCACTACCAGCAAACGCTGTGGTGGAAAAAAACATCGCTGATGTTGAGGCCGTCGGAGAGACTATACGCCGCGCTGTCAAGCGCACATCCAGCCGCACCCGAATGGCGGCAGTCGCAGTAGCGGGCTCTTCGGTCATAACCAAAATAATCCCGATGAACGCCAGTCTCAGTGAAGAAGACATGGAAAACCAGATTAATCTCGAAGCTGACCAATATATCCCCTATCCGCTTGATGAAGTAAGGCTGGACTTCGAGGTCATTGGCCCAACTGAAAATAACCCGGATAGTGTCGATGTCCTGTTGGCTGCCTGCCGCAGTGAAAACGTCGATATGCGTGTTGCCGCACTCGAAATCGCCGGAATTGAAGGCAAGATTGTTGATGTTGAAGCTTATGCACTTGAAAATGCCTTCTCACTTCTGGCCGAACAAATGCCTGGTAGTGGCAACAATATGACCATTGCTGTAATTGATGTTGGCGCTACCATGACCACACTGAACGTGCTACATGACCGCAAGATTATCTATACGCGTGAACAGGTTTTCGGTGGCAAACAGCTGACTGAAGAAATTATGCGTCGCTATGGCCTGTCATATGAGGAGGCTGGTATGGCCAAACGCCAGGGTGGCCTGCCAGATAACTACATTCCGGAAGTACTGGAACCGTTCAAAGACAATATGGCACAACAGGTCAGCCGTGCATTACAGTTCTTTTTCTCTTCCAGCCAGTACAATAACGTAGATCACATCGTACTGGCCGGCGGCAGTGCCTCAATCCCGGGCGCGGATGAACTCATTGAGGAGCATATTGGCACCAGCACCTCAATAGCCAACCCGTTTGCCAGCATGTCACTGGCATCGCGAATCAAGCCCCAAACACTGAGTAACGATGCGCCCGCGATGATGATAGCGTGTGGATTAGCCCTGAGGAGCTTTGACTGATATGGCACGAATTAACCTGCTCCCATGGCGCGATGAGCTACGTCGCGAACAACAAAAGAACTTCCTGGTTGTTCTGGTAATAGCTGTCTCGGTTGCAGTAGTCGTTATGTTTGGCGTTCACACCTACGGAGAAGATCGTATTAATTACCAGGCCAAGCGTAATAGTTACCTGAAGAAGGAAATCGCAAAGCTCGACAAGCAAATAAAGGAAATCAAAAAACTGGATGCCACCAAGAAACGTCTGCAAGCACGGCTGAATATCATTCAACGTCTGCAGGCCAGTCGCCCGGAAGTGGTTCATCTGTTTGACGAGTTAGTTAAAACACTTCCTGAGGGAGTGTTTCTTACACGTGTCTCACAGAAAGGCAATATAATTAAAATTTCCGGCAAGGCACAATCCAATGCTCGTGTTTCATCCTATATGTGGAACCTCGACAAATCTAACTGGCTCGACCAGCCCAAACTGAATGTCATCAAGACTAAGCTGGTCGGCGGCAGCCGTGTCAGCGATTTCACTCTCAACGTCATTCAGAAGCACACTGAGGGGGCTGGAAAATGAGCAGCTTATCTGAACTGAATCTGAATGACCTTGATTTTAGCAACATAGGTAGCTGGCCGACAGCCGCCAAGGCGATAGTCATCGTCCTTCTGTTTTCTCTGGTTAGCTTCGGTGTTTACTGGTTCGACACACAAGACCAGCTGGAAAAACTGGCAAGCCTTGAGAAAGAGGAAATCACCCTCAAGAAGCGTGTCACGGGCAGGGCACTACGTGCAGCAAATCTGGACATTCTGAAGCAACAGCTTGTATTAATGGAAAAAGACTTTAGTAAGTTGCGTAAGCAATTGCCGAACAAAACAGAAGTAGCGGCATTACTTGTTGATATTTCCCAAACCGGCCTTTCCAGTGGACTGGAATTTGAGTTATTCAAACCTGAGCGCGAGATACCCAAGGAATTCTACGCCGAACTACCTATAAAAATAAGGGTTACAGGCTCCTATCACGAATTTGGTGAATTTGTTAGCGGCATTGCTGCCCTGCCCAGAATTGTTACCCTGCATAACATTATCATGGTACCCAAGAAAAATGACCAAATGATAATGTCGGCGACTGCCAAAACCTATCGCTATCTCGAGGAAGGAGAGCTGGGCAAATGATTACTCACAAACTCCATACTCGCCTGATCCTGATTACACTAGCCACGGTATTTGGCTTGTCTGCCTGCAGTAATGACATGAGCGATTTGCATGAGCACGTGAAAAAGGCTCGTGCACAAAAGAAAACCAAGGTACCTGCACTGCCTGTGATCAAGCCACATGAGACCTATAGCTACAACTCTTCAGGATTACGCAACCCATTCCTGCCAGTAATCGATGTATTCAATCTACCTACACTGGCCAGCAAAGGCAAAAAGAACCGTGGTCTGCATCCTGAAGAAAACCGTCCGCGTGAAGAACTTGAATCCTACCCACTGGACACTATGCGCATGGTTGGCATCTTAAAGCAGAAAGATACATCCTGGGCACTGATACGAACCAGAGATGGCACAATACATCGCGTCAAGGCAGGACATTACATGGGCCAGAACCATGGAAAAATAATGCGCGTTACCGAATCAGGAATCGAGTTACGTGAAATCGTCCCGGACGGTATCGGCGGCTGGACAGAAAGACAGGCTGAAATTGCCTTGAGTGAAAAATCATGATTTCAGGGTACTCCCCTGACGGAGGATCCAAAATGATCAATAATCATTGCAACCGTTCTACGGTAAAGGAAAGATATCGGATGGCTGCCCAAAGAACCATAAGACAATTCCCGAACTACCCATTCTCTTGCAAATTGGGGAAGATGTTTATTACATTGCTAAGCATGCTTGCGTTACAGGTATACAGCCTGCCAGGCTATGCAGCCGGCAATTCACTGGAGGAGCTGACATTAACTTCCTTGCCGGGTGACCGCGTCGAAATCAGACTAAATATGGCCAATACGGCTCAGGTTCCGGTCAGTTTCACGATTGATGACCCGGCACGCATTGCATTTGACCTCACAGACACAACAAACAAGCTGAAAAAACACAATCGCGCCATTGGCGTGGGGGTTGCGCGCAGCATCAACACCGTTGAGGCACGTGGTCGTACGCGAGTGGTTATTAATCTCGCCGAAATGGTCAGTTACGACACGCGGGTTGATGGTAATGACATCATTATTACACTGGATAGCGGTGCCGGCACGACAGCAGCCTCAGCTCGCCCGCAGTCAATAGCTAGCTCGCCGGCTATGACGAAAACTGGCGGCACACAAACAAAAAGCGTCACCAGCCGCTATGCACGCGCCACTCATAGTATTAAAAATGTAGATTTTCGCCGCGGTGAAAGTGGTGAAGGTCGCGTCATAATTGAGCTGTCTGACCCGTCCATTCCGGTCGACATGCGTGAAGAAGGCGGAAAAATAATTGTCGACTTCCTCGACAGCAGCTTGCCCACCAATCTGGAACGACGTCTGGATGTAATTGACTTTGCCACCCCGGTCAAGGAAATCGACACCATTTCCCGTGGAAACGGTGTACGAATTATCATCACTCCTCTGAGCGATTACGAACACCTGGCCTACCAGACTGGCGACGTGTACACCATTGAGCTCAAACCCACCACCAAGGATGAAAAAGCTGCCGCTAAAAAGAAAAAATTTGGCTACACCGGCGAACGTCTGTCACTTAATTTCCAGAATATCGAAGTAAGAGCAGTCCTGCAGCTGTTAGCTGATTTCACCGGCCTGAATATGGTCGTCAGTGACAGTGTCACTGGCAGCGTTACCCTGCGCCTGAAGAATGTACCCTGGGATCAGGCCATGGACATAATCCTGAAGACCAAAGGCCTGGGCCAGCGCAAAAATGACAATGTAATACTGATCGCACCGAGTGCAGAAATAGCTGCCCGCGAAAAACTGGAACTGGAATCACAGAAACAAATCGCAGAACTGGCACCATTAAGAACAGAATGGTTCCAGATTAACTATGCCAGTGGCGGCGATATTGCATCCCTGCTCAAGAGTAGCGATAACAATCTGCTGTCTCCACGTGGCAGCATTACGGTTGACGGTCGAACTAACACACTGCTGATTCAGGACACATCTGACCGCCTTGCTGATATCCGTGAAGTTATCAGTCGACTGGACATACCTGTACGCCAGGTTCTGATAGAATCCCGCATCGTTATTGCCAATGATGATTTTTCACGCGATCTTGGTGTAAAATTTGGTATAAGCAAATTCACTAATTTTAATGACCGCTCGGAACTGTATGCCGGCGCTGATGCAATTAATGGCAACGCGGCAACCCTTACACCCAACAATCTGATCACCAATTTACCGGCTGGCCCCGCCAATGCAGGTAAATTTGGTATAGCTGTCGGGGTAATCAATAACCACCTACTGCAACTGGAACTACAGGCACTGGATGCCGAGGGACGAGGCGAAGTTATTTCCAGCCCGCGGCTGGTTACTGCCAATCAGAAAGAAGCCTTTATTGAGCAGGGTGTTGAGATTCCGTATGAAAGAGCCACATCAAGTGGCGCAACATCAGTTCAGTTCAAAAAGGCTGTTCTGAGCTTGACAGTCAAACCTCAAATCACACCGGATGACCGAATTATCCTGGATCTTAACGTAACAAAAGATGCGCCGGATTTCTCCAATCAGGTTCGAGGTGTACCACCGGTAAATACCCGTGAAATCGAAACGCAAGTATTGGTCGATAATGGTGAGACCATCGTGTTGGGTGGCATTTATGAACAGAACACCACCTATAAGGAGAACCGGATTCCGTGGTTTGGTGAGCTGCCCATGCTTGGTTTCCTGTTCAGGGATAATCACACACTCGATAACAAAAACGAGTTGCTTATTTTCGTAACACCCAAGATTCTTAAAGAATCCTATAACAAGGGTATTCGCTAAAACTGATAGTACTATCACCGCGAGCAGCATCCCTGCTCGCGGCTTTTTTATGTCTGAAACATCAGGTTGCTGTTATCATGTGAAGCATAATGAGCAAGCTAAACAGATTATTTCTGATCGGCCCCATGGGTGCTGGCAAATCAACCATAGGCAAACGCCTGGCCCAGCGGCTGCACCTTGGTTTTGTCGACAGCGATAAGGAAATCGAGAAACGAACCGGTGCCAGCATAGCCCTGATATTTGAACTTGAAGGTGAGCAGGGTTTCAGGCAGCGTGAGGCCAGCATCATAGATGAACTCAGCAACATGGATAAAATTGTACTGGCAACCGGCGGGGGTGCTATTCTGTCATCTGAAAACCGTCATTATCTCAAACAGCGAGGCACAACCATCTACCTGCAGACCTCCGTCGAATATCAGCTACAACGCACATCACGTGACAGCAAGCGCCCATTATTACAAACAAAAAACCCAGGTAAAAAACTCGAGGAACTACTGGCTATTCGTGGCCCACTCTACCAGGAACTGGCAGATATCATTATTCAGACAGATGGCCGCCATGTCAATGCCGTCGTTAGTGAGATAATCAGACAAATACACTTCGATAATAATAAATCTGGATAAGTGGTTCATTCCCGCCTGGACCCTGTCACCGTAGTCGTGCTGACCAGACCGTGACAGTAAAAAATAATCCAACCCAGATATTTCCTGCCACCGCCCATCAGGTGTACAATAACACTATGAAAACACTAACAGTTTCACTTAACGACCGAAGTTATCCTATTCACATAGGCAACCAGATAGTAAGTCAGCGTGATTTGATCCGACCGCATATCTCTGGAAACCAGGTCATGCTAGTCAGCAATGAAACCATTGCTCCCCTCTATCTTGACAAGATTATGCATTCACTCGATGGCCTGGATGTCGCCACGACCATTCTGCCAGATGGTGAGCAATACAAGACGCTTGATACAACCAATCGTATTTTCACTGAATTATTACAACAGCGCCATAACCGCAGCACCACACTGATTGCACTGGGTGGCGGCGTTGTAGGTGACATAACCGGCTTCGCGGCTGCATGCTACCAACGAGGTGTACCCTTCATACAGATACCCACCACCCTTCTGGCTCAGGTCGACTCATCGGTGGGCGGTAAAACGGGCGTCAATCACATGCTCGGAAAAAATATGATAGGTACATTCTACCAACCTCAAGTAGTGATTGCCGATACCAGCACTCTTAGAACCCTGGATGACAGACAGCTAAGCGCCGGCATTGCTGAAATCATCAAATATGGTTTGATACGAGATGCGGAATTTTTCGAGTGGCTTGAAAAAAATATATCCGCACTCCTGGAACGAGATGAGCCATCTTTGAGCTATGCCATATTAAGGTCTTGCCAAAACAAAGCCGAGATTGTAGCAGCCGATGAGCATGAAATCGGACAACGTGCGCTACTGAACCTGGGACATACCTTTGGCCATGCAATCGAAACCGGTATGGGCTATGGTAGCTGGCTACACGGTGAAGCAGTCGCTACCGGAATGCTGATGGCCGCGGAGCTGTCCGCACGCTGTAATATGCTGGACCGTGCCAGCGTCGACCGCACACGCAACCTTTTGATAAAATCGCGTCTGCCCATCAACCCTCCTTCCAGCATTAAACCTGAGCAATTTCTGGAACTCATGTCTGTTGACAAAAAAAATATTGATGGCACATTGCGCCTGGTCCTTCTGCGCGACATCGGGCTGGCAGAAATCTCGGAGAAATTCTCTCATGATCATCTGAAAGCCATGTTACATGACTGTCAACAACAGGCATAACAGCATGGTTTCCCTCAAATCCTATGCTGCATGCAATGAAACAACCCGCGGCCGCCATCACACTGAACCTTCACCACCTTTTCGCAGTGAGTTTCAGCGCGATCGTGATCGTATAATACATTGTGGCGCCTTCCGCAGACTTGAATACAAAACACAGGTATTCGTAAACCATGAGGGTGACCTGTATCGAACACGCCTTACACACTCCATTGAAGTCGCACAGATTGCCCGCTCAATCGCACGTGCCCTGCAGGTCAATGAGGACCTTACCGAAGCCATAGCCCTTGCTCATGACCTTGGACACACTCCATTCGGACATGCCGGCCAGGATGCACTTAATTACTGTATGCGTGACCATGGGGGCTTCGAACACAACCTGCAGTCATTACGTGTGGTTGATGAGCTTGAGCAACGTTATGCTGATTTTCCAGGCCTGAACCTAACCTTTGAAACACGCGAAGGCATATTGAAACACTGTTCCTTACCCAACGCAGTTCAGCTAGGTGATGTAGGAAAACGTTTCCTTGATGGAACTCACGCATGCCTTGAGGCACAACTAACTAACCTGGCCGACGAAATTGCCTACAATAGTCATGACGTTGATGATGGTCTTCGCTCAGGCATGATTACACTGGAGCAATTATCAGACGTTCAGTTATTCGGGAAACAACTGCAACAGGTTACAGAACGTTATCCTGACCTGGACCGCAAACGCACTGTACATGAGATAGTACGCCGCATCATCAATGATCAGGTAGTAGACCTTATCACGACGTCCCAGACAGCTCTGCAGCACGAAGATCCTGAAACAATAGACGACGTGAGACAAGCCCACTCAACACTGATAAGATTCAGTCCTGACATGCGTGAGCAGAACCTCGAGCTAAAACGTTTCCTGCGCACTCATCTATATAAAAATTACCGTGTACATCGCATGTCTGCAAAAGCTGAAAAAGTTATCAGCTCACTCTATACTTCATTTATGAATGATACCGGATTATTACCGCCTGTTGCCTGCAACAGAACCATGCAACTTGAAATGGAAAATGGATCGGATGGCAAGGCCCGCGGTATTGCCGACTACATAGCAGGTATGACCGACCGGTATGCCTTACGTGAATATGAACGATTATTCGACCCGGTCAGCCTTACATAAAACCATTACAGCCAGGGAACCGATGGTAAACGATGCGTATCTATATGCAAACACCCGCCATGGACAACAAACCTCCGCGGTTTTATCACCTGCATATTCAGGAAGACTTACTGGAAGGATGGACACTGATTACAGAAACCGGATATCAGGGCGTTTCCGGACGGGTTAAAAAAATACACTTCTCGCAACGAAATAATGCAGTTGATACACTGATACGCATGCGTGACATTCAGTCTAATAAAGGCTACCGCACTGTCTTTTCTGAAGGCGTGATACTGGAATAGAATATGGCCTCAATACTATCTTCATCATTGACCAACAATCAGGCTGACTGTCCTTACCTTGAGTCACTAGGTCTGCGACACTCACCCTTTATACCGAATAATGAATCGCTGGCCTTTCTTGATGAACGAGGTGGACAGCACCTGAATCTAGCTATCCACCTGCTTGAATCCAGTCATATGATTGTTATCGTGCTGGGTAAAACAGGTATGGGGAAGTCTACCCTTGCGCGTCAACTACAATTCCGGTTACCGGATACGATTCTGCCCTGCCTGATTAACGCAAAAAGCCTGACCCCACAAAGCCTGTTGCGATCCATGGCTGGCAGGCTCGATATACCACAGGACGTAGACCTGCCAACGCAACGTCTGTTACTGGCGGAAAAAACAGTTTCACTTCGTCATCAGGATAGTGTCCCACTGATTATCGTAGACGATGCGCACCTGCTTGATGATGCAACACTCGACGCGCTGTTACAGATACATACAGGCACTGATCAGGAGTATAACCGCTGGGAACTGGCTTTATTTTCCAACCCCGGACTGGAGCAACGTGTAGCTGCAAAACTGGCTACAGGCAAGGAAAACATATACGAAATTAGCCTGAAACCATACAACGAAAACCAGACCAGAGATTATCTCTTAAACCGGTTACAAACAGCCGGATACACTTCAGACAATCTGCCTTTTACCAACAGACAATTCAAACTGATATTTGAGCAGTCCAGCGGCATACCTGCGCGGCTCAATGATGCAGCCCATAAAATTTTATGCGCGAGAAACTCTACTGCTACTGCGGCACCTAAACCCAGGCAAGACACAGGCAATCCTACCCTTGAAAACCGTTATCCTGCACTGAAACTGCAACGTATTTTATTGTTACTGGCTATTGGTCTGATTACCGGCATACTTGTTTTCCAGGACGAGATCAACCAACTGTTCATAGACAAAAGAAGCGCAATAAATGATTCCACTATTTCACCCGTTACACCAACAGCTGGCCCGAGTGCAATCAGTGACATCAACCCGGTCGTATCCGGTTCAGAACCACCTGAATCCACCCCACGGAAAATAATGATTCCCCCAACACCAGCGGATATTACTGCTGTCGAACCCAGTCAGAATAACACCGTAAAGACTGGTGAGCCCGACCCGTTTGTAACCGTTAAAAAAACTGACATACCAAAACTTACCTTACCCAAAACCGATAATCAGGGAAGCGCTTCAACACAACCGCAATCTCAATTGCTATTCACCACAAAATCAGGACAGGCAGTATCACCTGCAAAACAGGTGGCGCAAAATACAACTGCGATCAAGACCTCAATCAATCATCAATACAGTGCAACAGCAATGGCCGGACAAGCATGGGTTATGTCGCGAGACCTCAGTCACTACACCGTTCAACTACTGGCGACAGCTGAAGAAGCTCAGGTACAGAAATATATCGACAAATTTCAAATACAGGGGCACAGTTACTACTACCCCATCCATTTTCGCGGCCGGTTACTGTATGTCTTACTCACTGGTGATTTTGCTAACCGGGCCATAGGACAAGCAGCTATGAAGCAACTACCTGCCGCTATTCTCAAAGACAAACCCTGGTTACGTGCCCTATCGCTCATTCAGGCCGAAATAAAACGTGGCCACAAGTAAATCTTGCGCGTTCCCCCACTAATCTAAACGTCTTACCTCTGACGGAATCAGATCAGATGATACAAAGGTTTGAAACACCTGCAGCCGGCCGCTATACTGCCCCATCACATCATTTGATTTGGAATACAACATGTCGACGTCCTCCAGTAAAAAATCAACATCAGCCAATAATCTGAAAAATGACAGGCTGTTGCGTGCCCTGTTACGCGAGCCCGTCGACCGAACACCCATCTGGGTCATGCGTCAGGCGGGACGTTATCTTCCTGAATACCGCGCCACACGTAGCCAGGCTGGTAGCTTTCTTGATTTGTGCCACAATCCGGAACTCGCCTGTGAAGTTACGATGCAGCCACTGGAACGCTTTCCGCTGGATGCAGCCATTCTGTTTTCTGACATACTGACCGTGCCGGACGCGATGGGTCTCGGATTATATTTTACAGAAGGCGAGGGCCCTCGCTTTAAGCACCCTGTGCGGTCTGAGCAGGACATAAAGCGTCTTGCAGTACCCGATCCTGAACAAGATCTTGGTTACGTGATGGATGCGGTGCGCCTGATCCGGCGAGAGCTGGGTGGTCGCGTGCCATTGATAGGCTTTTCCGGTAGTCCCTGGACACTGGCTACCTACATGGTAGAAGGGGGTAGTACCAAGGTTTTTGCTAACACCAAGGGCCTGTTATTCGATCGTCCCGATCTGATGCACCACTTGCTCAATACACTGGCGGATGCGGTGACGGCTTACCTGACTGCCCAGGTAGCAGCAGGTGCCCAAAGTCTTATGATATTTGATACCTGGGGTGGCATGCTCTCTGCCCGCGATTATCAGGAATTCTCTCTTCAGTACATGGAGAAAATTATCTCAAACCTGCCCAGGGAGGCTGATGGCCGACGTGTACCCGTTGTAGTATTCACCAAGGGTGGTGGCCTGTGGCTGGAAGCGATAGCTAACTGTGGCTGTGATGCAGTCGGGCTGGACTGGACTGTAGACATAGGTGATGCACGCCAGCGCATCGGTGACCGCGTTGCGCTTCAAGGCAACATGGACCCCTGTGTACTCTATGCCTCACCTGAGCGCATACGCACTGAAGTGGCCTACATTCTGGAACGTTACGGCAAAGGTAATGGCCATGTATTCAACCTCGGCCACGGCATACACCCAGGCATCAACCCGGAACACACCGCTGCACTTGTAGAAGCTGTACACGAACTAAGCATTCCCTACCACCAGAACAACTGACATACCCCCGCCAGAACGGGCCAGAAACAGGCCTCACAACTCAAGTTATTCGCCTAATAGCCGATATATTGTGTGGTTTTAATCGTTACTAGACAGAACACTCTCATGTCATTGATAAAAATGAAAATAAGCACCGGGGTTCTATATAAATCACGACTCAACATGATATCGTAGTGGTATATTTCTTTGGATTCCAAAAACACACTGTCAGCCCAGCCAGGCATTAAACGGCGCATCGGCAGCCTGCAGGGGCGCTATCTGATTGCAGCGGCCATGCTCAGCCTGGTGGTTCTGGCCATGTGTATCAGCAGTCTTGGCTACCTTGATCAAAGCAGCAAGGAAAGCCGTGCTCAGTTATTAACACGCAACAAGATGGAACATATCACACGCCAGCTATATAAAAATGCATGGGATGCAGAATACCACTTACTTAATTTCACACTGATTCCAGATAAAAGGCATCAAGACGATTTTCACGACACCGTAGACAAAACACTTATACTGATCAGTAAACTTGATAAAATTGCCACCACCGGTCTTACCAGGGCAAGACCCATACTCGAGCGAATGCATGATAATGTCGTACAGCTAAAGAAGGCCAGTCTAAATTTTATTGAAATTCGCCAGAATTCTGACAAGCTGTTTCCGGCTATGAAAATCATGGTAGGCACCATGTCCAAAACCAATAACAGCTTCTATCAATCGGCCACCATGGTTATTGATGATCTCGATTTCAGCCCGGATGACAACAGTTATCAGTACATAAACCTGTTTCGTGATGTACGCCGTAACTGGACCTTGATGATTGGATCTTTTCGCGTTTACGTTGCCAACCGACTGGGCACTTTCGGCAATCCTGAACAGGGCTTACTGACACAATCACAAAATGTTGAAATGCATCACATCGCCGTTCAGGAACAGCTGGCGGAAATACAACAGATTTCAAACAACCAGGATATCGGTCTGGTCGGACATGAAATGCTGACCCAAATGAAACATGACATCAAAACATGGTTTGCCGCCTATCAACGCGTAAAATCCATTCTGTCATCGGATAGCTGGCGTCTCGACATACCCATGCTACGCAATACCATAAGGCCACTGTTCAATAACACACGTGAATCACTACTACAATTATCTAAATTACTGGAAGACTCTGCCGCGCTCAACATTGAAACTGTAGCCAGTACCGCCAGGAAGATTTCCCTGTATCAGATTATTACCTCACTGATCATGTTATTCGGAATCGCGATTGGTTACCTGTATCTCAGGATCAGCGTCATTAAACCGGTAAAGGAATTATCTGCCGCACTGTTATCTGCCGGCAAGGGGCGTTCAACTTTCCGTTTATCTACTCCTCAAACCAGTGAAACGCGCACCCTGGTTAATGCCTTTAATCACATGCATAGCGAGATCAACAAGCGCCAGCGGGCGTTACAACATCAGGCCACGCATGACACGCTAACCGGACTGGCCAACCGGTTTTTATTGCACTCTACGATAGATACTCACCTTACTCACAGTATAAAAACAAATTCTCCGCTCGCGTTATTAATGATAGATCTTGATAGATTCAAGGAGATTAACGACTCACTCGGACACGATGCAGGAGATAAAGTCCTCCTTTGCATCGCTGAACGCATACAAAAGCATTTACGTGAATCAGACCTGGCTGTCAGGCTGGGTGGAGATGAATTCGCTATTCTATTACCGGACACACACTTGAAACAGGCAACAAAAGTTGCGCGTAAAATAAGGCAATTACTTGGCCAGGAAATGTTGATTAACAATCAACCGCTTTATGTTGGCAGCAGTATTGGCATTGCGTTAACGCCTGAACACACACAATTACGTGAAATGCTCATCAATTATGCTGACGTCGCTATGTACAAGGCCAAAAGATCACGCTCTGACATTGAGATATTTTCTACAAAGTTTATGGCGGACAATAACAGTCAACTAAGCATGAGTTCTGACCTCCATAAGGCCATCAAGGATAATGGCCTTACTCTCAGCTACCAGCCCAAAATCAAGTTGTCTGATAATACAGTATGCTGCATAGAAGCATTGCTGCGCTGGAACCACCCGAAAAAAGGACCCGTGCCACCGAATGAAATTATCAGCATGGCAGAAAAAAATGGTCAGATAAGACAACTCACTGCCTGGGTGCTCAACTACGCACTGGCTACACATCATAAACTGCTACAGGACTACCCTGATCTGGTACTCGCCATAAACCTGTCAGCCTGGGATCTAACCGATCCAGGACTTGCCGAAAATGTTTTACACCTGCTCACAATACACAATGTACCGGCCAATCGTATTGCACTGGAAGTCACTGAAAGCGCAATGATGCAAGAGCCGGAAGTTGCCGGAGCCAATCTTGAAACCTTGCATAAGGCTGGTGTTCAAACGGCTATCGATGATTTTGGCACTGGCTTCGCTTCACTTGCCTACTTAAAACATTTACCTCTTGATGAGCTGAAGCTGGACAAGACTTTTATCACAGACATGACATCAAGTAATAGTGACGCCATTATCGTTGAATCGACTATAGACCTGGCTCATAAGCTAGGCATGCAGGTTACTGCGGAAGGCGTTGAAAGCCAGCCGGCACTCACACAATTGATACAAATGGGATGCGATCAGGTACAGGGCTACCATATAAGCCAACCGCTTGATATCCATGCACTGCGCGACTGGTTAGCCGAGCATGACAGCAAGGATATGCCATCCTATGGCAATTCAGCATCTGTATAGGTGAAGATATCGGAATGGATAATCGTGCCGGCCTGATCGACAACCTCAACAGTCCATAACCCCGTCCAGCCACTGACCAGATATTTTTTTGACCAGACCCGCCAGCGATTACTGCCAATCTGAAAACTCACTTCCGCCATAACCCTGGCATTGTATAACCAGCGATGCGTAATCTCCTGACCTGACATGTCACGTATCTCGGTAAAATAATAAACCGCGTCCTGGTCATTAGACAGACTTATGATCTGATCCTGTGGCTCCCTGTCAATAATAGTTTGTGTAAAAGCAGATCTCGCAACACGGCCCAACGACGCCATGGACGCCTCATCCGTAGCCTTCACACCGTCAGATGATTGAATAACTTCAGCAGCAGGGTCAGCAGCAAGCCTGTCTTGCTCGCTAAATGGCTCGACTTCAGCCAGTGCAACTACGGGCAACGATAATATTGTAATCAGTAAAATAAAACTCATATTCGCCTCATCTCTCAGTTAGGCCAGTGATGCGGCTTATTGGCGAGGTGTCGGCAGCATGGATGCTGCCGTCAAGCCTCCATGGATGGATTCACGGCACCCTCGCCAATAAGCCACATCACTGGCCTTGCCATTTTCGACGTGAACCCGAACGCTAGATAAATAGTATAGCCCACCAATTCATGCGACTCACTGTAACCTGTGCACAGTGATATACTTGTTCATATCACAGAAAAAATATATGACAAACTATGCAAAACCACAAAAACACCGGCGTATTACTGATAAATCTGGGTACACCGGACGCCCCTGAACCGGTCGCACTGAGGCGCTATCTGGCCGAGTTCCTGTCTGACCCGCGCGTGGTCGACCGTAACCCGTTGTTATGGAAACTGGTACTACACGGTGTCATCCTGCGTATCCGCCCACGCCGTTCCGCCCATGCCTATAAAAAAGTCTGGCTTGCCAATGGCTCACCGTTACTGATTCACTCGCAACAACTGGCCACCCATCTGGCCGATACCCTGAAATCGGACTCCGGCAGCAGCCCACACATTGCACTGGGTATGCGCTACGGTACACCCTCGATCAAACAGGCGCTGACTGAACTCCAGCAGGCCGGCATATCTCGCCTGATCGTACTGCCGCTGTATCCCCAGTATTCTGCCACCACCACAGCCACCAGCTTCGATGCCATTGCCAGGGTTTTTAAAAACTGGCGTCAACTGCCTGAGCTACATTTTATCGAAAGTTACCATAACCACCCCGCCTATATTGAAGCACTGGCCGAATCGGTACGCCAGGACTGGCAGGCCAATGGTGAATCAGAACGTCTGATGATTTCCTTTCACGGACTACCTGAGCGTTTTATTGCTGCGGGCGACCCTTATCGTGATCAGTGCGAGACCACCGGCGCCCTGCTACGTGAAGCGCTGGGGCTGGATGATACCCACTGTCAAATCGCCTATCAGTCACGCTTCGGACCCGAGGCATGGATCAAGCCCTACGCCGACAAGACCCTGCAACAGTGGGCTCAGGATGGTGTTAAAAGTGTGTCGATTATCGCGCCCGGCTTTTCGGTGGACTGCCTGGAAACACTGGAAGAACTGGCCATGCAGAACCGGGATATCTTTCTGGAGACAGGGGGAGAGTCGTATCGGTATATTGCGGCACTGAATGACAGCCAGGCACATGTAGAGGCGCTGACCGAAGTACTGCGGCCTTATCTGGGGGAAGACTGAACTAGCTCGGATGAAGCACGGTATGGATTCCCGCGCGGGGCGTGGGGACCCGGATTAAGGCAGTTCGGTACTACCCATCAGGTAACGATCAATCTCACGCGCCGCACCGCGACCTTCATTAATCGCCCAGACTACCAGTGACTGGCCACGTCGGCAGTCGCCTGCAGCATAGATACCCTCAACGCTGGTCGCATACTGATCAAAGCCGGCTTCGTAGTTACCGCGCTGATCAAGATTGATCCCGGACGCTTCACTGACATAGTGCTCCGGACTGGCAAAACCCATGGATAACAACACCAGATCGGCCGGCCATTCTCGCTCAGAGCCCGCTACTTCCTGCATTTGCCACTGACCATCATCTTCATTACGTGTCCATTGCACCTGTACAGATTTCACGGCCTTAACCTGACCGTTTCCATCATCGACAAAACCTTTGGTCAACAGGCAATACTGACGCGGATCATCACCATATCTGGCCGTCGCTTCAGCATGGCCGTAATCCACCCGGAATATCAACGGCCAGGTCGGCCAGGGGTTATCATCTGCTCGCTCGGCCGGTGGCTCTGGCAACAGTTCGAAATTAATCACCGAGGCACAACCATGACGTAACGCAGTACCGATACAGTCGGTCCCGGTATCACCACCACCGATCACAATTATATATTTGTCTTTCGCCGAGATATAATTCCCATCCTGCAGATTTGAATCCAGCAGACTGCGGGTATTGGCAGTCAGAAACTCCATCGCATAATGCACACCACCCAGCTGGCGACCGTCCACGGGCAGATCCCGCGCCTGCGTTGCACCGGTGGTGAACAGCACGCTGTCAAACTGCTGTCGCAACTCATCCAGCGCAATCGTATTACCTACATCGGCATTGGTAATAAATTCGATACCGGCCTCACGCATCAGCTCAACACGCCGTTCAACAATTTGCTTGTCCAGCTTCATATTAGGTATGCCGTACATCAGCAAACCACCAATACGATCGGCGCGCTCATACACGCTCACCTGATGGCCAGCACGATTCAGCTGTTCAGCCGCAGCCAGACCCGCAGGCCCGGAACCGACCACAGCCACCTTGCGGCCTGTGCGTGTTGCCGGTTGCTGTACCGTTACCCAGCCCTGATCAAAACCGTGGTCGATCACTGCCGCTTCAATATTCTTGATAGTCACAGCCGGATTGGTAATACCCAGTACACAGGCACCCTCGCACGGAGCCGGGCAGACACGGCCGGTAAATTCGGGGAAGTTATTGGTTTTGTGCAGCCGGATCAACGCTTCCTGCCAGCGACCGTTATAGACCAGATCATTCCATTCCGGGATCAGGTTATCAACCGGACAACCATTGGCAGACTGACAGAACGGCACACCACAATCCATACAACGCGCACCCTGGGTCTGCAAATGATCCCAGTCATGCTCTGTATAAATCTCGCCGTAATCACCCAGTCGCACATTCACATCGCGATAGGGTTCTGTCTTGCGTTCAAATTCTTTAAATCCGGTTACCTTGCCCATGCTCTCACTTCTCTTAATATTAAAGCGTACGTTGCTTGCCCGACATATTATTTACAGACCGTCGGACCGTTTATATATCCCTCAAACGCATGGCCCGTTGGCCGCATGGACGCGGCCGTCGAGTGTACAGGGAAGTATTTACAACGTGTCTGTAAATAATATGTCGGGCAAGCAACGTACACATTTGCAATTCATGTCACGCAGTTTACGCAGCCGCCTGCTGTTTCTTCTGTTCTTCCAGTACCCGCTTGTAATCAGTTGGCATCACCTTGATGAACTGCGACAACGTGGTATCCCAGTCTGCCAGCAAGCGCTCAGCTACAGTCGAACCCGTGTAACGCTGGTGGTTTTCAATCAGCTCGCGCAGCTCGGCGATATCCTGCTCATCTGACAAAGTCTCCAGCTCAACCATGCCCGGGTTGACCCGCATAGCGAAATCACCCTCATGGTCCCAGATGTACGCAATGCCACCACTCATACCCGCCGCAAAGTTACGCCCGGTCTTGCCCAGTATCACCACCCGGCCACCAGTCATATATTCACAACCATGATCACCTACACCCTCAACCACCGCTCTCGCACCACTGTTACGTACACAGAAACGCTCGGCTGCTATACCACGGAAATAAGCCTCACCACTGGTCGCGCCATACAGCACAACATTACCGACAATAATATTTTCTTCTGCGACAAAGCTGCTTTGCTTCGGTGGGTACACCAC